>Ga0214921_10000950_pt1 | contig 50901 bp, 49 predicted proteins | sample LL1505_MetaG_FD_177992 | JGI IMG/M metagenome (GOLD analysis project Ga0214921, IMG submission 177992) | Freshwater microbial communities from Lake Lanier, Atlanta, Georgia, United States - LL-1505 | ecosystem: Environmental > Aquatic > Freshwater > Lake | place: USA: Georgia | collected... | reverse complement strand
CCCGGCCAAATACCACTTTCCCAAATACTACTGTTCCTAACACAACTTTCCCAAATACTACTGTTCCTAACACAACTTTTCCCAACACTACCGTCCCAAATACCACTTTCCCAAATACCACCGTACCTAACACAACCTTCCCAAATACTACTGTTCCTAATACGACTTTTCCCAACACCACAGTACCTAACACAACCTTCCCAAACACTACCCGGCCAAATACCACTTTCCCAAATACTACTGTTCCTAACACAACTTTCCCAAATACTACTGTTCCTAACACAACTTTCCCAAATACTACTGTTCCTAACACAACTTTTCCCAACACTACCGTTCCAAACACCACTTTCCCAAATACTACAGTTCCTAACACAACCTTCCCAAATACTACCGTACCTAACACAACCTTCCCAAATACCACCGTACCTAACACAACCTTCCCTAACACTACCGTGCCAAATACCACTTTCCCAAATACTACCCGGCCAAACACAACCTTCCCAAATACCACAGTACCTAACACAACTTTTCCCAACACTACCGTCCCAAACACAACCTTCCCAAATACCACAGTACCTAACACAACTTTCCCAAATACTACTGTTCCTAATACCACTTTCCCAAATACCACCGTTCCAAATACCACTTTCCCAAATACCACAGTACCTAACACAACTTTCCCAAATACCACCGTTCCGAATACCACTTTTCCCAACACCACAGTACCTAACACAACTTTCCCAAATACTACAGTACCTAACACAACCTTCCCAAATACCACAGTACCTAACACAACCTTCCCAAATACTACTGTTCCTAATACGACTTTTCCCAACACCACAGTACCTAACACAACCTTCCCAAATACCACCGTACCTAACACAACCCTCCCAAATACCACCGTACCTAACACAACCTTCCCAAATACTACAGTTCCGAATACCACTTTTCCCAACACCACAGTTCCTAACACAACCTTCCCAAATACCACCGTACCTAACACAACCCTCCCAAATACCACCGTACCTAACACAACCTTCCCAAATACTACCGTACCTAACACAACCTTCCCAAATACCACAGTACCTAACACCACTTTCCCAAATACTACTGTTCCGAATACAACTTTCCCAAATACTACCGTGCCAAATACCACTTTTCCCAACACCACAGTTCCTAACACAACCTTCCCAAATACTACTGTTCCGAATACCACTTTCCCCAACACCACAGTACCTAACACAACCTTCCCAAATACTACCCGACCAAACACCACTTTTCCCAACACCACAGTACCTAACACAACCTTCCCAAATACCACCGTTCCAAATACGACTTTTCCAAACACTACAGTACCTAACACAACCTTCCCAAATACCACCGTACCTAACACAACCTTCCCAAATACCACCGTACCTAACACAACCTTCCCAAATACCACCGTTCCAAACACCACTTTCCCAAATACCACCGTACCTAACACAACCTTCCCAAATACTACAGTTCCGAATACGACTTTTCCCAACACCACAGTTCCTAACACAACCTTCCCAAATACCACCGTACCTAACACAACCTTCCCAAATACCACCGTACCTAACACAACCTTCCCAAATACCACCGTTCCAAATACGACTTTTCCAAACACTACAGTACCTAACACAACCTTCCCAAATACCACCGTTCCAAATACGACTTTCCCCAACACCACAGTACCTAACACAACTTTTCCCAACACTACCGTCCCAAATACCACTTTCCCAAATACCACCGTACCTAACACAACCTTCCCAAATACCACCGTACCTAACACAACCTTCCCAAATACCACCGTACCTAACACAACCTTCCCAAACACAACCTTCCCAAACACTACACTGCCTAACACTACTTTCCCAAATACTACCGTGCCAAACGCAACTTTCCCAAATACTACCGTTCCTTACACAACCTTCCCAAATACTACCGAACCTAATACTACTTGGCCCAATACCAAAATTCCAATGACTGCATGGCCAAATACTGCCGAACCCAATACTGCAATTCCAATGACTGCATGGCCAAATACTGCCGAACCCAATACCACAATTCCAATGACTGCATGGTCAAATGCGGCCGAACCCAATACTGCAATTCCAATGACTGCATGGCCAACTACTACAGTACCAACGAATACTCCACCTAGTTCCACAGTTCCGAATACATCTATACCGTCAAGCGGATTCGCTCGTACCACATTTTCACCAGCAAAATTCACTCCAACACCCCCACCAGTCGGAAATAACACATTAACGAAACCATCATCAATTCTAACTATTCCTGCAAATACTCCAACAAGTATTCCAACTGTATCTGCAGCCCCAAGTTCGTCACAAGAATTAGCCGGTGCGTTATTTGCAGCTGCCGCTGGCCCAGTTATTTCAGAAGTTTTATTGCATGCCCCCTTTATCCTGTAAGAATCCGCTTTATGTTTTACTTGGTATTTAATCACTATTCGTGGGAGAATTATATTCGTCCGTGAAAGAGATAGCAGCTAACCACGTTTTTTAAGCGAAGCGGAATCCATTTGGATTTTGCGAAGCTTAAAAAATACGGATAGACCTTAAAAAACACGGATAGACCTTAAAAAAAAGGATAGACATTACAGTAGATGCCGCAAAAAATTGAATTCGGAAATGGATATAAAGGTGTTTATATTCATTTTATTAGTATTAACCAAAATAACATAAAGGCCCAAAATCATGAATGTGGACGACGAATGGAATACATTCCTCTCTAATCAAGGAACCGTAAAAAACCCAGAAACAAAGAAGATTCTATCAGAAAATCTACCCGTTTCACTTGATCAAACTATAAGCGACACAGTTCCAGAATGCGAAGAACTATACATATCAACCCAAACCAAGGTACTTTTCTTGAATCAACCCGTGGATATCAATACAATCTTCTGGAAAATCATAGTCATTCCTTATTGGAAGCCGTCAGAGGGTGTCGTAAAAAAACAAATGAAAATCGTATCAAAAACACCAGAAGAATTCCAGGAATATCGGAGTAAATTACAGGACATACACTATTATACCGAAAATATCATCAAACAGATTGATAATCCCACGGCACGCAGAATCAAATTCAAGGATGAGCGTAAAATAACAATAGGTATCTCTAAAAAAGATATCATGAACTGCCGAGGCAAGGTCAAGAACGCATTCTATAACTGTTTTGCGATTATTTTCCGCATTCAAGATAAAAACTACGACTATCGCGAAATCCATGTCAAAATATTCAATACAGGTAAACTGGAAATTCCCGGTATCATACATAATGAATTATTGGAAAAGGTAAAAATAATGATTCTGGATCTATTGTCACCACATCATGACGAAGTCCCCTTTTCGTTCATTGATAACGCAAAGGAAGATAGTGTTCTCATCAACTCCAATTTTAATTGCGGGTTCTTTATCAATCGTGAACGCCTACATTCCATTTTACGCAGCGACAAATACCAAATAGAGTCCGCGTATGATTCCTGTAGTTATCCCGGCGTTAAATGTAAATTCTATTTCAATAATGAGGGTGGGTTTGACACCGAAAAACAGCACGGACGGATTTGCAAAGAAGATACGAAACTGAAAATGAGCGAATTGGATGATAACAATAAATACACCGTGGTATCGTTCATGATTTTCAGAACGGGTAGTTGTTTGATTGTGGGAAACTGTTCCGAAGAGGTTCTCCGCTTCATATTTAACTTTATTCGGACGATTTTACAAAAAGAATATCATAATATCTATACTCCAACAGAGATTTCAGAAGTAAAAACAAAAAAGACGAAACTCAGAAAACGCACGATAGTTATTAGTGATGCATAAAGGTCTATCCGTGTTTTTACAATTGCGAATTCAATCGTCGTTTCAATTTACGATTTGTCCGTGAATCGGCGGTTGTTACTGAACAAGACAAATCTACAAAGATGGCGCCATTGATATTATATTCTTCCAACCATTGAAAGAAGGAAGATTGCGAAACCTTTGTCATATCCCCATAGCCATATATTTCAAAAAAGTTTACCACGCCTTTTTCCATCAATAATATTTTATTCACGTATTTATTATCCGCCGCTCCAAAATCAAACTGTTCATTTTCGGTGAATTGGATGAATTTCTTTTCATTATAAAGATCGCCACCCCGAATTACCTCAATACGAAACATATCATCCATATAATGACGATAAGCATCATAGTGTAGCTTATCTTCATCGGTTAAATCGTCGCCAACATTTATAATTTTTCCGGCATGTTTCTTATTAATTGTCCGGATTTCATCGCGAATCTGTTTCGCAATTTCTATCAGTGGTTTGCCATTCTTCTTGTTTATTTTCTTAGAAAAGCGTTTTATGGCATCGTTTATCTCGTTCAAGTTTTCCAGAGTAGAAATATTGGCAACACCCAATGCAGTCGCGGTTATTTTTATTATATTCATGTGTTCGGGTAATCTATGCTGAATAAAATAATCATCGCATATGCCGTTATCGCTACGAGCGTTCACTACGGGTATTATTCCATGTGTATTGGAGCACGCAATAACTGTACCTGTAAATTGTTTATAGAAAATATCCTCTAGTTTCATGGTAAGGTCTATCCGTGTGTCTAGATGCTATATTTTCACTGACGAATGAAATTCGTCTACGTATAGAGATTAAAATGCCATACTGTAACATGGTTTTTCAAAAATCAATTTTTTGAATCAATATAAAAGATATGGGCATGTTATTCTCATAATATCAACAATGGAAAACGACGATACTAGCAAAAAACGCGGCAGAAAAAAGAGAGGCCAAGAGCCGGCCGAAAATAATACAGACACAGATACAAAAGCGGATAACTCCGAAGTAAATATAACGATGGTATTGGAAGAACACCCAGAAGCGGAAAAGGAAAATAGTAAGAAGAGAGGTCGAAAGCCAAAGGGTGGAAAACTCATTGCAAAACAACTGGATAAACCAGATGATGCGGTAAATCCGGTGAATGTCATTCTACATCTCAAGTGTTCCATGTCCGATTTCAAGACCTATGATAAGGAAATGACGCAAATGGTAACAGACCCTCTTATTTATAATCCCATTGCTCCGCCAAATATTATGTCGTATTTTCCCGATGATCCAAATCGCGGATTTTCGTTTTATAGTTATAACGAAAATATCGGAAAAGCAGATGAGCCTGAACAAAAGATTCTGGATCTCGCATATAATATTGATTCGCAAGATAAATTGAAAAATTTCGCGACGGCTTCTGTATTTTGTCAAAAATGTACGAATAAGTTGGATGCGGAAGACGAGGACTCCGGTATTCATATGAAAGATATTAATGCCAAATTGAAAACGCTGAAAATACAACTCTATAAGAATCAATTAAATGATAAAAAATCCGCGTGTTTTTGGTGCACATACGAGTTTGATAATCCGCCTTGTTATATTCCCAAGTATGAAATAGATGATGAAATTTATGGTTATGGATCTTTTTGTCGCCCAGAATGCGCGGTGGCGTATTTAATGAAAGAGAACCTGGATGATTCCACCAAATTTGAGCAATATCATCTATTGAATCAAATTTATAGCCGCGTCTATAATTATGCGAAAAATATAAAACCTGCACCCGATCCACACTATCTCTTGGATAAATTTTACGGAAATCTTAGTATACAGGAATATCGGAAATTATTGAAATCCGATCATATGTTGCTTGTCGCCCATAAACCGATGACGAGGATTTTGCCCGAGTTACATGATGATAACGAGAACTTCGTATTGAATATTTTCGGCGGAAAGGCAACTACTACTACTGGCCAAACCGGAATGTATAAAGTGAAACGCGAAAGTGAGAAACAAAAAGGGCCATCCAAATCCAGTATCATGCGCGATAAATTCGGATTGAACTGAACAATAAAATATCTTTGAAAAAAGAGAATAAAAGGTCAATGTTATACAAATCAATAACATTGATAGTGGGGACCATGTATTATATTACTTGCTTTTTGATGGGGGGACTGGGAAACCAGCTTTTCCAAATATTTACAACGATTGCATATGGGCTACAAAACCAACGACGGGTTATTTTTCATTACTCCGATGTATTGACGACTGGGACACGGAGACCGACCTATTGGTCAACCCTTTTATCAGCCATTCGGCACTTTACAGATGAGAAATTTCCTGTAAATATGTCGCAATTTCCATTATATAGAGAACCTCAGTTTAGTTATATCCCTATTCCAACGAATTATTCCGACAAAACCCAACCTCTTATGCTGTACGGCTACTTTCAGAGTTATAAATATTTTGATTCGGAGAGGAAAACAATTTGTTCATTTATTCGCTTGGAGGAAAAAAAACTCGCTGTTCGCACCGAATATCCGGAATTATTCGCTAAACCAGACGTCATTACAATAAGTATGCATTTTCGTCTGGGCGACTATAAATCATTACAAGATTTTCACCCATTATTGAAATTAGGATACTATCAATCTGCTATAGAACAAATTATGCTGCATTTTCAAGAAGAACGGATTCGGGTTCTCTTTTTTTGTGAAAAATCCGACAACGCGGATGTAATAAATATAATAAATGAACTTCCACTCAATGAGCGAATTGAATATATGAAAGTAAATGATACAATTGACGATTGGAAACAGATGCTCATCATGTCGTGTTGCCATTCTAATATTATTGCGAATAGTACATTTAGTTGGTGGGGCGCATATTTGAATGATAATCCTCATAAGAAGGTCTATTATCCGTCTACGTGGTTTGGGGGTCGTCTCTCTAGCAAAAACAATACCAATCAACTGTTTCCGGAATCATGGATTCGTGTAAATTGTTCATAAAGTCTAAAAAATTGAATCCGAAAAACTATGCAGAAAAGGATGTAAAGAACAAGTCATAATTATTTGAACCCGAAAGCGAAATACTATATTTACCATGGACCAATATAAGATTCATTATGATGCTATTATGTCACTCCCTGTGGTGAAATCATTGCTTAAAGAAAACCGAAAGCTCAAGAAGGCGAATCGGAAATTGGCAATGAAGGCCGAGCTTCTAGAGGACATTTTGTATAAATTTATGAAATCGGATATTGTTGATTTATCAGCAGACGAAGAACCTGTGCATATTAAATGCGAAGAAAATGTTAGTGAAACCGTTATCATTGATGATTGTGTTGAACAAATAGATGAACAAAATGAAGAGAATATTAAATATCAATTGGTGGACGAGGAGGCGGAAGAAGAGGCTGAAGACACCGAAGGCGCAGAGGCGGAAGAAGAGACAGAAGGGGCAGAGGCTGAGGAAGAAGCCGAAGAGGAAGAGGCAGAGGCGGAAGAGGAAGCCGAAGAGGAAGCCGAAGAGGAAGAAGCCGAAGAGGACACCGAAGGCGCAGCCGAAGAGGAAGAAGAGGACACCGAAGGCGCAGCAGAGGAAGAAGCCGAAGAGGAAGAGGAAGAAGAGGACACCGAAGGCGCAGCCGAAGAGGAAGACACCGAAGGCGCAGAGGAAGAGGAAGAAGTCTTTGAGATAACAATAAAAAACAAGGTGTATTACACAAACAATGAAAAGAATGGCACAATTTATGCTGTGAAGGAAGACGGTGATATTGGGGATCCGGTTGGAAACTTGGTAGAAGGCGTCCCAAAATTCAATAAGAAAAAGTAGAGATTTGCGAAAAGGGTAACAGTTACCGACGAAACGCAGCGCCTTTGGTAAAACGCAGTGCCTTTGGTAAAACGCAGTGCCTTTGGTAAAACAATTGAAAGGCTAAATATTCATCGGTGTAATATAGTTTCATAAACAAATGCATTTGTATATGAAATAATCATCGTCTCATTTTTTTCATTGTTCTAGATAGTCTACGATTGCTTTTCCGTTTACGAATTGATGCTCCACCATAACCATGTCGTTCTTGACGAGTACTTTTTGCGGATTCAATCGCCGACATTGCTTTTAACATCTGATATACCAATTTCACCAAATCAATATCATAGCCAGATGTATCTCCCTCTTCCTTACTTTTGTCTGCTTTTAGTTTAAGTTCTCTTTCTATATCTCTAGAAATATTATAAATACTATTCAACATACTAGGATCGGTTCTATCACTCGTCATATTCCACTTCACAATAAGTCGGTAAAACTCGGGATATTTTCGTCGGATAATATCTAAAACAGTAAATTCGGAAAACCCGGCACTGGAATACTTTGTTCGCATTTCTAATAACAGTTCATTCGCTCGTTTGCTTTCTCTATACTCACTGCGAAAAATCCAGTCCAGAAATTGTTCTTGGTCAAATTCAGTCGCCGTGTAATTAATTTTATTTCTACGATAAATAAAGGGTCTAACATCTAGAATGTACTGTTTTTCTTTCGTTTTTTTGTCCGTCTTTTTAACCAATTTATAAAACATCCGATTACGATCCACCTCCCAGTAAAAAATGTCGTTTTGTCTCATTGTTAATGTTCGCAATTCTCGCGCAAGATCCACATCATTAAATTGACAATCCACTTCTTTTACAATTTCGCCCGTCAACTCACCTTCAACCAAGTCCATGATAACATAAATTCGGAAAGCAGGTTCATTGGTATTTTTTTGGTAAAGTGCGGTTACCCCTGCATTGAAGCAATTCGTCCATTTGGAATCGTTATACGGATTATCTCCTTTGTTCAAAATAAATTTATTATAAACAGCCTTTAAAAATTTAAAAATATCATCTAAATCCGGGGAATCAATCATATCTTGTAGCGCAACATTGGTTGAAACGACTTCTCTAGATGGGTTGCTTTTTCTAAATTTCGTCAAATAGTTTGAAAAGGAAGGAAATTCTTGCGCCAGGTCTTTAATATTTCCACCATCTAATATATTTTGTAACCGAGATATTTCCGCCTCCGTATCTTTCTTCCGTTTTTCTATATCCTCTTCTTTCTTTCCGTCATCTGCCGCTTTACTTTTATCGGCTTTTAATTTTTCAGCTTCCTTATTTAATAAAACCAATTGTCGCTTCTTCCTTTCAATGGAATCATTCATTTTAATGGAAAACCGTTGGAATTCTTCTAATAAAACGCGGTATCGTGGATGATTCAATATATCATTCAACCATACTGCGCGCTTTACTGTATATTTTTTTGAATGGATCGTAAGATAGGTAAATGCATCGGCTTTTACCGTTATATCATAAAATAGCTGTTTGAGTTTTTCTTTTGACCATTTGTAAGAAAGTTGTGCGAGTGATTCTGAAATATCCGATTTTATCGGATATGCCGTGGTAAATAGTGCGAATAACATGACCAACACATTTTTCCTACCATTTTCAAAACGCAATTTTTCCAAATCTTCGGGTTTCATTTTATCTATATCATTTGTGGGAAGTCGGTTTATTAACAGGGTACGAAAGCTATTTTCATTGAAAAAGATTTCCACTAGTTTATAGTAAGGAAAATTTAATAAAACAGTGGAATCATATTCCACATCTTGAGTAAAAAAGGGGAATTTGGTTAATGGAACTGGGAATTCGCCCTTGGGCCTCTCGTAATTCAACATGGAGCTCGTTAAATCAATATTCTGTTTCGGTTCTTTGAATGTCTGGTTTCCGTAAGATTGCGTCGGCGCATGAACATCATCCACATTCGTAGATAATGTAATAACAATATATTCCACCGCAACATTCATTATTTGTATATTCTTTGGGTTATAATATACAAACATTTTGTTTTGTCTTTCATCTAATCATATGGTTATTCCGCCATCCTGGCTTTCTCTAAAATCTCCTTCACCTTATTAATCTCTTCGTCAGTAATAGTGTTATTGGAGGTCTGTCCTTCTAAAAGAGAAATATGATAATCGCGAAACTGCTTTGGTAAGCAACAAAACATACTGTTTTCATTAAATAAATACTCTGTAAATACGATGAAAAAGATGGATATAAGGAGTGCGATATAGATATCACGAGTACCCATCCATGCAATGGCGAATACCAGTATTTGCTTACTGAATGTAAATTTAAGATAAGACTCCAATGCCTTCCCCAGTCGGATATTGACGAATTTTGACGCAATATTTAGTATTATAATCATACATCCAGCGAATATCTTACTATTGTTTAGATAATTTACATTATCGTGCAAATAACTAAATATCTCATTCATAGATTTGGTCAAATTTCCTGGTTTGCCTTTTTTTACCATATCGGAATTGTTGACTGAACGCTTTATATATTATTCAGATAATAATTTGTTTCCGTAGGAAGCAAAGTGATTTAGGGTCTATCCATGGTTAGCTGCTATGTCTTTTCGTGGACGAATTTATTCCTCCACGAATATAGTTTATTACCTGTAAAATAAAATCTACTAAAAATTTAAGATAGTTATTTTTAATTACTAGAAATGTCATTATTATATTCGGCATCTGAATGGAATTCAGATAATACACCCAAAAAAAGGGTTTCTACCATAAGAAAAACGGTCAAACATAAACCAGCAAACACTGATGATTACACACAAGAATCCGATAATTTCCAGTCAACTGAATCAATGGCTATTTCCGATACGCAAACGATTATGGATGATCGTGCATCTCGTGTTTCTGATCTACTCAATAAGATGACAAGTGTCAGTTCCGCATCCGAATCCGCTGGAGATAAAATGTCCGAGTTTACTCCCTTGGAAAATCCTTCCATGAATGTGAAAAAAGATTTAGACAATAACGTCCGTAGTTATCACTACACACCTCCGCTTTTATTTCAAAAACCCACATCAACCGCATCAGTATTTGGTGGGGATTTTTCACCTCATGATGGTCATAGAACAATCTCAACACAGGCACCAATGCAATATAGTAATTATCGCATGAGCTACTCTGATTCGGCTGCTGCTTCTGCTACACCTTTAGTTAATGGAGGTCTTGTTACTACTGATAACCGGCTCTTGGAGAAAATCAATCATATGATCCGACTTTTAGAGGAACAACAGCATGAGAAGACTGCCAATATAACAGAGGAGTTTATTTTATACACATTCTTGGGTGTTTTCGTGATATTTGTCCTGGATTCCTTTGCCCGCTCTGGCAAATACACTCGGTAAGTTTGGGGAACGATTTTGTATACAAAAACACGGTGTATACAAAAACACGGATAGACCTTAATTTATGCAGACCTCGTATTCTTCGCCATCTTCATCACAAAATACATTGATGACATCATCGGTCTCTTCGCAATATTTCTCACAAAACCCATTCGGAACATGGTTCCTTTTATTTATTCTGCCCCTGTATAACCATAGGTTATTATTATAATCTTCTTGGCTGAGATAAATGTACCCGACAAATTCGTCTTCCTCTTCAAAATCATAGGTCCATGCAAAAACGCGACCGTCCTTCATAATATCAATCTGTGAGTAATCTTTATAGACGAGTGATACCGAAACGTCTTCATCTGTGGGTTCAATAACGAATGTGGGATAGTCCATGGTTGCAAGAAAAAAGAGGGTGTTTTATTATATACAATTAGATCCTCTTTATCTCTATATTTGTTTTTTCGGTTTGTTTTTTCGGTTTTTACTTTTTATAAGAGTCTGCAGTGGCCATCAATGACATTAAACCACTACTCAATTGTCCATCTCCACCACCTAGATTATCAAATTTACTTTCACCGTGCACATATCGCAACTTCTTCCAGGTTGCGTCATGGAACCACTTTGCTGGTAGCGTAAACGATTTTTCATTATATCTCTCATGTTTACGCAGGTCACTACAGACTCTTTTCAGATCTGCATCATCTACATCAACATACATACGACAGTTCAGAAGAATTGCCATTAGATACGCCAATTCATCGGAATTGTACAAAATATCTCGGAGGTGTGCCAAGAGTTCATCGCGATTGGAATCCTCATCAGACTTCTTGTTGCCCTGGTGGCCCTGGAACCCGAAGAGGCGATAGACTTTCAACTGATCTTCCAATGATACATGGGTCAGAAGTTTGGGGTCAAATCGTTCCTTTTTGTTTGTAATAGGGACGCGCATTTTTGATACGGGATTGAAGTACTTTGTGCTCTTTGTGACATTATAGAGGGGCATGATGTAGTCATTGCGTACTGCCATGACTACATCCTGTAGGGAAAGTTTACCGGAAGCCAGGTCTCTCTTGAGATCGCCGATTGGAAGAGCGGATCTAGGGTAGAGTTGCTTCAAGAGGGTTCCTTGGAGGCCGGCCATGAAATAGGGGTACTTTGCATAGGGGTTTTTACGTTGTGAAAATGTCTTTGTGGGGGCTGCTGCGGTTACCATTGGTAATGTTTTCACTTCATTTACCGGCTGTGTGGGAGGTTTCAGAGACTCCACGAAAGTCTCTACTGTTGACTCCCAGTCATCCTCCCATGACTCGGAGATCTCTGCTTTCATAATAATTGCTGACATTGCTTTTCGCTTTTCGCTTTTAGGTGATTCTTGGTTCTATTGGTGCCTTCAATGACTTTTGGAAAAAAGTGTTCAATTTTACGATGTTTTTATGAATTTGAACTTTTTTCTTTTTCATTTTTTATTGCCTTCTCAAAATCAGTAAAACCTATATACGGTTTCACAAGTAACGGTACAATTCTTGAAACAATTTCACTTTTTTTTTCGGAATCTATCGTCAAGTTTGGACAAGTTGGGCATTTTGCTAATAGACGAATGATAACAGTTTTTGTTAAGATCAAGCCGGCTTGTGTACGCATTTCTTCACTATTTAATTCTGATAGTTTTTTTGAATCTATCTTTAAATAAAATAGTGCAATTGAAGTTATCAAAGCGCGTTTTAGTATCTCTGATTGTTTATCACTAATTAAATCAGTTAGAACCAAGTTATCAATGTCTACTACATATTCATCCAATAATTTCAAAAATTTCTGCTTTTCGTCAACAGTATCAACAGTATCAACAGTATCAACAGTATCAACAGTATCAACAGTATCAACATTTTGTGATGCCTTTGTTGTGAAATTGAAAAATCCTCCCTTTTTATTCTTTCTAAAGTTACGACGCGAACGTTTTTTTAATTTTTTACTTTTTCTAGTTTTTGGCATATATATTATACTATATACAAAAATCGGTATTTGAAATAAAAAATATGTAATTTCCACCATTTCAGCCTTTTATCTAATAACATTCTATAGATAGAACCATAGAATGTTCACCGAAACCTATTTACAAACCACCGACCCTCAAAAACGATTGTCTGATTTTTTCCAAGGATCACTCTTTTTTATGATTCTTTTTTCAGTCATTTTTCATACCATCATCTATGTCGGATTTTTCAATCTAGTGAGTTATGTATTTCAAGGAAGGATTCTCTCATCCTTTGTAAATAGTCGCCTGATTACCGTGGCTGCCATCATCATGTCTTTAGGATATATCGGACGTTTTTACCATGTCAAAGACATCTATCATGGATATAATAAGGATTTGGCACTTACTCGTAAACACTGCGACCAGTTTTTCATTTCTTGGGTTTTCTTGGCGTAGTTAGTTTATATCATCACTGCGTCTCTTAAATGCCGAGTGCACAAACCGACTATAAAACGTCTTATACGTGTTCTGTAATTTGTCAAATTTCATATTGAATTTACCATCCATGAATTCGGGGTCAATCCCTTCTACTACCGCCTTGTCTTGTAACATCGTCGTATACATGGAGTTATACGTAAAAAGATCACCTAACTGGTTCTCCCAGAAATTACGATAGGTTTTCACAAACAATTTACTCTTGTTCTCTCCGATGGGGAGAGCAAACGTTATCACTGTACTAACAAAATCTCCAAAAATAACACGCGCCACCGTGGTGTGTGGTAAAATAAACTCATTCTCAATGACCAATTCTTTGGCTCCGAATATTTTCCGAGCCAAAGATTTCTCTCCGGCTTCATAATAATAACGGCTCAGAAAATGATTGGGTCCGATCATTGTGGGCTTCTCTTCACGAATAGGATTTGGGCGCTGGGCATTCCCAAAAGTATGTACAAACGCGATGTGCATAATATCCAGTGAATTTTCACTAAGAATACGCGAATAGCAATTATAGTCCATTTCCAATTGGACCATGGAAAAATTCCGAGAAATTTCGGGCTCGGTAAAAAAGACGGTTTCATTGAATACCTCGCTTACATTATTCGGGCGTGTATTGATATACACCCAATTGTTTTTGACTATAACCGGATAGGTTCTCAAATTATAAATCGGCGACGGGTCAAAACTAATTCCCGGCACCATTACAAGTGTTCCAGTTGAATTGAATTCATAGCCATGATAGGGGCACACTACATGGTCATTACATACCTTACCACCTGAAAGTGATGCCCCCTTATGAGTGCAAGCATCATCCATCGCGCGATACTCACCCGCCGTCGTCTTCCAGATAACATAGTTCTTATTCCATACGCGAACTTTCTCTGGACGATGCGAAAAAAAGTCGCTCGGTTTACCAACTACATACCACTGTAAGTCAAATTTGTCCTGTTCTGTCAATTCATGATAATTCAACTTGGGGAAATTCAATAGGTTCATCTTTGGAGCCATAGTTCCTACGTTTGGATATAATAGCCGACGCATTGTAAAGGGCCTAGCATCGGTTTCTCTTTGTGTAGTGAAAATGCGAATCAGAAAAAACACAATATTAGCGATACTATACCATCTCATACCTTTAGTATAGAAAATACAAAGATTATCTTTAAGTAATCTATAGAATATTTTTAATGACAACCCTACGCAACAAAACGAAAAGAACCAAGAATCTTCATAAAAAAACACGTAGAATGCGCATGGGAAAGAAGACGTCTATGAATTCTTTTTCGGGTAGTATTCCCAACAGTGAGAAATCTCATATTGTTTCCATCTTTCTAGAGATGTTAAACATGGTGAAACTCTATCACTGGAAAACGCGGTCATTCTCACAACATAAAGCCACCGATGAGCTTTATTCCGAGCTGAACGAAAAAATAGATACTTTCGTGGAGATTCTCTTGGGTAAAGACGAATCGCGCGTGAAAATGATAGAAAAACGTATTGATTTGATTGATTCGGCCAATGTGAACGATTTCAAGACCCGGATTCATCAGTATCGGACCTTCCTGATAGACTTTGGTACCATTTTCAATGCAAAACGCGATTCGGACTTATTGAATGTCCGTGATGAAATCCTGGGTAAAATCAATCAGTTCCTCTATTTGCTGACTTTTGATAAATAGAGAGAAGGCCGCGGATCCCTGGTAAATTTCTAAGTCCACTCGGGAACCGGCCAGTCATTTCAAAGATTCGCCAGTTACGAAAACAACAGCGACCATGCTGGACGCGTTCGCGCTCTCTGAGTCTCGCTCTCCAATGCCTCTGTATAAGCCGTAACCAGTATGTTTTTATTAAAACAGTATAGGTTCCCGTAATCGGATGTATTTGTAGTTTCAGAATATCTAGAGTGGGAGAGATGGACCAAACGATACTATATTCACGCAAATAGTGAATACAATCTAGGTATGGGTTCTCAAGAAAGGTTTTGGCGGTGATCGCATTCAACAGAACATAGTGGTTCTGTTGTGAAATATATTTACAAACGCCCAAGTAATAATGGTCGTGTTGTTTATCTGCGTTCAGGAAGTCGGCTTCCCGTTGATATATAAATTCTAATATTTCCTCGTCCTCATCGTCTGTGCTATACTCTAGATCCGTTTCTGTTTCGGATTGGTAAAAGACTGTTTCTTCCTCTGTATCGGACATAGTGTCGTTTAATCTAGCCACGTTTTTTTAAGAAAAGCGGAATCCAAATGGATTTGCGAAGGGATATACCTTAATATCAAACATAACATCCATAAATACAAAATCAATTTTTGTATTTATCACTCTAGAAATTTCTCCTCATTCTATAACCATGCCATATTCTTCACCGGATTCAAACATCCTCTTTCATAATGACAACAAAAGACAAGAAAATCACGATAAAAAACAGCCCCTCCGTAAAATCATCAAAATCTCCTTTTTGATTACCTATATTTGTCTCATTACCACAGGAATCATAACATTTATTGAAGCTTTAAGAACGGATAATCCACTCGTTCGTCATGTCATGAACTTGGAAACTTGTATTTCTATAGTTGCCGGTTATTTTTATTCCACCTTTATCGCAGTCATTGATGAATATGGAATAAAGAATGAGCCCATTGATTGGAAAGAAATTACACTAACACGATATGTAGATTGGGCAATCACTACTCCCATGATGTTGCTCACTCTATGTATTTTTATGAGTATTCATACCAAAATACCCATTCATCTAGGAACCATTTCAACCATCGTTGCCCTCAATTATTTGATGCTCGCTATAGGATATTTGGGTGAATTAGGTACGGTTTCGCGATTTATAGCAACCACTGTTGGATTCGTCGCCCTCTTTCTCATGTTTGCAATCGTGTTTTTCGTATTTGTTCAAAAAAGCAAGGGTAGGGATTGTTGGATATTTTTAGGCATTTACGCTGTTATATGGAGTCTTTACGGAGTCTGTTATCTCATGCAAGAAGAATACAAAAACATTATCATGAATATGTTGGACTGTAGTGCCAAGTGCTTCGTCGGTCTGGGACTCTGGCTTTATTATGTACATATCTTACGATGATACCTGTAATCTAAACATAAAGACTCTGAGAAGTCGTCACATATTTCAGGACGAGTCCTTCAATCTGATTGAGGCGAAATAGAAAATCCGTTTCGCCCCTTTCCTCCGCGACTTTGGCTAACTCCCTCGTCATTGCCACTATTTTCAGCATCGCCTTATTGAAATCCCCGATGGAAATTCCGTGCCCCGCGATTTCCGTCTGTATTAGTTGTTTACACTCCAGTTCCGTAGCGCAATCACACCAACGCATCGCAAAATCCGCCATATCATATTGAAGAGCGCCGTCGTAATCCATTCCAGAGCGAATATCCAGTTCCATTTCTTGTCTTTCGTATTCCTTATACTTTTTCGCTATTTCTTTGATATGATAGTTCAAAATATTGTTTTCCGTATTCGCCGTACTTTTCCGATACTCTTCTATAACGTTTACACTAGTGAAACACGAAAGGAATCCGACAATCTGTTTTGGGGTGAAATCGGCTAACCACTGCGTCTCCATCAAATATTCCGATAGAATCAATGGATGGACCTCTGCAATATCGGCTGCGATCTTACCGAGTGGTGTCATTTCATAGTGTGTTTTTGCGTCTTTGTCGGACATCCGCAAAATGTCTTCCGCCGCGATTTCTTCATCGGTCCTCTTCATCAGTTGAATAAACCCGTGATTCAAAAGTATCTCGCATACATTTTCCGTCTGAGTTATAATATATCTTTCCATGTATTCCAGTGTATTGGTTTCCATATCCAATTCATTGGAATACTCCATGTATGCTTTGGCAAATTTCACGTCTTCTAGCCATGTTTTCGGTGAAATCTCTTGAATATCGCGCATTTTTCGTTCTATCTCTTTGCGCTTTTTATTCACCGCACTACTAGCCGTGGATTCTAGAGATATATATTCCAGGCATTGTTGATAGGGTAATTTCATAGAATCTAATTGCGCACGCTTTGTATCAACCGTCTTTCGTAAATCGGCAATTACTGCTTTTTGCGCAATCACGGATTTGGTCAACTCTATACGCATCATGGAATTCTCGGAGAATTCATGGAAATCGGCAGAAACCCCGTTTTTCAATAAATTCAAGATGACCGAATAAGAAATATGGTATTTAGAAACCAGTTGTTGGGGTTTTCCACAGAGTACCGCCTTGTATTCTGAAAGAGTCGGAATTGGAAACAAATTATTACAATGGATCACGTGACCCACCGTGTCAATCCCACGCCGGCCCGCTCTCCCCGCCATTTGCGTATATTCATGTGATAACAAAAGTCGCTCTGTCTTCCCATCAAATTTTGTGAGGCTCGTAAAAATCGCCGTCTTGATAGGACAGTCCAGTCCGATGGCAAAGGATTCCGTTGCAAATAAGAGTTTAATATATTTTTTAGAGATCAAGAGTTCCACGATTTCGCGTAGGACTGGAATCATGCCGGAATGGTGAATCCCGATACCCTTTTCCAGGAGGGCGACCAGCGAATTATACTCGGGTAATTCCAAGAATTCCTGGTAATTTGGCAGCTTCCTTACCATCTGCTCACACTCGCGGCGAACAATATAGGGAACTTTACTGTCGTCTTCTAGTAACGGTGTAGTGATTTCCTTGGCACAGAGTTCCACCTGTTTTCTAGAGAAAACGAATGCGATGGCGGGTAACATTTCGCGCTCCTTCAAAAACAAGGTCAGATTATTAAGGACGGCTTGGCGTTTCATCATGATCGTCTTTCCCTTGGTATCAAAGAGCTTCTGTGTCCGCGCGATTTCTTGAATCCCGGATTCTATCAGCTTTCCGTCCGCACTCTGTAGTGTGATGATCTTGTTCGTGGAATCGCGGATCTGTTTTTCCAAGACCTTGTCTTTCAGGGTTTTGATAAAGGATTCATTAACGGTTAAAAAGCCGTAGTGTGTAAGGGGGACGACGCGATGATTGGTGGAGGCGAGATAGACCTGTTTTTTCTTTGTAAAAACCGGGGTTGGACATTTTTTAGCCGATATATTCTCACACCATTCTGCGAAACCCGTAGGATTATCAATCGTAGCCGATAGCATTACCATCTGGACATGGTAAGGAAGCATCATCATGGATTTCTCCCAGACTTGACCGCGCTCTGCGTCATTTATATAATGGCATTCGTCAAAAACCACGCATGCGAGCTCGGTCTGGAGGTTAATCTGAAAATCGTCTTGTTTCTTAGATAAAGCATCGTTTTTATTAGATAGGAATAACCGGTTCATCAAAATTTCCGTCGTCATAATCAATACATCCGCCTCTGGATTCGTCTTGATATCCCCCGTGAATAGTCCGAATGAAATATGCGGGTATTTTTGTGTAAATTCATAAAACTTCTGATTGGAAAGCGCTTTGATGGGCGACGTATAAATAACCTTTTTCCCCTGTTCTACGAAGTACTGAAGGGCGAATTCGGCGGGAAGTGTTTTCCCTGAACCCGTATGCGCAGTCACCAAAACATGATTACCCGACGCAATGGCTTCTATGGCATATTTTTGAAAATCCGATAATTCATAGGGAAATCGGTCAAATTGTTCTTGGTAATCGGTGCTCTCGTTTTTGTAAGACCTGTCACAAATACGAACCATTGTTATCGTTAAATCGGTTTACCGTATTGAATTGTTATCACTTTCTACTATTATGAATATAAAGTTATTTCTATATATTTTTGTATATTGCTTTTGCACTTGGTCCCGAGTTTATTGTCTACCCTATAATATATATTTTAGGACAAACCCATGAATTATTCAGACATATCAGAAGGATATATAAAAGGCGGATTAGTAGAAGGAGTTCATTATAAAACCGATTCTCTTGTGGATAAAATCAATGATCGCGCATCCAAACGCCAATTCCCCGATTCTCCGCTACAACCCTATTTTACTCCTCGTGCTACGCCCACCCGATATTCGCATTTTCCTATTGCAAATCTGAGAACCGAGCCGACCGTGCCTCTGATTCCTTATCCCGAATATTCTATAGAATACAATTTCAACCCGGGAAATGCCCCCCGTGGCCCCGGCAATGGGTTTCTCAACAATGTTGACCGTGAATCGGTTTTAAGAAATCAATTCTTTGCTTTAGATAAGAATTCCGACCAGGGAGTCTACGTACCCGAATCTAACAGTGATTTATATAATATAACGCTTCCAACTACTAGTGAGGTTGTTCCACAACCCTTTCCTCTTTTATTCAATCCGCTAATTGGACAAATACATACTCGTGGTCTCACTGGCGGAGAGAACATCGGCCAGAATTCTTTCAATAATTCCACCCGAGTGAAACTGAGACAGAATATCCATGGGGTGGTTTGAGGTCTATCCGTGTTTTTTAATCTCTATTCGTGGAAGAATAGAGATTGAAGCAGTTTTCCATTTTATCTCATTTTATTCATAATATAGTAATCATGAATAAAAAATCCGGCTTTACAATATACAACGGTTAATACGATGATTGGCTACCTCTATAAACTATTTGCATCTAAGAATCCACAAGTATTATTACTGAAAATCCTCGTTGTTTTAGCCGTTCTCTTTCTTATTATCAAGTTGGTTCAGCGTGGAAAAGGCCCCAATTCATTTGATGAAGGATTCACACAGGATATGCCCTATATCATCAAAGAAAACGCCGAGATCTACGACGACTTTTACTGTCAAATTCATGATATTATACATCAGCCCAATCATCGCATAGAATCCGAAACACTCTTTGTTATCCAGTCAACACAACCATCCGAAAATGCGAATTTCTTGGACGTGGGCTCGGGTACAGGCGATTTCGTCCATCAACTGACGGATGCCGGATATCGCTCCTACGGTATTGATCGCGCGGGTCCAATGATTGATTTTGCCAAAGAGAAATACCCCGAACATGCGGATCAATTCATTGTCGGCGATGTCATGAAGACCCTAGAATTTGATTCGGGAACTTTTTCACATATTGTTTGTAATTATTTTACCATCTATGAAATAGAGGATAAGAGAACCTTTTTCCGAAACTGCTTCTTTTGGTTGAAATCTAGCGGATATTTGGTATTGCATTTGGTGGACCCCGACGAATTTGACGCTATTGCACCAGCCGCCAAACGGGTTCTCCAGGAAAACCCCCGACACTGGAAGAAAGAGCGTATCACGGAAACCATCGTGGATTTCAATGATTTCCAATACAAGTCCAATTATCATTTTAGTGATAACGTCATGTTCAAGCAATTATTCAAGGATACGAAAACCAATAATATTCGGGAGAACAACCAGGTTCTCTATATGCCAGACAAAAATACTATTTTGGAATTGGCCAAGGTATGTGGATTCACTCTTCATGCGAAGATGACCGCGAAGGACTATTTGGACGATCCTCACCAATACATATATATTTTACAGAGGAATCAGGGGAACCTATAGATTTTTATATGACAATAGGTTATACAAATGTCTGCGTCTGAGTATACGTCCAATTCGGATGTTTTGACTGTATTTCAAGAATATTTTGATATTAGTAATAATAAATATTACATCGTGAACGGTGATCTATGGACGGTTTCGGATATATTGGATTATTCGGGTGATAAAGTGGCATATGTAGGAAATGCGCCACAACATACAATGGTACTGAACCGCGATATTCCCAAACAACGGTGGCTCGGTACGACGGTTTATCCTGCCCAGCCTACCGGTCTTACTACGCTTGTCCTTGTGCCGAATTTTACGAAAGTTATGCCTGCAATTACTGTTGGTGAGAAGGCCATCGTGGATTCCTGGTTTAATAATTATTATCGGGGAATAAATGCCAAGACGAAGATTATAGGTCCGAATGCTCATGGATTTTTAGAATGGGTGAATAGTAAATTGAATGAGGAAGAAGCGACGGACACTTCGTTTAATACTGTTGGCGGGGTTTCGGTCGCTACAGATGAAGCAAAAAAACTCCTTTTAATGTTACAGAAGGCCATTCAATTGGGGCTCTTGGGGCGTTCGGATATTGCTGTGTGAATTCAATATTCCAATGAAAATATTTAGATATATATATATAATGTCTGGTTTAGGAACAGCAGCGAAAGATGCAGGAGTTGCGTTAGCAAAAGGGACATTAATGGTAGTAGAATCTGCTGGAAAAATTACGGGAACAGCAGCTGAAACTGCATCTGCTGCCGCGAATATTGCAAAAAATGCCGCAAGAGCAGCAGACAATTTAAGTTCTGTTGCAAACTCTATCACAGAACGTGCAAACAATAGTCTGATAGAAGCGAATAAGCGGAGACAAGAGATTGAGGCAAAAAAAACAGCCATTTTGCAAAACACAAGCGGCAAAGAAACGGATGTTGAAACCCAGAAAAAATTACAACAGTTGGAATTTGAATCGCAACGTCTAGATGCAAAACAACGCGCACAAAATATACAACATGAAAAGGAACTCGCCGATTTGGCAACACAGCAAGAGAAAATTAATAAAGATTTAGAAAATGCAAAGGAATTAAGTTACGCCCAAGGCGTTTCAGACGCAAAAACAATATTTATTGCCACTAAAAATTTTGGTTATCAATCAACAAATTGTGTACAACCGGGTTGGGTTAGATCGTCAATGCCTGGATACGGTTTTTATTATATGATAGAATACATAAACAATCCAACTACTTCAGATGTATATAATGTAGAATTCAATAAGGAAGATGAACCCACGAAACAATTTCAAAATGGCTATTATGTAAAAAAGGACGATAAAATATACAAATTGATTATTGATAAAAAAACGACAAAATCTATCTTCACTGGAACTAGCACAGTTGGAATAGGAAAGTTGAAATGCGTTGATTATGTTCCCACTTGTTTTGCGGAATTAACCGATTCACCCCAATCATGTGATAATACTACTGATCCTATAGAATATACATTAAAACCTAAAAAGGTATGGTTTAAAATTCCACATACTGGCGGTAGAAAGACGAAGAAGAATAAAAAGGCGAAAACGAAAAAGAGTCGCAAAGCAAGAAAACAAACGAAAAAACAGAGACAATAATTGATATATTTCATGAATCTAGAAACATATCAATAGTTTACTGAGTTACCACAACAACTTATCCGCATACCACCCCCTAGAACCTCGCACATGTCTATCCTTTTCATGGCGCATTTTGTATCGGCGGCGATGTTCTTTCGCCGAGGCCATTCCCTCCGTTCTCATAAACGTAGGAAAATCGCCCATTCCATTCGCACCCACTGCTGCGACTTTTTTATTTCCCTTGAATACATCTATTTTTTTCGTTTTGTTTGTGGACGGCTTCACTGTCACGCCTAGTTTTTTGGCTTGTTTGTATGTGTAATTGGTGATGGCGTATGTGCCGCCACCCTTTTTTGGTTTTTTTATACTAGTACGTCGTTTTCCTCGTGATTTCCTACTTTGTTCGTGGGAAATTTCGTCTTTAGAAACGGATGCCGACTGACTTTTGCTTTCTCTTCCTTCGCTCAATGACTGTAAATTATATCCACCGGTGAATGACATGTATATAATTAGAGGAGACTTTTTACACCGCATGTTTAGACTATTTCAAAATTACCTGTGGGATACATCACCGAATAAGTGATAAACGCCGTCGTCGCATACAATACCCCGCCCCATAAAGTATCCGCACACGCCAACATCGGGTCCCATTTCTTCAACATCGCATAATTCGTAAAATCATAAACGCCAATAATCGCTAAACCTAGGAAAAACGCTTCAAATACTGGTCTTTTCTTCAATAGAATGAAATAAAACAGGGCGAGTATCATGAAAATATACACAATAATCGCACCCACAGGTTTCACCTGCATCACCACTCTTTGCACCTTGATCACCTGATTCTGGAATGCGCGTAAATTGAATGAAATCCAGCATGCATCCAGTGCTAAAAGCACCATGGTACATACAATCAGGGTCTTTATTTCGCGTTGCATTTTCTATAGTCTATACCTAGATTTTTCTATAGGTATCTCATTGTTTACAAATGGGACAGCAATATTGCAGGTCTTCCTCTATAGGTTCTCGGCGTCGCTGATTATCCCAATTATACCAATCGGCATTGTATTGCATAATAATCGGATCATTTCTCCATTTCGGGTCATCCGAATTCGCATAATATTCGCGCTCTTCTTCCACCGAATAGGGAAATTGAGGTTCTCCGTCTCTATCCGCAGAACCCGCGATTTCCATCGGATAATATGCGTTACGAAAGCATTCTTCGCATGTATAATGGTCGCAGTTGGGTTGGCTTATACCGACCATATCAGATCTGGAACACGCCGGACAGGTGAACGCGCCATCGGTTTTACTAAGCCGGCCTCTTCCTCCCCGCCATTCCCCAAACAATAGGTCGCATTGACAGCAAATACCATCATTGGAAAAAAGCACATACTCCGGAACTGACCGCCCACAAACAAGGATATTCGCACATTCCATCGGTTTACAGTCATAGGAACAGTACGCACAAGGATTCTTATAATATTCTTCTGCGCCGTCTACATAGGCTATTTCTAAACAGGTGCCATCGCCACAGCATATTCTTTCCATTATGAATGATCTATATAATAACAATCTATCTTTCTATGTTTTTTGAGGGAAACCTATTTGGCCGGCTTCGCCGGCGGGAGGCCGAAGGCCGACCTTATGCTGTCCGGTTTTCACCAAATAAAACAACCAATCCATCCCTTCCCTTAATTTAATAAAAATACTAATAAAATAGAATTCATGCAGTGCCTTCAAAAACCTGATAAAAAGTCAAAAAAGAAGTTGGCCGACTTTTTCATTTTGGACATTTTTAAAAATGTCCATTTTCAAAAACCTGGGTCCAGAATTTTTTGGAAAATCGTGTTTTTCAGTTTTGTGACGATAATGCTCTGAAAACCGGATGGTGGACGAAATTGTTGTTACCAACCGGAAAAATGAAAAATGGCCATTTGGGACAAATTTTTTATCCTGTTTAGGGATTTTTTATCCTACCCGTTCAAATTCCTAATTTTATTTTATTCTTATATATTATAAGCATAAACAGTAATGATGGAAACTATAACGAAAGATTTTTCTGAGAGCATTGAAAATGGACATTTATCTCAGGATAAAAAATGTCCCAAATTTAATTGTTTACTTTGTGACTATCATACGAGTAGCCGTAAAGATTTTGCCAAGCATGAACTCACTCGTAAACATGCAAAACTATATGCTAAGAGCATAGTCAAAAAAACGGTCAATAAACCCATTGCATTAACCATGCGAACTTGTTCAAACTGTAATCATGTTTTTAGCACAAAAGGCAATTTAAAAAAGCATCAGGCTAGATTTTGTAGAGAGGTATCTTCACAGCAAGAGCAGATTATAGCAATAGAGGCGCCAATCATTTCTGAACCAGTGCAAACAAAGCAGAATGATTCTGTCGTTACAAATGAAGTCATTCTTGATTTGATTAAAAAACACTCGGAATTGCAAAACGTCTTGATGGAACAAAGTGCGAAAATAATGGAGATGGCCAAGACGCCAACCACCATTGTGAATAGCACTACCAACAACAACAATCACTTCAATCTGAACCTTTTCTTGAATGCCAAATGCAAGAATGCAGTCAATATAACCGATTTTGTAAATTCCATCCAAGTCCAAGTGGATGATTTGAAGGCCACTGGCCGTCTCGGTTATGTGGATGGTATTTCGCGGATTTTCATAAATGCTCTCAAAGACATGGAAATTGAAAAACGGCCGATTCATTGCACGGACATGAAGCGCGAGACGATTTATGTAAAAGACCAGAATGCGTGGGAAAAAGAGAACGCAGATAAGAAGATGAAATCGGCTGTAAATCATATCGCCAAAATGAATCTGAGCCAATTACCTGCATGGAAAGAGAACAATCCTGGTTATGAAGTTATGGATAGTCCTGAAAACAATGAATACCTGCATTTGTCCATGACCGCACTGGGTGGGAGGACTGACCAAGAGGAAGAGAAATACATGAACAAAATCATGAAGAATGTCATCAAGGAGGTCGTCATTGATAAGGATAGCTTGATAGGGGATGTGTAGAATCTTGTATTTTGTTAGATGAAAAAATATCCTGACCACCAATTGTCAATATATTTTTCATAGTTAACCTTTATTCTCCAGGTCCAAAATGGACATGGATAAGGGAAAAATTTACTGACCATGGATGGTCAGTAAATTTTCTAAAGGGATACCATCAGTTCCAAATTGTACTTATTTAAGGTCTATCCGTGGTTTTGTATCCAAATGGATACAAAACCGTGGCTAGCTGCTATCTCTTTCACGGACGAATGAAATTCGTCCACGAATAGAGATTAAGTACAATTTGGAGAACTATGGTTAACCATGTACGTTTTATCGTTTTACGAATTATTTCAAATATACAATGCAAAGATAGTGTGGGACATTGTTCTCATCTTTATGTGATAACTTGAAATACCCAATTCTCTCAAATTCAAACACAACGTCATCACTACATTCTAACACATATGGCTCAACAAATCCATCGCGAATGTCTTTTATGAGTGGATTTTCGGCATTGATGAATATAAATTTGGCCGGAACTGCGTGATTTACCGAAAGCCAGTGGATCGTTGATCTAACCGATTTGTGTTTTTTCAAATTACATGCGGATATGTTGACGATATTATCTACAGTGTTCTCATATTTCACAATATCATAGAACTTCAGTCTGACCATTTTGTTGATCGGCGATAAACGATAATAGTCCTCATCGTGTTCCAATCTAAAATCATCGTTTTCTATATAGATTTCTTTACTGATTGTAGTGGTGTGACAAAACACGGGCATGTTCGGAATATGCGGATGATTGCAATTTTTCTCTTCGTCCAAGTTTGCAATTATGCACCTTATCGGGTTTACGACAGCAAAACAACGGATCGCGGTGGGATTGTAATGCGTAATCAACAAATGATGAACAAGCTTCATAGGGACAACCGTTTTCACCTTTCCAAGCCCCGAACATTTTGCAATCGCCTTGATTATGTCTGGTGTATATCCACGATTGCGCATACCTCTCACAGTGAGTAAGCATGGGTCGTCATAACCGGATACCTCACGGTCATCAATGAGTTTCTTTATATTTCTTTTAGAGAGCGTATTGTTTTCAACGGTAAGTTTTCCAAACTCATGAACATTTGCGCAAGCTAAGGAATGCCCTAGTTTATTCAAGACGGTTATAGGCCAACAATACAATTCGCGCCGAACATAGAATTCATCTGTGCAATAGGAGGTCGTTATATTTTCAAGCGCATCTACGATCCCATGACTATAGTCATAAGAGGGGTAGATACACCATTTTTCGCCGGTTTTGAAATGTGGATGATAATTGATTCTGTATGCAATGGGGTCGCGCAGTGTATGATTGGTATTGGTCATGTCTATTTTCAAGCGAAGGACGGCTTCGCCGGATGCGTATTTTTTATTTTTCATATTTTCAAATTCCATCAAATGTATCTCTGCGTCTAGAGTCCTATATGTATTTTCAACACCGCGATGTCGTTCGTCTTTCATTGCTTCCGCCTCCGTAAAGTCAACATACGCATATCCGTGTTTGATTAAAATGCAGGCGAAATCGTACAATTTATCAAAATAATCCGATGTATATGTAATAATGCCGGGATCATATCCAAGCCATTTCATATCACTGATGATTTCGTTTACAAACATTTCTCGTTCCGTTGATGGATTTGTATCATCCAATCGTAAATGACACAAATTCTCTTCGCCGTAATTTATCAATAATGATTTACAATGACCAATATGTAGATATCCATTCGGTTCCGGCGGAAACCGAGTTATAGTAGCCATTGTCAGTATTATTCTTATATATAGGTAAAGGGTGTGTTATTAGAAATGTTCGGAAAAAGAGCTTCAATTTTCCCGAAAATGAGATTTTGAAATGAAAACAGGTTAGATAACATCATGATAAGATTATTCTATTTAATCTCTATTCGTGGACGAATTTCATTCGTCCGTGAAAGAGATAGCAGCTAGCCACGTTTTTGTAAGCGAAGCTTAAAAAACACGGATAGACCTTACCCCCTCTCTGTCAAAGATTCATGAGAGGGTAAGAGAACCTGTTCGCCAATATCCTCGTTTTTGACATCTTTTTCAACAGGTTCTCTCTCCTCTTTCTCCAACGGCACCGATGGTTCCATCAAAACCTTTTTCTGAACAACTGGACCCCCTTTCGGAGAACCTTTCCATAAATTATAGTAATATTTACCATAATGTTGTAAATTCGCCAAGATATTCGGCGCCGAAGAATATTTCAAGGAGGTCACCAAGACATCCGGCTCATCCGGATATTGAATACTATAGAACCAATAGGGTGGGACGAAGAGAACATGCCCCGGATTCACCTCAAAATCCAAGAATTTGACCTTTTCTATATCGGGGTTCTCGGAAGACCAGACATTGATGCGAGAACGGAACTCATATGCATCGTAATCATGTATGCATTTCAAATATTTGATGCTCTTATACGGTGTCATTTTCACACGAATTTGGCCCCGATGCACCGAAAGAAAACGGCGGTCTTCGGTATGATAGACCATCGGGGTTACCCCCTTGGGAGAACCGAACATCAAATCGTATTGTTTTTTAATAGTAAACGACGGCTTCAAAATATCGTCATTGTCTTGGAATGCGCTGGTCAATCCGACTTCTTCTATAAAATCGGCGTTGCCATCTGAAAAATAGCGAGAATTTGTGTCAGTATTCGTCAAGGTTCTCGCGGCGGAATAACTTAGGACGACGGAATCAATAGGCTCATCGGCAGAACCCTTACTCCAATAATCGGCGGATTCTTTTACACAGACTTCATTGGCCTCACTGGTCTTGACTGTGTCCAACCTGCGATAAAACTCGGGCGCAATGGACCTGTATTCAAAGATCATCGGCTGTTTTAGCTCACATGCGGTATTGAATTCGCCCCCAGTGGTATAATCCATTTCAAATATTTCTAAATCTTCGCTACGCCGATATTGTTGGGTGATGTGTAAATAAATGATTACAACGATGAAAAAGATGATAATATTGATAATCATATCCATGACGTAGAGAACCTATAAAATAATTATACAGATCCGAGCGATTTTATTCAGTTTATTCATACGCATTATGCAATTTGCCATGATCCATTAGATATCATAAGAATTGTTTGTATCTTGAAATGTGTCCACGCAAAAGGAGAATGTTACTTCAAGTAGAAACTTTTTATTTTTGTATGGTAGATTGTAATTGCCAAGATAGTTATTAGAATGAATTGGGTAATTGTCTGATAAAAATGAAAATTAGCATTATCATGATGATTCGTGTGCGAGTGTAAAAGAAATTTGTAAATAATCCAGATTGTAATTAATGCAGCTGGAATATAAACAGGATATTTGTTTCGTACCATTACTATATAGATACTGAACAACCAAATCATCATCAAAATATTTAAAATAGCATTTGTTGTGTTGTTTGATATAGGAAATATATACATGTCGTCATTGTTTAATACATCTCTTCCAGGAACATAATCGGGACTATCATTGCGTTTAATAAGATACGTTATAATACATTCACCGTTACACATACTCCATGAAATAATAACAAAGAAAGCGTAATATATGTAAATATAATCAAATAAATTTTTTGAAAAAATAAAAGAATAACTACTAACGAGTAATGAAAATATAAAATGTAGAGTGCCAATAATATATTTTGCTTCAACCATAATGAATGATATAATAAACGAATATATTATTCATTGCAAAATTTCCTGTTTTTAGTTATCATATCCCCATGGCCATATTAGACAAATATTATTTGTTTGATTTTGTGAATGTATTTCAATATCTCTGTATTCTAAATGTTTATTTTTGTAAATACAACATGCGTATAATTTGGATATATTCTTTTCGTCTAATAAATAGTCAATTGATTTTTGCATTGTTCCACCAGAAGCAACCGACTCGTCTATAAGTATAATTTTTTTATTTGAAAGATCATCTGATATTTTCTCGCACATTACATATTCTTTTTTTTCTTTTTTATAATAAATGTCATAGTAAGTTTGCATAGAACTCGCTGTGGTTTTGTTACATTTATTCTCGGTGGTAGACACCTTTATATTATAGTTGGGAATACCTAGTTTATTAGAAATATAACCAGATATAATGGCACCACCAGTTTTGATTCCTACAACAGCGTCATAATGAATATTTGTTGATTTGATGTCAGTGACAATATTATCTAATTTTTTTTCCAACAACTCCCAATCTATAAACAAAAATCTACTTTGTTCATACGCAGGAGCAGTAATTGAATATAGCTTAATAAATATGTTTGCATTTTGCTTTTTTTTTATTGATAAATGTAACGTAGAATCAACCCATGATGGTATTTCATATTGGTTTATTTTACCATCAATAATAAACAAAATAAGTAAAGTGGATATGCATATGAAAAATAGCTGAAGAGCCAATGATTTCAATGATAATCCAGTTTTGAAATATAAAAAGCCATAAAATAACCCAAATAAAATGCCGATAGCTATCTGTATAATGCTATGTTTATGTGTGTAGAATCTTTGTAAACCAACCAAAAAGACGAGGAAACAAGAAACGTACAATGAAATGTACTTAGATTTGTATAAAATGTAGGCTATAATTGTTATAATTTCAGCATGTCCAGAAGGTAGACCTAAACACCCAGTAATATATTCATCCGTTAATTTTGAACATATACTAGATGGTCTTAGAAAAACTGTATTATCAATGAAACTTAATTGAGAAAAAAAAATTTTTTCTATACCGTTTAAAATAACATAGTGTATCAGCAAAATTAATAACAAAATAAATACGTTTTTTATAGAAAATGGTTTTGTCATTTAATTTATATAAATATTTTTCTTATGCATAGATGAATATTTTATAAGATGGGGATGTAAATAAAATATCCGATTATTATAACTAACAATAACAAATGCCTGTTATAAAAAAAGAAAAGCACGGAAAAATCGCCGTATATACCGTGGACAAAGAATATGATGATGCGAAAATGGAGAAGCGGATGAATACCTTTGTCAAACCTGGGGATATCAAACTTATTCTCCGAGACGATTCAGACGTCTATACGGCCGATGGAGCCTTGTTATTGAGGTTTAGAAAGAATGCGTTATCTAAAGAACATGCCGATGCGTTTTATGAAAATATTATCAAATTCGCCAAGAATGTGAGCTCCAATCGTGGTAGCGCAAGTGGAGGAAAAGATAAGAACATTCTCACCAATCCGAAAGTAATGTCAAATATTTTCGGTTATTTTGATCGCTGGTCACCGAGTCAAAAAATGACATTTAAGCGCCTGGGCAAAAAGCCCAAGTTAAACGTGCGCGAATGCCGATTTAATATGGATTACCCCGCCGAATATAAGAAAACGATCCCATTCATCAAGGATGTGGATGAACTTTATAAAAAACTCACTCCGGATCAATATGCGAAACAGAAGAAAAAGGCGAATCAAACATATTTCAAAATTCCTGGAACGGCATTTACGACTGTGACGACGAATGTGAATTACCAGACGACGATACATACGGATAAGGGCGACGATGAGGAGGGATTCGGTAATTTAGCGGTTATTGAGCGCGGTTCGGGATATACCGGAGGTGAAACCTGCTTCCCACAATACGGAATAGGGGTGGATGTACGGACAGGGGATGTACTCTTTATGGATGTCCACCAACCCCATGCGAATCTACCCATCGTTTTGAAAGATAAGGAGGATTCCATTCGTCTTTCCGTTGTGTGTTATTTGAGAAAGAATGTCTGGTTGAGAACGGCGAATAAATCGCGCCGCGTTTATGATACACATTGTAAGACGATGAAACGGATGCGAAATGGATAAAAATGATAGACCCATATTATGAGTTGGGTTCCAAGATAAAATATTTGCCACACAATCAACATTATCATAATTAAGGTCTATCTGTGTTTTTTAAGCTTTGCAAAATCCATTTGGATTCCGCTTCGCTTAAAAAACGTGGCTAGCTGCTATCTCTTTCACGGACGAATATAATTCGTCCACGAATAGAGATTAAGGTCTATTCGGGGATAAATATATTTATCCCCGAATCATAGTTTCCAAATTTGAAAATAGAATATAAATAACCGCCACTGCCACTATTTTGGAAATAATGGTATTAGTTTTTTTAAAAGACAAAATGTAATAAATGACGAGATAAGAAATAATGTTATGCGAATCATTGAGTCATATTTATCAATCCCAAATCGTTTGAATAAATCTTCATTGTAGAATTTTCGTAAGTATAAAGCGTAAAATAAATAAACGAAAATCATCATGTAAATATATTTTGGTTTCAGTATATGACTACGCTGATTTACCATAATAAATAAATAAGATTGTAATATAATTAAACTACTAAAAACCGATGTCAATGTTTCTTTAGAAATAAACGACGATGTGATAGCATATATGTCGGTTAAATCAAATGGTTTTTCTCCAAGTTTGTATTCGGGGTTATTTTGTTTTTTTATCAAATATGAAATAATACACTCATCTTTGAATAAGAGCCAGCTAAGCATTTTTGATAGACAGAATAAAATATAAAGAATATCAAGTGTGTAATTTTTAAACAAAAATGGATAAGATGATCCAACTACAGTTAATAACAAATGAAGAGCTCCAGTGATATAAATGTTTTCCATGCGATTATATATATATATATATATAAATGCAATCATTTGATATTTATGTTATTAATTTGGATAAGGATCATGAACGATTGAATGAAATATCAAAACGTTTAGCCCCAAATGTATTTATACGAATACCCGGTATTTATGGAAACGAGGCAAATTTTGATGATTATAATGACGATTTGACATATTTTGCTAAAAATTATGCCCCTAAATCTGCGATCGGAACTAGTTTAAGTCATAGAAAGGCCATAAAAACGTTTTATGGTAGTTCCAAAAAAGATTATGCACTCATTTTAGAAGACGATGCAGTTCCGTCCAATGAACAATATATGGAAGAAGTTGAAATGGCAATACAAAATGCACCTTCCGACTGGGATATGATAAAGTTGGACTACTGGCCTAATTACAAAGCCAATACATTCAATCAATATAAAACAACAATGTTGACAGCTTATATAATTAATAAACGGGGTGCCAAAAAATTTTTACAATGTAAAACGTATTATCACCCAGATGTTGAATTGAATGGTTATGACATGATTATCTACAATAATCCCACCATAGTTTTTAACCAAATATGGGATGAAAAAAATAAATCAAATTCAAATAACCGCGAGGTTGTAAGATACAACCCATTAAACTATTTATACGATGATGGTATGAATTTCAAAATCTTTCGCCTTTTTGAATATGAATTCACCATAGCCGATTTTTTACTATTATTGATTATTCTATTTATTGTTGTCATACTCGCAGTAGTTGTTAGAAAACGTCGTATCCAAACACAGAAATCAATTTTTTTTCGCCGTAGATAGTATATATGTGGTATTTTATAATTCTATTTATAAGTTTACTGGTTCTATACAAATGCACAAAAAACTATAATCTCTCAATGTTTGCCAGTCTCCTAATATTCTTTTTGATAACCATTTGGAATTATAGTCCTGCCTATATTATCATACCCATTTTTATAGGAATAGTCGCATTTATAACAAAAATAGATGCTAAACAATATTATCCTTTCGGCAATTTCATAATGTTGTTTTATATATTTCTAAGTATATCAGAATTTATCATACATCGTTTTGTCATGCACTGTAATCGGGATAGTTTTTCCAGTTGGATCGCGGATAAAATTCCATTTGTAAATAGTTATTACTTTGATGTATGTGATTCTCATATTCAACATCATTTAGAAGTAGAACCCAATATGGAAATGCAAACAATAAATGATAAAACGGCGTTGTTCATGGGATGGCGTATTTTTATACCTTTATTTTTGATGGCTTTTGTCTGTTTTCTTCTTGCAAAATGGATATCTAGGATTAAGATAACTTACATGACTCTAATTATAACATCATTGATAGTTACTTTTGTGTGGCAATATATATGGAATAAAACGCATATTCGTATGCATAAAAATGAAGAAATGGAATATTCATTACGGGAGGGTCCATATGATGAGAATCTATTTAGTTTGGATTTTATGAAGGATCTTCTTTTGAAAAATCATGTGCACCATCATTTGCAAAAGGGTGTCACGAAGGGAAATTACAATGTCATTGTATTAGGTGCAGATGAGTGGTTTGGCTTGAATAATAAAACGGTTGATAATAGTGAATACTGTGAAACACATAAAAACGAAAAAATATGTAGAGTTGGCTAGCTGCTATTTATTTCACAGACGAATTTCATTCGTCCACGAATAGAGATTAAAACTGAAGACCCCTCTTTATTTTTCTACCGTTTTACTACTTAATCCGACGACAAATGACGAATTTCATCCTCTCAAAATTCTAGATACGATATTCTCATTGATCGTATCTAGTATACTATCTTCAACCATTTTAGCGGTTGGGTACTTCGCCAAGAACTGGAAAAGAGAATCGCACTCATCTCTGGTGATTTTGTACCACTCTTTGGCGCGACCTGGAACAATGCGGTCACTGAAATAGAATTCGGCGAATTTTTCTATGAATTTATAGTCAAACAGGTGAATCATATGTGTATATTTGATGATACCGGGTTTTCCGGTGTGTCCACGATTGATGCTATGGAGACGGTCTACTGCACCATGTGTATTTGTAATACCAAGTTTGTATAGCTGGTGGTAATTTCCATTTGCATCCTGCCAGTAATTATAATCACATGTTTCTGCGTAGAAATGTCCGTACGACTCCTCATTCAACGCATCGGCAAAGAAGTTGAGTGGCGTGCGTATATTGCTTGAAGAGAATAGCTCCATCCAACTGCGATAATCGTTCCGATCAATTTCAACGAGCATTTCAGTAACAGTTTGTCTATTAATCGGTGATAATAAATCAATCGGTGATAGTAAATCAATCGGCGCAACCTCTGCTGTTTCTGCGGGTGCGGCATTCGCTCCAGTAGTATCATCTCTTCTTTGTGCGCGGTCATGTTCTGTTTTTGTTTTGAAATGGCCGTATTCGGTGAGGTTATCACGTCTGCATTTGCCGCAGATACGAAACGCTGAATTTGTGCGGTCATAATAATTCCCAGTGGGATGTTCCGTAGGATAGGTTTCTGAGAAATAGGGACAAAGGTTTCCCCGTTTGCATTGTGTGTATCTGTGCGAAGAAGCCATTGGGTTATGTCTATATATTGGTCATTGGTGGAATTCATGAAGAAGGGAAATAGTTGTTCAATTTTATATTTTTCTTTCTCAAAATATAAAAAGGTGTAAAAAACATGTCACAACCCGTATATGGAGAACCTATGAAAATAAAGGTGACAAAAAAGAGGCGCCCTGAACCCCCAATTGCCATTATTCCCAATACAGAATCTATTTTCTCCCCGAATCAACGTCTCAATGAGAAAATCATAGAACTTTTGGAAGAACTTGCCTCCATCATGATGAAACACGGAGAACCTTTTCGTGCCCGCGCCTACCAAAAAGCCATAGAAACCATCATTTTGTACCCCACCGACATTACCCCTGCGAATTACAAGGCCATGGAAAAACAACCCGGAATTGGAAGCACAATCATTGAAAAACTGGACGAGTATATCAAAACCGGAACTTTAAGAGTCTTGGAACGAGAACGAGAGAACCCGGTGAACATTTTGGCGGATATTTATGGTGTCGGACCCAAAAAGGCCAAGGAACTTGTGAACAAGGGTATCAAGACCATTGCCGAGTTAAGAGAACACCAAGGTGAACTCAATAATGTCCAGAAAATCGGACTCAAATACTACGAGGATATTCTGAAACGTATTCCTCGTAAGGAAATTGATGATTATTATGCGATATTTCAAAAGGCATTCCAGAGCGAAACGAGTGAGTCCAGGATGGAAATCGTGGGTAGTTATAGGCGGGGCGCCCAACAGTCGGGTGATATTGATGTGATTATTACGTCTGGTTCTCCGGAAACTTTCCGGAAATTCGTAGACACATTGATTTCTCAGAAAACCCTTGTAGAAATTCTTTCACGCGGGCCCTCCAAATGTTTGGCCATTGGAAAACTAACACCCGAATCATCAGCACGACGGATAGACTTTCTTTATACAAGCCCAGAGGAGTATCCCTTTTCGGTTCTCTATTTTACGGGAAGCAAGTTTTTCAATACAGTCATGCGGGGGCGTGCGCTTTCCATGGGATATTCTTTGAATGAACATGGAATGTATAAGATGGAAAACAAGAAAAAAGGCGACAAGGTTCCCATAAAATTCCATGAAGAGCGTGATATATTCCGATTTTTGAAAATGGTCTATAAAACACCGGAAGAGAGAACCGATGGTCGTGCAGTGGTCGCCGCCCCGAATTCGCCACCCATTATAATGAGCCCACCTAAAAGGGAAGAAGAAATCGCCCCAAAATCTGATCTCCCTTCACCAAATACAATGCGTGCGATTCTTGCCGATATTCGTAAAGGTTCTCCAAAAAATAAGACTATGAAAAAGAAACAAACTGCGGAAGAAAAGGCCAAACAAAGGGAAGAAAAAGCCAAAGCCAAAGAGGTGGCGAAACAAAAAGAAAAAGAAGAGAAGCAGAAGGCAAAGGAAGAAACCCGAAAACAAAAGAAGGAATTGGCTGAGAAAAACAAGAGAGAGAAAAACAAGACAGAGAAGAAAAAACCCAAATTAAAAATTCTACCCGAAAAATTGATCATGAATGACCCGGGTTCTCTAATAGAAGAAAAAGAACCTAAACAAAAGGAGCAAATAACCACTATAAAACAAATGACACCCCGAACTCAAGACACCATAGATGAAACAATTGATCATTATAGACAAGGTGGAATCCATATTCTAGAGAACCTTTCGGAAGAAACCCTGAATGCCATCCTGAAACGCACAGCGTACGTTTACTATAATTTAAAATTAAATGAGAACCCACTGATGACAGATAACGAATACGATGTTTTGAAAGAGTTTATGGAGAAGAAATTCCCCAATAACACAGCGATTAGTGAGATCGGCGCCCCCGTAGAGAAAAATAAAGCGACGCTTCCTTATCAGATGCCATCCATGGATAAAATAAAACCAGATACGGGTGTACTGGAATCATGGGAAACCAAATACAAAGGACCCTATGTTCTCTCATGTAAATTGGACGGAGTGAGTGGTATGTATTCTACCGAAGCCTCTATTCCAAAGCTTTATACGAGAGGAAACGGAAAGGTCGGTCAAGATATTACCTATTTGATTCCTCATCTGAGACTTCCTCAGACAAATGGCATGGTTGTCCGTGGCGAATTTATTATGCCCAAATCCATATTCAAAACCAAATATGCGAACCAATTTGCAAATGCCCGAAATTTGGTAGCAGGCGTCGTGAATCGGGTATCGGTGAATGATATTATCAAAGATATTGATTTTGTGGCCTATGAGATTATCGTCCCCCAACTGAAACCGAGTGAACAATTGCATCGGCTTACTGCTGCCGGTTTCAAAACCGTCCAGAATAGAACAGAGGCTAAGATCTCCAATAAGACTCTCTCCGAAATACTCGTGGATTGGAGAACCCATTATGAATATGAAATAGATGGGGTCATTGTCACAGATGATGAAATCTACCCAAGAAAAGAGGGAAATCCCGATCACGCCTTTGCATTCAAGATGGTGCTGTCAGACCAAATGGCAGAAGCCAAGGTTGTAGATGTGATCTGGAATGCAAGCAAAGATGGTTATTTGAAACCCCGTGTGCGAATAGAGCCTATCCATCTTTCCGGTGTCACAATTGAGTACGCGACCGGATTCAATGGAGCATTTATAGAGACGAATAAGATTGGTGTGGGTGCGATTGTACAAATGATTCGTAGTGGGGATGTGATTCCTTATATCAAGTCTGTCATAACTCCTGCGACTGCGCCTCTTATGCCTACCGTCCAGTATAAATGGAATGATACGCATATAGATGTGATTCTGGAAGATGCCAATTCCGATGCGACAGTATTGGAGAAAAACATTACGGGGTTTTTCCGAGGTATAGAGGTGGATGGATTGAGCGCGGGTAATGTATCGCGTATTGTGGGAGCGGGATTCAATTCGGTGGCGAAAATTCTGGCAATGAGCAAGGCTGATTTCCTTACGATAGAAGGTTTCAAAGGGAAGATGGCTGAGAAATTACATAGCGGAATACAACAAAAAGTGACGACTGCATCTCTGGGTGACATTATGGCCGCGTCCAATATGTTTGGTCGCGGATTCAGTGATAAAAAGATAAAGCTGATTTTGGATGAGTATCCCGATATTTTGTCAAGCACGGATACCCCCGAAGTGAAAACACGACGGCTCGCGGTGACAAAAGGAATGGCGACCAAGACGGCAGCTGCATTTGTTGAACATATTCCCGCGTTTTTACGATTCATGGAGGAATGTGGGCTCATGAATAAAGTGATAACGCCGTTAACACAAAACAAGCCGACAACGGAAAACATAGATACTGCAAATCCGCTTTATAAGAAAACGATTGTCATGACGGGTACTCGTGATAAGGATTTAGAGAAGACTCTGGAATCCATGGGTGTCGCTATTGGTTCATCAGTGAATAGTAAAACCTTTGTTTTGATCACATCGGATAAGGATGCGACTACTGGCAAGGCGAAGACGGCGCGTGAACTCAATGTGCAGATCATGACACCTGAAGAATTTCGCGCAAAATATTTGTAAAATTGATTCGGTGAATACGTATTCAAAGTAATATAATTATATAGAATTACAATGTACAAGTTGAACCAACCGCATAATTTCCGCGCAGGACAAATAGTGGATGTATATGAACGAACCAAACCACAAATAAGATATTCAGGAAAAATTCATAGCATAGAAAAAAGTAAAATAAACAAATATGCGTTTGAAAGCCCCTTTGTTGATCACTTTTATATAGAATTTGATCGCTGTATATACGATAAAATTCTATCACGTGGTTGGAATGTGATTTATAATGGCACTGTAAGTATTCTTGGCGATATAGAGCGCAACAAAATAGGCGAAATTACTAAATTACACATTCAATTTCCTCATATTATTGATGAATTTGAAATAGACATCAGGGGAATCAATGCAATATTGATTTGGCGAGAAAGGTTTGCTATAGAAAAGCCCGAACTGGAAATAGAAGAAACATATCAAAAAAAACATAGGGTTACTATATAGAATGTTCTCCGGAGGAAGTTTAAATGCGAATAAAACATTTAAGAAGATATTGAGTATCGGATATGAATTTGAGACCCATGATATTGCCAAATTTTCATTGCATACAAATGGTAACACACTTATCAATTCGGATATCATATTACGTGGTTTACCAAAAAAAATAAAGGCGGAAAGTGTTTCTATTGCAGATGATAATTATTTGTCAGTGAAAATACCTATTGATGAAGATGAAGAAGAAAGCAAATCAAAATCCAAGTCAAAGTCAAAATCTAAGGATTCCAAGTCAAAATCAAAAGACGATGACGACGAGGATGAACTATATCGGCAATACATGGAAGAATATGGTGACGAAGAAAGTTCGGATTCTGATGAAGAAGAGGAAGAAGAAGAGGAAGAAGAGGAAGAGGACGATGAGCTGACAGAATTAGAACGAGAATACATGGAGGCATTTGAAGAAGAAGAACAAATAGAAGAAATGAAAAAACGCGAGAATAGTGTTTATATGGAATATTTTAATGAGAACCGTAAACATGATAATAAGGAAAACACGAAGTTCCAGATCACAAACGATGTTGGTGATGGTGATTTTGGTGATATGTTGGCAAAGGACTGTAAAGAGCTGACTACATCCAAAAACCACATGTATTTTTTCCGAACAAACGCAGGGAAAATGTATGATCTCAAATTCGCCGAGGCGATTGCAGGTGATTGTCGTACGTTTTCAGGCGTTGAGTACGTAGTGACTTACTATAAACCGAAACAGAAAAACGCCAATATCATATTGGAAACTTTTGTGGATGCATGTAGTCGCATCGTAGATCATTTAGGTGATTTGCAAAGAACACGTGGAACCCTATTGATTGCCAAAGGTAAGGATGATTATAAAACGGTGGGAAAACTAGAAAAAACACGACGAATATATCAAAAACCGAACACCAATGTTTTTTATTTGGAAACATATGATGACGATGACTGGAAGGCTGGAAGAAGACCTAAGACATTCGGTGATTTTATTTTCATACCTCAGATGACTTTCCGATGCCGCGCAGTAGATGCCATAGAAATCATGAAAGAAATTTTGAATGAGGATGCCTCATATAAAACAGGGCGTGCATTAATGAAAGAACATAAACAATCATATAACGAGACAGTAAAAATTGAAAAAATAGTGGAAGCTATTTTTGCAGAGCATAATAAGACCTCCAAGAAAAAAATCACGATGAATACTGTAATCGGGAGAACCCTGAAATGCTATGTTTATTTTATATTCTATAAGATTTATTTCTACTTGCATGGACATGTGGATATTTTCTCTGAAAAGTACTACTTGAAAGATTACCTCTTTTTCGCATCCAGACATACGAATTCGGATTATTATACTCGTGTTAAAGAAATTCTGGCCGAACATTACGGAATAACTGACACCAAAGATGTATTTGATTTTTTCTACAAGCCAGAGGTTCTAAGGGAACTCTATAATTTTGAAGAATTCAATGAGGATGAATTTGATGAAAATGGAGAATTTATTTATGGTGATGGTTTGAACGAAAAACTACCGAAGAAACATGAGCATTATGGTGACCCCATGTATTCGTTGAGTTCGTATTTCCAATATTTTGAGAACCCATTTTCAACACTTTATACCGATTGGTTTTTGGCATCGGGTCGGGACGCGTTCTCCACAACCTTTGAAATTAAAAAGGATCAGATTTTATTGGAGAACCGATATTTCAGGGATGAAATCGGCCTTCTCTTGAAGAATCGCGTGAATAAGAATATGCATGGTGATCAGCTAAACATTCGTGAAATGCACCAATTAGTATCGGCATTGTATGGTGAAAAAAATGCGAAAACGATGATGACTTTGGAGCTAAATCCAAATACTCATAAATTGACACGAAAATGCAAACCAGGATTCCGGCGGTCAAAGTCTAAATTCGTATGCATGAAAATACGCAGTACGAAAAAACACAAACGGGGTCCCCGAAAGACGAAAAATGCCAAAAAGAAGTAAGGTCTATCCGTGTTTTTTAAGCTTCGCAAAATCCATTTGGATTCCGCTTTGCTTAAAAAACGTGGCTAGCTGCTATCTCTTTCACGGACGAATATAATTCGTCCACGAATAGAGAGTAAAATTGAATACCATTATGGTTGATATTTGGAACATTATTATACCAATTATCAAAAGAAAATCATGTCTCAAAAGAGAATGAACGAGAATATCGCCTATGCAAAGGAATTACGGTTGAAAGGATGTTTACCTGAAGACTTTGACGGCTTCTTCTTCCGATATGATGGAAAAATTTATAGCGCGAATATAATGTTGTCACGCCTATTAGAAGATAATATGGTTGTTAGTTTGACTGATACTAGTTTGAAACGCGTTTTGATTGATAAAGTGGCTATGATGGATGGAACGAACTGCCAATCCGGTTATAATTGTACTTGCCCGAAATGCATCTTTGCATTCACGACCGAAATAGATATGATTTCGGAAAATATAAACAGCCTGGACCGAAAATACAAAGATATGATTGCATTTGGATATATCTATAAGGGTTTCTTTTACAATGCGGAGTTTTCTTTGATGCGCGCACTAAGAATGCCGGATGGAATTGGTCCTGGAGCATGCATACATTGCTCAAACCCTCATTATAGATTTGATTCGGAATGGGGGTTTAACGATTATTGTGATGTTTGTTGTTTGTATGAATAAAAAGAATCATTACATTATTACGTGATTCGCCGGGTTGGAATATATTTTTATTTCTTTTTCCTGGTTGTATTGTTTTTCGCACCATTCTTTCGCGTCCCATTGGATTGCTCCAGCTCCATCTTTGCTGGTATTTTCTTCAAGCGAAATTCATACATTCCGTTTTTTCTTATGGAAATCTCTCCATATTCCGGGAATGCCTTTTTCAAACGCTGTGCGGATTCTTTCATAGGTTTCAATCGTTGATCAAATGTTCCCAATCCACCAGAAGTACCATAGTACTTTGTAACAAATCCTATCTTATTAAACCGTAAAACTACCCCGTCATGGATGAAATATTTTATGGTCATCTCCACGTCATCCTTCTGGCCAGTTTCTTTTGTAATAACGACATCAATCGCATGTAGTTTGGGGCGGTTAATAAAACCGTAGAATGCGCCTACGATGAAATTTAAACAGGTGGTCATTTCATCTCTGGCCTTACGGAAAAAGGGATTGAAAACCGGATACACGCCCCAAATATAAGAACCGTGTTTTTTACATTCTTTGAATGCCGTTTTTAAAAAGGCATCCAAAGACCCTTTCTTGAATCGGGTGGACATTGTTAAATCAACACTGGCAATATCATCGTCCATGGAAACAATGCATTTTCCTTCGGGCCAGTTCTCGCGAATGAATTGTCGCTGGGGTCCGATTCCTTTCAATCCTACAATGAGTCTGTTATAGGTTCCTGGTATTAGGACTTTTTTGTATTCAGTGAGTTCTTCGTCGTTGGCTAAATAGACATTGATTTTGCTAGAAGGAACGCGCATTTTTTTCAGCATGGCCAGAGTTTTATCACGGCATATTTCAGCGCGTTTATAGGATGGAATGGCAATAATATAATCAGTCATAATTGGAATGGATATATATTATAATGATATATTCATTCAACCAATCATTCGTCCAAAATACGTTCGGATAAAAAAACGAGTATAGAAGCAACCGCTTCGTTGTTTTCATTCATTGTCTTTTGAATATCAAGTAGGCGTTCGTTCTGTATTTTTATCTCTTGTAAGATCTCCGACAAGTATAGATTGGAATTGTTTTTCGCCATAAAGTCGTAATGTTTGTAAAAGATATCACCGCGACCATGCGAATGGCTATTTCTACTAACTATTTTACAAAACTGTTTCAATGGAATACGCCTCATTTTTTATGTAATGTATTGTATAAATGGTTCTAAATGCTTTTCGGTCATTCATCATCATTGATCTTGGGTGCCAAGTAGAACGTCATATGCGCTCCGCCATCACCCAGTTTATAAATCGTCTTCAGTGGAAATTCGGATGTCAATTGAAAGTCCATCGTTTTTGCCAGCTTATTATACAGGCAAATATTATGTAAGAATGTCAGACTGAATGACAGTGAGAGTTCCATGTCTTCTTGAATGGCGAATTCTGCAAGGTCGTCAAACCCTATATCCACCTTCATCTTTCCATTCTCTTGACTTGTGGAAGTAAGAGTAAGTAGGTCTTCATTGCAGTGGATATCCACACTATCGCCGAATATCTTCAACTGATTGATGATGTTGGTGAAATTGGAGGAAGACATGGAGAAATCCGCGTGACTATCAATATCTGGAATTTCCATCAGCTCCACATCCACATCAATAAGAGGTAGCTCAAATCGGCGATTGAAAACCGCTTTCTGTTCACTCGCAAATTCAATACATAAATAATCCTGCTCCTGGTCAAATGTCATAATGAGATCTTGTGATGCCTCACGCGTATTGAGGATTTTATAGAAATAATTGGAATGAATGCCGAGTTGGATACTGGCACTAATCTCATACTCATCAAACCAGGACTTGGGTAGAAAGATCTCTAGAATAGAGACTTTGGATGGATCCATGGTCTGAATATACATTCGCTCGGCATTGAATTGTATAATAATGTGTTCTGTAAACACCTTGATATGCTGAAAGAGTGCGGCGAAAGTATCGGCATTGGTGGGATTCTTGATAGTGACTCTCATGGTTATAAAGGATAAGTGATAAATGTAATGTGCTATGTTTATTACATTTATAAGATTAAACGAAGATTCAATTTTATGCCCGAATTTGACATGTTTCCAATAATTTTTGCGACGAAGTATCCTTATCAAATATGGTCATTTTTGACTTGACTATTGGTTGTATTAATGGTAATAATATGGATTTAATACTATCTAAACACGATGGAGAATAATAAATATTCAGTACACTTAGTTTATCGCTAAATTCTAGAATATTATCATTGCATTTTTGTAAAAATAGTAAAATACAGGGTTTATATCTATGTGCTGCGGAAACAGTAAATGATTGGATACTAACATGCACTTCAAAATTGGGGTAATTGTGGAGAATATTAATTAGTAGGTTAATGATATAATTCACAATAATCTCGTAGTTTTCTGGTTGAGCAAACGTTTTAAACACTTGATAATTAAAAAATATCTTGTTGGAATTTGGAATACGAATACAACAGTTATTCAATAAATCAATCATCTCTATGTTTTTACTTACTGTTTCTGCACATTTCAACTTTTGGTTGTTTTTAAAGAATGTATTTTTTACATTTTGATTATAGTAATCAGTTTGTAATTCAGAAATTTTTTGCAAAAAAATACTAGAATGTTCGTTCATTTGTAAATTATTGGAAATATCTTTAATATTCTTTTATATTTATTTTGCACGGTTTCTCGCGCAAAATAAATATGGATAATTTTTTAAGGTCGTTCACGGACGAATGAAATTCGTCCACGAATAGAGTTTATTCACTAGATTCTTTAGTTGTAGATTGTTCGCTTGTATACTCCGAGTTGTCTAAATGCAATGGTTCATTTGTCATATTTATTTCAGATAAAATATTGATTCGCTCTTCCATTAGTGTCTTATTAACAGACATTGTATAAGTCTGTAATGATAAAAGCATATCCTTTAAATTAGAAATTTCTTGTGCTAATATCATAAATCTTTCATTGAATTCATCAATAATATCATTGGGTAAATTGTTCGTATTTGACACTACGTCGCTTGTAGTCAACTGGTTTCCAGCATTAGGAACCTCCTTTGTTTTCTCAGTTTTAACAAAATCCTCTAGTGCAAGTACTCTGCTATTTAATATTGTAATTACTTGCTGTAGAGTAAGACCACCAGATTGTTGTTGTTGTGACAGAGTTTCTGGTGATTGACCAGGTGATGGTCTTACTGGCTCTGCTATAGGGGCTCGTCTTCGTTTCGCTGAAGCAATTGCTGCGCTCATTTAAGAGATATTTAAAAGTATTTTTAAATGGTTTTGTTGAAATAATTATTTTACAACTATCAGAATAAGTTGTCATGCTATAAACTCCATTTTAAGAGAACCGAGTGATTTATATTCCAAAATCCACTCCATGTCTTCTATGGAATAATTTTCTATATTGTCATGGCTTTTAGTAATTTGCATTCTAGGAAAAGGTAACGGTTCGCGCTCTAATTGTGTTTTCAAAACATCCATATGTTGTTCGTAAATATGAGCATTCCCTATAAAATGAACAAATTCATCGGCTTCTAGATCACAATGTCTCGCCAAAATATGCGTCAAAAACGAATAGGATGCAATATTGAAAGGAACACCTAGACCGACATCACCACTTCGTTGATAAAGAGCGCATGAAAGATATTTTCCGTCGCGAACATTGAATTGTGCCATTATATGACAAGGTGGTAGCGCCATTTGATCCATCTGACAGGGATTCCATGCGCTCATCACAAGACGCCTGGATGTTCTTTTCACTGGATCACGTAACTCATCAATAATATATTGTAGTTGATCAATTCCTTTCCCTGTATAATCTGTGTCAAAACCCGAATATTCAGCATTGAAATGACGCCATTGATGACCGTAAATGGGTCCCAAATTTCCCTCTTTGTTTAAAAAAAGACCGCGACTATCTAAGAATTGGCGACTAGCATTGCCGTCCCATATATGAACACCTTCTTTTACAAGTTCGCGATTATCAGTAGACCCGCGAATAAACCACATTAATTCACGAAAGCAGGTTTTCCATGCGACCGTTTTTGTCGTCAAGATGGGGACCGTTCCGTCCTTTAGAGAAAATCGCATGGAATGGCCGAAAATGGACTTGGTTCTCCCATTCCGACCTGATTCCCATGTGCCGCGGTCCATAATATTACGGATGAGCGCCAAGTATTGTTGCTCTCCATGTTGATCTCCCATTTTTATATATAAGACAACAAGGGAAACATTTATATACTTTAGTTAATCTATCCATCTGATAAGATATTTTTCTAGGATAACATTATACAATAAATTTAATATCAGATGGATATTTTACAAGATGGTGGAGAACCTACAAAATCATTCTTAAATCATGTGTTTTCTAGTACCGAAGACGGAAAGGCTGAGTTATTGAATGTCGTGCAGTATTCAACCATGGGTGTCGTTCCTATTGTCATTTTGAATAAATTAATTCAGCGTTTTGTTCCTGAAGCCGATTCGGATAAATCAAGTTTAGAACTATTGGTGGAGATTTTCATTCAATTGATCGTGATGTTTTGTGGGATTGTCGTGATTCATCGTATCATTACGTATTTCCCCACATACAGTGGGTTTAAATATGAATCTCTCAGCTTGACAAATGTGATTTTGGCATTTTTGGTTATTATTTTAAGCATTCAGACGAAGTTGGGTCTGAAAGTGAATATTTTAGTGGATCGTATTGTTGAGCTATGGAATGGGCCTAACTATGAGAGCACGGATGACCTGAAAAAAAAGTTGCGACAGAAACAAATGTCACAACATCATACAGTTAGCCAGGCTGATTATTTAGATAGTCCTGCTATGCAATCCAGCTTGTTCCCACCTGCACCCGTCCCTACCACACGTCAGTCTAATAATCCGATTGCCGAAATGTTTGGATCGTCGGTTCCTAGACAAGATAGTATGCCAATGATGGCACCCGGGCCTATGGCAGCGAATGGTTTATTGGGTGGGTCTTTTGGTGCGGCATTCTAGAATTCATTCCAAATCATAGATTCATGCAACGATGATTTGGAAATCAACAGATGTTTGCTTTTTCGTAAAATGGGAGAACAAATAACAAATAAAATGCAAAACATATCATAAGGGAGTTGGCTATCCAACACCACATTGATGCCTCGCTTTTGTAATTGTAATAATTATAGCATATTATAGCCAATGTAATAAATGAATACGCAATAGCAATCCACATTTTTTCATAAAAAAAACTAAAGGTAAAAAAGAATAACCAACAGATAGATGTTATCCAATATTGCGTATCATTCGGTTTTATCAAATTTCTCCAAGTCAGATTTCCATTTTTGCTTACGGATGTATGGACATCTGTCATGGATAAATTGTATATCAGCGTTGGCGCAGCAACACAAAAATATAAAAAAACCAATGTATTTCTTAACTTTATTTTAGTCAACAACATAAGACTAATTATTGGCTGTAATCCTATATTAATAATAAGAGCGATTGTAAACAAAGTGTTATAAAAGTTGTTTTTGAGATTTCGCCAAATAAAAAATTCCACTAATTGCACAGAAATAATAGAAGCTATTAAAAGATAGGCCCAAATATTATTCATTATTTCTATTTTGTATTTGGTATATTGATTATTATAAATGATAAGTAGTAAAATGAAGCTACTAAATAGAAATGTATTCAGTGATACATCTTCGTTCCAGCACATTTTATATAGTAGATTCCTATATTTTATTAGGCACCAGCTATCTATTGACAACCAGTTGATTTCTGGAACGAATATAAAAGGCCGCCACACTATTATAGTTCTCGCCGTATTTTTCTAGTAATGTTTCATCGTCGGGAACCAGATCAATATCAATGGCATCACCATATTCTGTTTTCCTCACTTCAATGATTTCAACATCATCCGAGCAAATGTTGAAATCCGTCCGCGAATTCAATTGAATGAATTCTAGCATATCTTTCACTTTCATCCTGGGTGAAAATGTATAGTTGCGCGTTACGCAGGTGAATACGAGTTTGAAGTACATATTGTATGCTTACATAATGAATTCAAAAAATCATCAAAAACCATTTCAATTTTACACAATATCCATGGAATTCATCATTTCTATCTTTCGTATAGATTCGTCAAAGTTGTTTTGTTTCTCTATATTTGCAAATAGATAGTCCGTATTGGGCGAAACCTCATTTTTCTTGATTTGTTTATAAATGATATCAATTTTCGCAATGACCGTTTTTACCATTTCTTTGTTGGTAATCAGCTCAATATTGGTAGGAACAAACTCTGTCAATAATTCTACTGCAAAATATAACAGATATCGGCGTTTTTTAGATGATGCCGTGGTATACTTTATGGAAAAAATATCCAATAGTGCCTTCATGAGTTTTTCTATAAAAGAATCACCTACAAGGATCGGACTTCCCAGAAGGACTTCCCAGATGATCCAAATAATATCACATGACATCTTTTTATCGGAAACGGTTACAAAGGGACGGCGTTCACAATAGCATGGTTCTTTCCTCTTTTTACATATGAGATCAAATTCAATGATCCATTCTATCCAATAACAGGCAAACCGCATATTTTTACTATCGGGTGAAATATGGTAAGCGAATTCATTGATGGCAATAAAAAGTTCTTTGGGGTCATCTTTTTTCATGATGGCTTCGGCATATTTTGCCGAGGGGGCTTTGAGACGCTCAGACATTTGCGTTATGTCAAACTCCTCTTCTCTACAGATTTTAACGGGTTCAAAACTGTTTTTTTTATTAGATAGGGCAATGACAGAGATCACCTCAGCAAAAAGATTGCGAATCTGCGGATTATTACGTAGTTGTAATTCTGTTAGATAATGACCACTAGTAATTGTGTCTTTGAATTGCATGAATCGCATTTGGATATAGATGACAATCTTGGGGTTCCCTAAATGAATGTATTTTCCTACATAATGTAAGATGATTTCCCATAAATCCATGAAATGGCCGGCACAAATAAGCTCGGCGCTCCAATAACACGCGGGTTCTATTTTACCCTTTAATAGATTATCAATCAACTGTTTTTTCACATCTGTCTTTTTGAAATTGGAAAATGTATTGGTTTTTAAATCACCTGGCTGACGAATGTCATTGATTTCAGTTATGTTCATAATATTGTCTTATTTGAATTTCAATATTATATTTTAGAAAGAGTAAAAAATGCAAGATTATACGGTAATGAATTAGGGTTGTAAAAATAGTATATTGGTTAATATATATGAAAAATCTGAGTATTATATTATTATTTGTATTTATTCTATTTTTTTGTTTATTCTGTAGCGTTATTTTGAATGCGAGTCGCAGGAAACATTTTTCTTCCCCAGTTATCATTTCACTCACAACATCTCCAAAGCGCATATCACAAATCAAACCGACACTTGACAGAATTATGGAACAAACCGTTTTGCCTGATGCAATTGTATTGAACCTTCCACATGTTTTTAAACGTAATGGTGAAACATTTGGAGAGTTACCTGAATTTATTACAACGAATCCTCTTATAAAAATAAATAGATGTGAAGATATTGGACCCGCTACTAAAATATTACCAACCGCGAAATTATATTCAGATCCGGAAACAAAGATAATATCTATAGACGATGATACTCTTTACACTCATATTATGATAGAAACATTTTTGAAGTATTCTTCTATGTTTCCAGAAGCCGTTATTACTGGTAGTTACGATAGTCATTCACAAAATAGTGAACATCCCTTAAAATGCGCGCCGCCCAAAAATATAAAAGAAGAGGATTTGCCACCGAATACACATTTTTCTGAATTTTTAGAAGGATACTGTGGGGTTTTATATAAAAAAAAGTTTTTGGATATCATTTCTTCTGATTTAACCGATGAATATATGTCTAATTTGCCCAAATATTGTTTTCAATCGGACGATTTTATGCTATCTAACAAGTTGGTAAAAAATGGTATACCCATTTTTGTAATAGGTCAAACAGAAGTTCTTGATAGCCAATTAGGATTCGGACATGGGAATGATGCATTGCATTTTGGGGCGGACGGAACAAGTGACGGGAACGGTAATAATTATACCAAATGTTCTCGTTTCATGCGCGAAACAAACGGTCTTTTCATTCAACATTTCAAAACATTGGAATAATATATTTTCTAATCAGCTGTGATAATTCTCGGCACCACATTTATCGTTTGTAGCTCTTGATGCATCAATTTGAATGCGTAGGGGATTTCTACCTTTGCAAAGTCGGTCGTATTATTACAAGTCTTGCATAAATGAATGGTAAAATCAGCACGCGCCGACATCCGATTTTTATTTCCATCATTATAGGATGCAATCATACCACATTTCCTACATACATGCACACTATACTTGTCGGAGACATCATACAATCTCTCCCTGCAAAACTTGGACATGCCATGGGCAATCATTACATCACGTTCCATTTCGCCAATACGGAAACCACCATCACGACTTCTTCCCTCGGCGGGTTGGCGTGTCAAATTCACCATCGGTCCAATGGATCGGCTATGCTGTTTATCATTGACCATGTGTTTGAGTCGCTGATAAAAGACGGGACCAATGAAGATATTCGTCTCTAGTTGTTCACCAGTGAGACCATTATAAAGGAGTTCATTGCCATAGCTCTCATATCCGAGCTGTAGGAGTGTATCCGAAATCGTCTTGACATCCAGATTGCCGAAACCCGTTCCATCACCGAACATTCCGAGTTCCAATAGAACTTTACCAAGTAGCGTCTCTTTCAGCTGGCCGATTGTCATACGGGATGGAATGGCGTGTGGATTGATGATGATGTCGGGACGAAGACCGTCTTTGGTAAAGGGCATATCGGCTTCGGGAATGATATTACCGACCGTACCTTTCTGCCCGTGGCGTGACGAGAATTTATCACCAAAGACGGGCTTTCGGAGAGTGCGGATGCGGACCTTGGCGAAATTATATCCGTCGCCATTCCTTCCTGTGTAGTTCTTATCAATATAGGTCTCTTCGGTGGTGCGGAATGTTTTACTCTGATCTTCGTATTTGATCGTCTTGGTGGGGTCATTGCGATTCTCTTTGATTGGGATAATCTTGGAAATGATCACAT
>Ga0214921_10000949_pt1 | contig 50934 bp, 74 predicted proteins | sample LL1505_MetaG_FD_177992 | JGI IMG/M metagenome (GOLD analysis project Ga0214921, IMG submission 177992) | Freshwater microbial communities from Lake Lanier, Atlanta, Georgia, United States - LL-1505 | ecosystem: Environmental > Aquatic > Freshwater > Lake | place: USA: Georgia | collected... | reverse complement strand
CTTCAATAGGTACACCGCCAGCAGGCAAGTTGCCATGTGGTAGGATCCAAAATACTCGATGTGCTTGAACTTTGGATCTTAGTTTTTCCAGTTCTTCCTGTGTTCGAATGTGCTTATGATCATTGCTACCCAAACTAATGATTACCGTTTGAGCAGTGAGGTCGTATTTGAGGTAGTCTCTATTCCATTGATATGTATTCCAGCCACCTTTGCTTAGTGACTCACATGGAGCCACATGATGGTATAGGCCCACAGCAATGCTATCACCCAATAATAAACATTCAATCATCGTGCAATAGTTTTAATAGACAGAATCATCTGTTTGGTAGATATTTCATCATTCCAATACTGAATCAAAATATCGTAATTTAGGTTAATAAAGTTTCGCAATGGATTTAAAACTTTTGCAGGAAGTTTATCGTATCCAACAACATCTTCCGATGTAATATCCATTTTAAGCAAAACTGGAATAGTGGGACTACCTTGTCCTGGTAGTTCAACTTTTACTCTTGGGCCATGTCGCTCGGCGGCACTCATTTTGCTACTAACCCAAATACGAACAGGTAACCCAGATTCTTCTCTGGATATATTGCTCATTTCAAACAGATCGTCTGCTTTCATTTTATTAAACTACTGGATCGAATAAGTTTATTTATTATCGCTTTCCCATCTAATCTTGGGGTTGGCTTGTTCATACATCCATACAAGCTGATCTAATGTCCAAACTGCATCGGTTTCAAAAGTTTCTAGCCAAGCGCCAAACCTTGCCCAATCCTCACTGATCATGGGAGGTACGCCTATTTCATCACCATAGGGATCATCAGTGCCCATGATGTCAATGCGGCCACAACTATAGTGGGTGGTAATTTCTCGGGACTCATATTGATCACCGGCCTTAAGTCCACTGAAAGCAGAGTCCTCCTCCAGTGTGACTATTTTAGTTTCAACAAGGCCGCGTTGTTCATACCAATTCATACTGACTGGGCCCATCCAATTAGTGCTGTATCTAATCTTACTCATTTTGGTATAAGTCCTATGCCCCAACATACTAGAACCATAGCATTCACTATGATTAGGTTAGGTTCACGAATACGTATGCTCCAAATCAAATAGAGCACAGCACTCACAGTTAAAAAAACTAAGTTCAGTGAACTAGCAGCCAGTATGTCAAGTTTTTGTAGACTGGTGCCCAATGCGCCTAAGCAGCATAGGACACAGGCAGTCCACTTTAGTATGTTGTTTAACATCAATGTACTAATGTCTCTACACGAGCAGTTAATACCCAATCTTCAAACTTAGTATGTTTGGTCACAAACACACCCTGCTCTACAGCCTTGTTAACAAAGTGTTGGAGCAATTTGTTGTAGAGTTCGTCGCTGATAGTTTCGCGATCCAGTTCAATGATCATTGTGGTGTCTCGACAAATTGTTTAGTGGCAACCATAGTTTCAAAAGTCTTCCAAAGCTTTTCAAATTTAAAGTTATAGAAACTAGCCAAGTTAGCAAAGTCATCTGGTCCAGCTTCTTGTTCAAGTAGCAGCATGATGTCGTCAGTAATACCCCAACATTGTTGGATGCTCTGTTCTAGATCAAAGCGGTCAACGGTTTTATCATCACTCATAGTTAACTCCTTTAGTCTAGTAATTATACTAGAAGAGTAGCACTATGTCAAGTCTTATTGGCGCCCCATTTGAGCATCCAGAATGTATGATCTTTGGGAGTAAACACAGCCACAATATCGTATTGTATGCCATATGCAGTAATTGGAAATGGACTGGTCTTCCAGTAAGGCGGTTCCACAGAGTGAGTCATTATCCAATTACCTTCTTCACTATTTTGCCAAGAGTATAAGGGCAGGGCAATGTAGACTTCTGGATCGTCTACATCACCTAAGGTAATCCTGTGTACAATACATTTGACGTTAGACTCTGTGGTAGTCGACACCGTCTTTGCCCACAAGTTGTTCAATCAATTCAAAGTTATCTTCAGCACGACGAATAGCTTCTAGTGCCTTTTGTAGAGCAGGATTGTTGCGAGCACGACGTTCGCGCTCTTCGTCTTCCATCATTTTTTGCGTTGCCCAACTAATAGCTCTTGTGGCTTGATCGCTCAATGACAATGTAAAGTCTTGATTTACCAATTCCAACCATACTGAACCGTCATTGACCTCTAGTCTATTCATACTGGGGTTATAGCGTACTAGCCCTGCGCCATTGGCACCTGGACTGATATATGGGCCACCACTCCCTGAACGATTTACATGGATATGTTGTGTATGGGACATAAGGTTTCTAATCATTTTGTTAAACTCATAATAGTATAAAATTCTGGCGTCATGTATTGTGGTTTAGAGACTATGTCAACACGCCAAGGTTGTAGTCCCAGATCATTTAGCATGTTTATATTACGCATAAAGCTGTCATTTGTAAAGACCCAAGAATGAATATCGGCAAAATCAGGTTGTTCTTTATACTCTTTAAGGACTTTTTGTACTCGGCCTAAATCAAATGCAGTTGCTCTAGGATCTTCACCATGCTCTGCCATCCAATGAGCATAGATATTATTGTGTGTGGCGTAAAGTCTATGCTTGAGATAAGATTCCAATGTGGGGTTTTTTACTAATCTATCATGTGCATCAATCATTTCAATAAAAGAACTTTCTGTTCTATAGTAATCGAAGCAATAACGTCTGTCGGGCACAGCTAAGAAGTATTTGGTATTGGGTGTTGCAGCTACCTTGGCTATTTCATTTAGGTGTGCGATGATGTCTGGATGATGCTCGATATTATGAGCACTGAAGATGAAATCAAATTTTAAATCTGTACTAAAAGTAGGAGTGTTCAAGGGATTGGCAATGATGTCAATCTCTTGGGGTATTTCCACGGTATGCGTGTAGCGAGCTTGATCAAGACTAATCTGTTCGCTGGTAAACACATCCATATACTTGAGATTGGCATAGTCCGTTTTGCTCAATGCAGGATTGTTGTAAGGCCCAATCTCAAGAATACGAGCAGGTTTGGGAATCATTCGTACAAATTCTGCCCTCGACAACTCCTCTGGGAATTTAAACAAACTGGCCATTAAACCCAACCCATAGCACGACTAAATCCAAATATGTGGATGCAAGCAAAATAGCAAGTAAGCAGGAAGGGCCAAGCCAATTGTCTACGCCAGTATGCGGCGATGCTAAAGCAGGCACCCAAAAAGCTCACAGGATAAATCAAGTGCATGGGTGGGTGTTGAGCAAACCAAGCAATGCTCGATGTAGTGCCTACTACAAATATTGATGCCATCATTTCCAAATAGAAAGCAGTTCTATCTGAAGTATAACTATTACGCCAAAAGGCTTTGACTTTATCTAACATATTTTTCCTTTTATTGCCATCTCAGTTTGAACCAATTGGCTTCTTTGTCGGTGCGGAGATATAGTTTGCATTCACCATAATCAGTGTGCCAGCACCAGTGAGTATTTAATGTATGCTCTGTATTGTAGCGTAGGATGTGAAGCCAGTAGTCACGTTCGCAACTAGGTCCCCAAGTAGTCCACGCCCACTCTCTTAGTTCAAATAAAGCTTTTAGTTTTTCGTGTTGGTTATGGTGTAGTTTGTCACCAAACGTCTGTACATACCATTGGAATTGTTCGTGCCCAGTATGCCTTCTATCTGTTCGATTGATTCGAAATTTCATAACCACCTCAAGGTAAACCACATACGTTGTCTTTCATCTTTGATACGCCAAAGTGTGACACCAAATGCGGTTTGACCTATTAATTGCCGTGGAACCCGTTCTGCCGTAATATTATTATTTAGGCACCATTCTTCGACTTGATTGGTTAACCCCATAGGCAGCATTACGTCACGTTCGTCGCTGATCAATTTGTAAGAACCTCGTTCTATAAAAACTTTTTCAGCCATTATGACCACCTCAACAAGAACCACATAAATTTCTTTTCATCAACAATGCGGTAGTCTTCAATACTGTGGAGTTTGTGATTCAAATCAAGTTCTATACCGTATTCGACTAGTATACGATGTATCTGAGCGTCATGTCTTGCATTGCCCGTGACAAATCGTGCTTCTGGTGTAAGAGTGACTGGAACATGACGCCCAAATTCACTGTATTCTCGACTTAATATTATTTGTAATTCGCAAGGCTTCATGTCCACCTCAATATGAACCAAGATATGTCTTTTTCGTTGGTAAATCCCCACCATTCGCTCATACCGTCAATATCGCAACTGAAGCATCGAACCTGCCCTTGAAGCGTTTGATTGCACCAAGACCAAAAATATGACTTGTGTCCCCAAGGATAATCCCTAGTTCGTAATTCACTAGCAGGTTGTATGGGAGGGATATTGATAAACCATTGGCATGGAGAGCAATCGAATTCCGCTTCCCATAGTGGGCTGTCATCATCACCGAGGCCGGCTCTAATGGTATTCCAATGTTCGGCGAATTGCGATCTCGTCATGACCATTTCAACACGAACCAAGCATAATCTCGATCATTGTCAAACTTAAACAGCATCTCTTGAGACATAATACGAAATCCCCATCTAAACTGGCTACCCACATACTCTAGGTCAGGAGCCATTTGTCCAAATTGTTGATCGCACCAATCCAGCATTTTACTTACTACATATGGATTCATACACTGAAATTTAGCTTCAATCACGACCACCTCAATGCTGCTATTGTAGCATACTTGGCATGTTTTTGTCTAATCTTTATGGTTAGGCGATTTTCAGCAGCGTCATTCCCAGTCAGTCCCCAATTCCAATCTCGCCCTTGTTTACCAACATGTTTTTCCATCCAAGGACGATAGTGATCGTTCGGATCCGCCGATTCAAATTTAATATAAGCAGTACCACCTAAATCATACCACCGTGTATCTTCTGGACCGGGACCTGCTATAATCATACCTTTTGGCCACTTTACATTGATGACAACACCAGGCATGAAACGCCACCAAAGTTTTTCTTTGATGTTTAGTCCGCAAGGTATACAATGGTTATACCGGCCTTTCCAAAAATATAGACCCTTAATTTCTTTTTGACTCATGACCACCTCAATAAAAACCAATTCATTTCTTTTTTGGCTTTTTCAGTATCTAAAAATAAAAAATCAATTAGATCATTGCCATAATGTCCACCGTGATATTGATTACATATATAATGTGGACAATTTTTCTTTGTCCATTGGATAACTTCAAATAAGTCTACATCTAACCGTTTGCGATTGACTACTATAGAGTTATCTATTACTCGCATATGCCAAGGATCAATCATGACCATCTCAAAATAAACCACACAAGGTCTTTTTGATTACTAAAATATACTTCACCATATTGAATACTATCTTTCCACCGAGTCTGTTTAGTGAGAGTATTCATACCAGGAGCACCAAAATTTTGATAGCACCATTTAGTAATCTCTTTACGATTTTCTTTAGGTGTCATAAATGTGGCAACTTTCCAATAGGTGCTGTTGTATGTATGAATAAACATTATGACCACCTCAACATGAACCAAGTAGCCACAGGTTCATCAAACTCGGCATAGACCTTAAAGATATGACGATGAACAGGATCGTCCTCTGTTACTATTTGGCAATTAAAATATCCCGCAAACGCAGGCTCTAATGTTTCATATTCGGGCATGTCCAAATGCTCCCTCAACCATATAGTAGCATTGAGCACAGGACCTTCCCATGCTGGCAATCTTACTCGATTCATTATGACCACCTCAACACGAACCAAGCATATTCTTTTTCGTCATCAAACTCTATCCAAGGATAACGCAAGTACCAGTTAGGTTCATAGTATCCCCCGTGGTAAAGATTTTCTTTACACCATTGGACTTTTTCATCCCAGGCCCCTGCTGCCATATTTCGGTAAACAGTCTTAACTTCCATTACAACCATCTCAACACGAACATTGTATATCCAGGACCTTTTGGTCTTACACTAAAACCGTATCCTTCTGGACCTGTAAACTCGTGTAAATAGTCCACATTATTTTTCCACATCCATTCGATGATAGCATGGAATTCGGGCATAGTTTTAACTCTATAAACATCACCGCGATAACTGCGATGATAGGGCCAGGCTTCTACTTGAATATTCATGACCACCTCAGAACTAACATAGTATAGAGTTTTTCGTGCATGTCATAAACATTCTTATTCAGTTGCCAATGCTGATCTATGTTTTCAAACCATAGTTTATCTTTATGCTGGGGAAATGTTTCTCTAAACCATACAGATGCTTCTTTACTACAGCGAACAGTGTACCACTGATCACCGTCGACTACTGCCTTGGTCAAGACACTATAGTTTTCGTTCGGTGCAGGCTTCTTAGGCAGGACCATCCAATTGTTTTTAACTACTACGTTCATGACCATCTCAGTTTAAACCACATGGCATCTTTTTCGTCGCTAAAATGATAATCAACCTTAGTATGATCATATGTATTGTATCCATCCATATGCATATCGTTAGTGATATAACTTGAACAATATTTTTTAGCCCATTTCGTTGGTTCCCCAAATGGATCGTAAGGTATGGTAACTGTCATAATCGCCTCACTTCTCAATATCGAGTCAGTGTTAACAGCATTCTATATTTTTCATAGGCTTTTCGTACAGCAGGATTGGTATGCCTAATGCGACATTCTTCTTCGTATTCTGTAAGCATATGATAGGCCGTGCCTGAACTGTGTACGGGACTCATTAGATTTTTTTGTAGACGATCCTTAAAGTCTTCCAAATCTATTAGGGCACTTAACCGATCCGCGGGCATAGTTAATTCAACCATGGGCTCTTCATCATAGACCACTTCATGATTTATAGGTAAGTAAGGGTCGTTGGCCTTATACTGTATAGGTTTATACCTTCGCCATTTTCTATGACTGGGCTTTATAGTAGCCTCATACTTGTGGCAAAAATCTTGTACTTTTCGATCAACGGTATGCATATTTAAGTTTCCACATTAAGTATAATTTGGGATCTAAATAGTAGGCAGTATTGGTATGATCCATGGGCTTACATAGGTCAGGATAACTGCGTAGCCAATTCCACATTTCATCTGGAGCATCGACTACGGCTGGATCACAGTCAAACTCAACATCATCGAAGCAATAGGTTTTATTGTTATGGGTGAACAGTTCATACTGACCTTTGCGTGGTAAATGACTCACGACCACCTCAACATAAACAATGTAGTATGACTGGGTTTACGAAATGTTAGTATCATGCCCTCTCTAGGGTGATAACCAAGTGTTTGCCAGCACCATTCATCCACTGCTTCGGCATTATCTGCAAAGTAAACAAAGTCCGTTAGAATTATGACCAGACTGTCGGCTCGATGGAACTTCTCGAATACCTTCATGCCCACCTCAACAAGAACATGGTCTTTTGTGCTTGGTTTTTGAATTGAAACATGTCAAAGCTGATGCGTACACCGCAGTTAGTTTGCTGGCACCAAGCCTGTATGGGATCCATGGTCCGTTCGTTAAACACTGGATCACATTCTGTGTTCTCGTAAACGTAGTAAGCATCCATTCTTGCAGCCAAGATTAGTGGATCTTCGGTTTCAACCCAAATTAACTTGGCCTTCTTCATTGGAATCTCAGCATGAACCAATTGTAGTATTTTTCATCTTCGAACACAAGGTTGGCACCATCTACTCGAGCCTTAAAGTCTTTGGCCAGCCATTGGTTTAATGATATATTGTGTTCAAAATGAACATGATCATAGTAGTAATTGACCATGTTGCCCCAGATGCTGTTGTCTTGATTACTATTGGAGGCGTAGTATAGGAAGCAGGGTTTCATTGATCATTCCAGTGTAGGATAAACAGATCACGATGACTGGCTTTTTTGAAGCTCCACATGATGTCGGTCATTTGTTTGCCACAATTATGTTCCATGCACCAAGTCTGTATTTCAAGTAATCGTTCTTCGTTGAGTTCTTCTCGATCAAGAACAACACCTGGCAGTTTGAACAAGCCAACATCCACATTAGTGATCTTCATCAGTACTTCCAGTTATTGGCTTTACACTGTCTTGGTACAGACATCATGTAGCAGTTTTGATCTACATCAATACATTGCATACATTTTTCTTTGCGTTGACCTGCTTCGCCATAAAAGTTTGGTATTCTAAGTGCCTTTTCTCCACGACAATGTTGAACATCGTATTCCCTTGTTCCAGGGCATAGTGGTTGAGGCAAAGAGCCACAAGCAGTTAAATTAATAACCAGCAAGCCAATAAGTAGTTTTCGCATATCTGTAAGTGTGTAAGTTAGCAACATTTACATTATATGCGAAAACGCTATCTAAGTCAAGTACCTGCGTTATAGTTCAAGTACATTTGGCAAAAGTCGGCAAAGTGTACCACAGCCATATCTGGATATTCTCTTTGGATATGACGTACAGTTCTAGGATCACTTTCCACAAACACATCAATGTCGTGTTCTTTGATCATTCTAGCCTTGTATGCTTCTGGCTCTTCATCACTGGTGCGGCTGTGATAAATTTCTTTTGGTTGATTCTTAAAGTGTTTGAGCAACCAACTTTTGGTAATTTCTTCATGCTCGGCCAATCTAGCAGTGAGCAAATACCATTCACCAACTGGTTCAAAAATTGGTTTCATGTACATGGTCAATTCAAAAAATTCTAGTGTATCACCTACAGTAGGAATCTTTTCGCAGTCTGGCACAAATACGCCATCAAAATCAAATGCGGTTTTATTTTTACGTTCTTCACTCATCTCTGTATCTAACTCCATAATTTTTACTTATTTTCCTACTGCCCCAAATAGGTTCCATTGCGAAATAGGGCAACCTAACACCTTGAATAATTTCGTTTCTAACATCCTCGGGAGTATTCCAGTCACTGAATAATACAGCCCACCGCCACTCACAGTCTGGATAATATCTCGTCATAAACAGTTTAGTATCCTTGTAAGTATTCCCACTGAGTATGTTGTCGTCAATGAACACAATGCGTTCTGGATCACTGCCAGTGACCAATTCAGCACGTTCACTCCAATATGCTCCCAATGGCAGTTTAAGTTCTTGGGCAGCCCACATGGCATAGCTAAATCCGCTACGTGCCACTGCCACAATCTCATTGGGATTGAATTCTTTAATTTGATCTAGCATGATGCTGAAGTAAGTTTCTGCTTCTTCATCAGTCATTCTACGTGATTGTTCTGGAAATGCTGTTTGATTCATAATGTAAATAATACTAGTTAACTTTGCTTCTGTCAACACCAAGGAGTGTATTATGAAGATATTAGTCACTGGCTACTTGGGCTTTGTTGGAAGAAACATGATGTCCTTTCTACACAAACAGGAAGGTGTGCAAGTAGATGGATATGAATGGGATGATAGCACAAAGCCCAGTGTGCGTCAATATGATTGGGTAATACATTTAGCCGATGTACATGATTCTATGGACTCAGATGTGGAAAGCATATTGGGCAAGAACTATGACTTCAGTTGTTGGCTGTTAGATGAATGTCAAAGACAAGGAGTCAATCTACAGTATGCCAGTAGCAGCACAGTGTATGGTGATACTAAGAATTTTGAAGAAACAGCAGCTTGCAATCCATTAAGTACCTATGCATGGAGCAAATATCTATTTGATAGATATGCTTTTCAAAAGGCTCATACTAGTTTTGTACAAGGCTTTAGATACTTCAGTGTATATGGCAAATGGCAGCATGTTAAAGCACACAAGACCAATGCCATATATCAATGGCGTCAACAAGCACGTAAAGAAGGCCGTATCACAGTATGGGAAAATGCCGACAAAGTCAAAAGAGATTGGGTATGGGTTGGCGATGTATGTAAATTACATTGGGACTTTATGCAACAGGTCAAGGGATCAGGCATATGGAATGTGGGTTCTGGATTAAGTCATAGTTATTTGGATCTTGCTGAGTACATAGCCGAACAGGAGGGAGTGCCTGTTATCACAGAGCCCATGCCCAAGGATCAATATGTGAAGAATAGAAGTAATGTCTGTGCCAATCTAAAACATTTAAAGTCTACCATAGGTAGTAGGGCTTGGTTGAATGTGTACGAATGGCTGGACCACGATAAATAACTTTATGAAGATACATGAAATTATTCAAGAATCTGGACCAGCCAGTAGAAAACTCTGCACCAGTACCAAACCAGATAGTCAATTGGGCGCAAGCCAATTGAGCAGTTGTATCAGTCAAGGATATAGAGCTAGGGAAACAGAGAAGAAGTTTACTATTAATAAGAAGCGACAAAAAGTCAAAGGTAAAAAAGTCAAAGGTGGTAATTACGGCGGTCCCTTACCTGTTTGGAAGGGAAATGGCTGATGAGATTTACAGAATTTAGAATTAAAGAAGATTATGAAGATCATGCATGGGATGATTTAATTGGTACTGGAATAACGTCAATGTTTTCAGGCGGTAAAGCAACTGGCTTGCTAAAACCATTATCTAAATTGAGTGGTATTTTTGGTTCTGATGAAAAGAGCTCTAAAAATTCAAAAGTTGGTTCGAAAACAACGTCAAATTCTAGATCCACAAGCTCAACAGTTCCCCCTTCAAATACTAATATTCAAACTGATAGAAAAACAAACGCCAGTTCAATATCAGTATCTGGAAGACCTAGTGAACAGCTTATAAATTTTATAAAACAAAAAGAGACTTTTAGTCCACGGGCCAAACTAGATTATAAGCAATATAGTAATGGCTACGGGACTAAAGCTCGAAGTCGCAATGAAGTAATTGATGAAAGGGAAGCGGATCGTAGATTAAGGCAACAGGTACAAGAATTTTATAATATTGTAGTACAATTTGATCGTACTCATAAGTATGGATTTAATAACAATCAACTTAATGCTTTAACTAGTTTTGTGTATAATGGCGGTCCAGGATGGTTAGATCAAGTTAGTGATAATGGTCGTAGAAGTAAACAACAAATAGCACAGTCTATGTTAACCTTTAATACTGCTGGCGGTCAAAGATTGGGCGGGCTTGTTCAACGCAGACGAGAGGAAGTCGCCATGTTTAATGCCAGTAGCAATATTGCTTAATAAATATCCTTACAATGATAGATAATTTTACTGGCAAATTGTTAATAGCCCCTCCCAAAATTGATGATGGCTTTTGGAAAAACGCCGTCATATTCATGACTGAGGATCACATAAATGGCAGCGTGGGACTCTTATTAAACAAACGTAGTACCATTCTAATTAGAGACTTTTCTAGGCAAGTTGGCGAGGAATACAACATTCCAGGATTTTTACATATTGGTGGCCCAGTCAATATTAAAGCATTGACCATGCTACATAGCAGTGAGTGGTCTTGTGGTAATACCATGCAGATCAATGATGACTTCAGTATAAGCAGCAGTGATGACCTAATGTTTAGATTAGGCAATGGTGATGCACCAAAACATTTTAGAATGTTCCTAGGTATGTGTGGTTGGGCACCAAGTCAATTAATGGATGAGTATCAAGGAACCCCTCCAAGAAGTCGCAATCATAGCTGGCTAGTCAGCTCAGCTGATTATGAATTGGTATTTGAACATGATCAAAAGGATCAATGGCTTCAAAGCGTAGAACGAAGTGGTATGGACTTTGTCCAATCAATCTTTGCCTAAATGGAAAAAGACTGTATAATACAGTATCTTTTACAATTTTTGGAATCCATTTATGGATACTCTAGTTCTTAACGCTGACGGACAACCATTAAGTTTTCTACCTCTGAGCACTATTGATTGGCAGGAATCTATCCGTTATCTGGTCCTAGACAAAGCATCAGTAATAACTTGGCATGAGAATTGGGTAGTGCATAGCGTAGATTGGGAGACCAATGTGCCTGCGGTACTCATGTTGAGGGAATACATGAAGCCCAAAACCTCTGTTAGGTTCAGCAAAAGCAACGTATTTCTACGTGACAATCATACTTGCCAATACTGCGGGGTATTATTGGACAAACGTGACTGTACCTTGGATCATGTCAAACCATTGAGCCAAGGTGGTAAGACTGTGTTTGAAAATACAGTCACAGCCTGTAGTCCATGCAATAGTGCCAAAGGCAATAGCACTAAGATGAAGCCAAAGATTAAGCCATACCGCCCTGACTATTTTGAAATGGTCAATAAACGTAAAAACATTCCATTTAATATTAGACATGACAGTTGGTTAGACTATATAAATTAGTAATTTGGAATAGTCTATGAAAAAATATTTTTGGATAGCTTTAGGATTTTTAAGTTTGGGCATGGCCTATATTGGAGTCATAGTACCTGGTATTCCCTACAGTTGTTTCATAGTGTTTGCAGCCTATTGCTTTGCCAAGGGTAGTCCACGTATGCACGCCTGGTTATACAATCACAAACTATTTGGACCATTCTTGACTAATTGGAGTAAGTGCAGAGTATTTCCAACTAAGATGAAATACTTTATGATCATTATGATGAGCTCAAGCCTGTTGACCATGTACTTGACCAATGTGCCTACAAGGGGCATCGTATACACTGGTATCTTTATGTTGTGTGTGGCCATATGGGCATGGCGCTGGCCCGGTAGTGTAGCAGAATATGAAAAGAGAATTGCTGAAGGGCGTAAGATAGGCTGGTTTAATAATAATTTTTAAAGGTACAACTATGGGGTCGTTGACAGGGTTTAGTAGGAAGTGTAAGAGTCTTGAAGACATTAGGAAACAATACAATCAAAGTGTTTTTGTAGAAACAGGCTGTTATTTAGGCGAGTCTTTGAGTTATGCCTTTGCCTCAGGATATACAACAGCTTACAGTTGTGATGTCAAACTGGAATTTGTCGATCAATGTAAACAAGCATTTAAAGACAAAGATGCTAATATCTATCATATGGACTCCAGTGATTACTTAAAACAAATCATTCCAGATCTTCCCAAACAAAGTGTATTATTTTTTCTTGATGCTCATTTGCCTGGCTGGTACTATGGAGCATGGCCCCCTAATAGTAATTTTGAGCATGATGTAAACTTTCCCTTAGAAAAAGAATTAGATATTATATTTTCTAAAAGATCTCAATATGAAGATGTTATTGTTTGTGATGATTTAAGAATTTATGAAGATGGTCCATATGAAGGTGGCATATGGGCAGATAGACTAACTGTCAGCGATAAATTAAACTCAGACTTCTTATCTAAATACAATAGGAAAGTGTCAAAATTCTATGCTGATGAGGGGTATGTCTTACTTGAAAGCATTTAAATAAATACTTGATGGAAGAATTACATAAAGCAGCCAAAGTAGCATTTGCCAGTGAGTTTAGTTTTTATCTAAAAGCACACAATTTTCACTGGAACATCACAGGCCCAGACTTTTTAGAATACCACGACTTGTTTGGTAAAATCTATGAGGAAGTCTATGGCGCAATTGATGACTTTGCTGAAAAGATTCGTAGCCTAGGCACATTTGTCCCAGCCAGCTTACAGCGTTTCAGTATGTTATCACAAGTTGATGACGAGACTGAGATATTAGATCAAAATAGTATGTTAATGGAATTGGCACAGGACAATGAAAAGATGGTTAAACTTTTCAAAATGGTCTATGATGCAGCGGAACAATATGGTGAGCATGGATTCAGCAACTTCCTAGCTGAACGTATGGATGCTCATAGAAAGCATGGATGGATGTTAAAAGCATCCATGCAGTCCTAATCAAAATCTATTAAACACATCCTTAAGAGCAATGATCAGCTTTTCGATCATGCCATCATCATGGTATGGAGTAGGAGCAAATCTTAGTCGTTCTGTGCCCACAGCCACAGTTGGATAGTTAATAGGCTGAACATAGATGTTATGATCATCCAACAATGCGTCACTCATTGCTTTACAACGAACAGCATTGCCTACTAGCACTGGAACAATATGTGATGTGGAAATATCCATATAAGGTAAACCAGCTTCGATCAATGCTACCTTTAATTTAAGAGCACGTTCTTGATGCTTGTCTCTTAGTTCTTGATGTTCCTTCAGCCATTTCACAGCAGTTAATGCACCAGCACAACTAACTGGGCTCATGCTAGTAGTAAAGATAAAGCCAGCAGCCACGCTACGAATAGCATCAATCACATCAGAGTCACCAGCAACATAACCTCCTTGCACACCAAATGCTTTGCCTAGTGTGCCGTTGATCAAGTCAATTCTACTTTCTAATCCTAGTTGTTGAGCAACGCCACCTCCTTGTGGGCCATATAGACCAACTGCGTGTACTTCGTCAATGTAGGTAATGGCTTCGTATTCGTCTGCTAGATCACATACTTCTTTAATTAGGCCAATGTCGCCATCCATACTGTAAACACTTTCAAATACGATACAGGGAGTTTGACCTTGAGCTTTGACTTCCTTTAAAATACGTTCTAGGTCTTCCATATCGTTGTGTTTGAACACAGTCTTTGCAGCACGACTATGATTGATGCCTATGATCAAGCTATTATGGTTTTGGCTGTCACTGACGAAATGAATATCAGGAATAATCCTACTCAGTGCAATCAATGCCCACTCATTGGCCACATAAGCACTGCTGAATAGTAATGCTTTGGCTTTGTTATGTAAGGTAGCAAGTTCGTTCTCTAGGGCTACGTGATAGCTGCTAGTACCGCCAATGTTTCTAGTGCCACCCGAGCCTGAGCCAGTTTGATCTAGTGCTGTATGCATGGCATCAATAACAGCCTTATGTTGGCCCATGCCCAAGTAATCGTTGCTGCACCAGTTTACGATGTTTTTAATAGTAAACTTACCGTACCAAATAGCATTGGGGAATTCGCCTTTCTCACGGACGATGTTATTGAATACTCTGTATTTGCCAGAATCTTTAAGATCCTTAAGTAATTTGTGAAATGGTGTTTTATTAATCATAGTAGTTTATTTATTTGATAAGTATTAATGAGGAATCCAAAAATGGCAGCAAATGGAATAAGTGACTTACCTACTAAAGAAGATAGACAACGGGCCAAGTTAGATTTGGCTGCACTGGACAGAGCAAGAGTTGGCAATCCAAGATCTGTATATGTATTAGAGCAGTTGCCTACGCAATATAGTGATAATGATGTTGTGGACAATGACAATATAGGAGGCCTAGTCGAAGGAAGGCCTTGGGTTGCAGAATAATTACTAAATACTAATATGAGAGCAGCAGAATTTTTAAGAGACGTCGTGAATATGTTATCCTCTATGGATGGTGAGGAAGAGCACAATGACGGCGTAGAAGTTAATATTCACGGTGGTCATCAAACGGTGGAAATGCCAGGACATGATGAACACGAGCATGAAGATCCAGAATTGGATCCAAATCCAGTAATGGTTCCTCCATTGCAACAAAAAATAGAAATAATGAAAAAGATGGCAGGGTTGCCAAATCAAGCAGACAAGTTCACAGCCATAGTAGCAGACGAAGACGAGCCCTTCGAGGGATAGGGAGTAGCCCGTGTCCTTCACACAAAAATTATTCACCAGTTTCCATAGTTATCCAGACGGCAATACTCGTATAGGCGAGCTCAATCGTATTTGGTATGACAGCAACACCAACACCCTACGTATACAATTAGACACCGTCACTCCAGGTGGCACCGTCATTGCTGGAGCCGGTAGTGACTATACATTATTGCCTGCCACAGATACCAGACTAGGCGGTGTTAAAGTTGGTGATAATATCTATGTTGATGGAGAAGGCAAGATCAGCGTGGACTTATCTGAATATGCCACAACGGAGTATGTTAACACACAAATAGAACAATATAATGATTTGGGCAACCTCAGTGTGGGAGGTGCAGATGAACAAACCATATCAGGCAGTGTAGTTGATGCTGACATTGTGCTGAATCCCAATGGTGGCAGTGTACAAGTGCCCAGTCTTAAAGTAGGCACTGATGGTGATATTGTAACTAGTAATCTCTATATTGAAGCTTATATCACTCAATATGAACTAGTCAGCATAGTGGACTATAGTACAGGACCAGATGATGAATTGCCAATTGGTAGTTATGGAAATATAAATGGAGTTCAAGCACCATGGACCGTGTTTGAATTAGCGCCAAGCATTAGTGAAATTCCTGTCAGTGCTATTGAGATTAATGACGTATTAACAGGGGTAGGTATTGTGCCCAGTGTAGTACAGGATCGTGGATTAGCCGGGCAGGGTGATCCCATTGAGTGGAGCAACTATGTTATTGTGGGATTGGATCTATCTTCATTGGGACAGGTATTGCCATTAATTGGCGCCAATTTTGATCTATTAAGGCCATTAGTCAAGGCTAACTTTAACTTTCAAAGTGCCCAAGGCAGTGATATATTTTTAAATAGTCGTGGATTAGGTGATGTCGTCATCAATACCAATATAGTGCCAGTATCTACTAATGTTAGTACACTTGGTACACCTACCAAACGTTGGAAAAGTATATATGTAGGTCCAGGCACCATATATGTAACTGATGAAACATCGGGCAAGGACATTGCTATTGGTGCTAGGGACAATTTGTTATATGTTCAGAATGGTTCTGGACTTAGTGTGGGTGAGTTCACTTTGGTGGATAATCAGATTAGGATTGCCAATCCTTCTCGCGACATCATTCTTGGTACTACTGCTGCCACTGGAAAATTTATTCTTAACCGTCCTTTAGAAGTCAATACCACTGCTGGCGATGCGTCTTTTACAGTTACAAAAGATGGTAAAACAGAAATTAAAACTCGGTCATTAACTGTAGGTCAATCAGCATTGACGGTCAGCGCTACTTCAGATGGCACGGTCTATCCAGTGACCGCACCAGAAGGTGGATCTGTTGCGCATTTTACCAGCAAGATTAATAATCCTACAATTATAACATTTGACAACTTTTCAACCAGTAACTCAATTATTTTACAGGGTCGTAGATTTCGAGGTACTCCAACCAGTCTATTAGCAGTTCAGGCTGAAGATGCTATAATACAATTAGCGGCCACCGGATATCATGGATCGGGTATCACCCCTGGCATACCCAGTGCTAGATTAACAGCAATAGCCGGAGAAGCATTTACCACTAGTTCAAACGCAGCATATTGGTTATTTAGAACACAGGTTCCTGGATCAATTACACCTACAGAAAAAGCCGATTTAAGAATTGACAGTACAGGTATAACTTTCCCGAGTATAATTTCAGGTGGTGCTAGCAATTTAGGTATTACATTCCAGGATAATACAAGACAAACCACAGCAGCCATTCAAAGTGATTGGCTTCAAACAGACAACACCAAATTAGATTATATTAAAAATAAACCCAATCCCGTACAAGGCGTTCAAGGCGTACAGGGTATCCAAGGAGTACAAGGTGTTAAGGGAGTGGATGGAACTAGCGTAAGAATATTAGGTTCTGTTAGTGCTATCACAGATTTACCAGGATACCCAAATAGTTATACCGGTGACATTGGTGATGGATATCTTAACATCGTTGACGGCAGCTTATACTTTTGGGATGGCATACAATGGAACGATGTAGGTGATGTACATGGACCACAAGGCATACAGGGTGTACAAGGCACAGCTATACAAGGCATACAGGGTGTTCAAGGCTCTCAAGGCATTAATGGTAACCAAGGCACGCAGGGTATTCAAGGCACGCAAGGAACTACTGGCAGTCAAGGAGTACAAGGCGCACAAGGCATTACTGGTAACCAAGGCATTCAAGGACGTCAAGGTACACAAGGTACACTGGGGTTTCAGGGCACTCAAGGTACATTAGGGAACCAAGGCACAACAGGTGAACAAGGTATAACAGGCAATCAAGGTATACAGGGCATACAAGGTATGCAGGCCAGCCAAGGTATACAGGGAACACAAGCTGCCCAAGGTATACAAGGTTTACAGGGTCTTGGAACAACGTACGGCAGTATAAACTCCAGTGAATTAACTTATGTACTAAACAATTCAGCAACATTGATCAGTGCTAAGAATACATTGCTCAGTGTGTTTGGGTTGACTAATGGTGTTACGGTGACTTCCAATACACGTTATCAATATGAATTAGTGTTTAATTTACAGGCTAATAAAGCAGGTGTGTTAAGTTATGCCTTGGCCACAAATAGCGGCCTAGTTCTAGCACAGCATAATTACTCAGTGATTGCCAACAAGACTAACCCCATTGATGCATATGGTGCTGGTATTACCATGATGAGTAAGAACTTAACTTCATTGTTTACCACAGCACAGGCAGTGGCAGATACTAACAATGCCTTTGCACATTATGCAATTTGGGGTACTATTGATGTGACCACAGGCGGCTCACTAAACTTTATGATTAGCCAAGATCAACCCACTCCTATAACATGGAGCGTTCTAGCTGGCGCTTACGTTAAATTATTACCCATAGGACCAATTGGAGCTGACTCAGCCAACGGTACTTGGAGCTAAGTAAATAATTACTTGTACAAGGAACTAACATGTTTAATTTTTTAGATCTACTGGATAATGATGATACTGAAACCTTATTCACACCTTGTAGACTATGCGGTCATGCACATCACTGCAACAAACCAAAGTGTAAAGAATGTGAATGTAATACTTGTGAATGTCCTAATTGTGTAGCCCGTATGGAAGGCACACATCCTGATCAAATACAACAATTATCAAATAAGAACTTTATATGAAATTTTTAGAATTGACTGACAAGCCTAGACCTGATGATGGCAGCGAACCTATCATCAAGGCCTTTGTGAAGTTTACCAGTCAAAAGTTAGGATTACAAGAACCACCTAAAATTGTATTACACAGAAATCCCAAGTTGGCCAGTCAACGTCGTAGCTTTGGTGGATATATGCCAGGAGCAGGCATAGAGATCAACATTGGTAATAGACATATTATGGATGTGCTACGTACTCTAGCACATGAAATGGTTCACTACAAACAGGACATTAATGGTCAATTAAAGCCAGATAGTGGTCGAGATGGCAGTGACGAAGAAAACGAAGCCAATGCCAAAGCCGCTGTGGTCATGCGTTTATGGGCTAAGATGAATCCTGAACTATTCCAACACGCTACCATATTGGCAGAGAGCCAAAAGAAAAAACTAACACCAAAGAGTATACATAAAATAGCAGATAAGAAAGGTATTAAGTGGGATGATGAGCCAGCCTTTTTAAAACTAACTAGACGCGTTGCTGGACATAGATATTTGGATGACCTAGATCAAGATGGTTTATTCAAAATGAAAAACTATTTGGATAGGCTTGATGAAGGGTTCTTTGATATAGTTAATAAATCACCTACAGCAATTAGGGGAATTCAAACAGTATTACAAAAAATGGGTTACAATTTGGGTCCAACTGGCGTTGATGGAAAAATTGGACCATATACACAGAGTGCTATTGATGCTGTAACTAGTATGAAAGGCCCCCGTGATCAGATAGTTAATAAAAATGGCACACCTAATCAAAGACCAGTATCCAATCAATCTCAGCCTAGAACTAGGTCTATGGGATCATCAAGTTCAACTAAACCAGTTAATGGCCCAATTACTAGTGCATTTGGAAGAAGGGCTAGAGGTCAGCATAATGGAGTAGACTTTGGTGTACCAATAGGCACTCCAGTAAAATCACCAGTGTCTGGTTCAGTTAAGGGATCGGGGTACACTCGAGGAAGCCAAGGTAATTATGTTACAGTCATAGGAGACAATGGTGAAGTACATAAGTTCTTCCATTTGTCTAAAGTTATGGTACGAGCAGGTAGTCGTGTAACTCAAGGGCAAGTAGTAGGACTATCAGGCAATTCTGGCACTTCGACAGGCCCACATCTACATTGGGAAAAACATGTTTCTGGTTACCCAACTAACCCAATAGCTGAAAACTTTGCAGATGGAAAGCACCCTGAGGACAAAGGGGACAGTGCTAGACACGGTATACCTAAAAAGGCCAGTTTGAGCTCATTAGACAAGATCACTCATAGCAATGCTAGCCCACGTAAGAAACAACTAGCACATTGGCAAGCCAATATGCGTAGAGGAAGGAATAAGAATGGTTGACTCAAAAGCAGTAAAAAGCTGGCTACTTGGATTACAAGAAAACATAGTTTATATGTTAGAAATGAATGAAGAGTCCGCCAAATTCAAACATGATGAATGGAATAAACCTACTGGCGAAGGTATAACCTGCATACTTGAAGGCGGTCAACTACTCGAGCGAGGTGGAGTTGGATTTAGCCATGTAACAGGCAATCAACTACCACCATCAGCCACAGCAGCACGCCCACACCTAATAGGCAGAAAGTGGGAAGCAATGGGAATGAGTCTAGTGTTTCATCCACTCAACCCATATGTACCAACAGTACATTTAAATGTGCGCTTCTTTGTGGCACAGGCCACTAGCAATGAACCAGCAACGTGGTGGTTTGGTGGCGGTATGGACCTAACACCTTACTATGGCTTTGATGATGATGCTGAACACTTTCATCGTACTTGTCGTGATGCACTGCATCCATACGGTGAGGATATCTATGCCAACTATAAAAAAGCCTGTGATGAATATTTTTATCTCAAACATCGCAATGAACCTAGAGGCATAGGCGGCATATTCTTTGATGACTTAGACACACCAGACTTTGACACAGCATTTGCCTTAACAAGAGCAGTGGGTGATAACTTTTTATCAGCTTGGTTGCCCATTGCACACCGTAGACGTGACTCGGCGTACAGGCCAGAACAAAGAGCATGGCAAGCATATCGCCGTGGTAGATACGTAGAGTTTAACCTAGTATGGGATCGTGGCACATTGTTTGGACTACAAAGCGGTGGCCGTACAGAAAGTATCTTAATGAGTATGCCACCCAATGTTACTTGGAGTTATGACTATAGACCAGAAGTCAACTCTCCAGAAGCTCTATTATATGAGCGTTATCTAAAGCCTAGGGACTGGATATAAAAATAGGGCCCTAAGGCCCTATTGTGCTAGGCACTAATGATTAACGTGACTTGGTGCCTTGATTAACAAAGCCGTACATTTTTTCTGCTGTAGATAGCACTTGCTCAAGTCCAGGAAACTGTGGCATACCAACTGTGGTAATAACTTGTCCTGATTTTTCATCACGCTGTGCCGAGATTTCCCAACCGTGGAATTTAGCGTGGTATTCCTCCATCATAAGGCTCTTGGCCATATCGAGGATGTCTGTACGGATTTCATATCCGTTCTTATTGAACTTCACATCTGGAAGTTTTGGGGTAAAGTCTGACATAATAATCTCCTATGTGTATGTCTGTATAAGCAACAACCCTGCTGCCTATGTATTTATTATACAGGCTATAATAGATAAGAGCAAGTTATTTCCTTACTCTATCTATCCGTTCTTTAATAATTTTTACTACTTCATCACTCAATACTACTTCATAGTGGTTGAAGTTAACTTCAACTAACTCCATATCAATGTGATGTTTCATACTGCTAATTGTAACTATTCCATCATTGTCCTCGGGAATGAAAGGACTCTGTCCTTTCATAGTGACCACATTGGTCCAAGGATGTTGTATCTTAATAGAGTCTGCTCTACGCATGGCCCAACTACTAGGGCCTATGTCACGCATAAGTCTACTGAATGGCATGAAGAATGTTAGTACATCAGCAACTTCTGCGCCACCGTATGGAGTGCTCAATGTCACAGCACCAAGTACTCGCTTAGGGATAGCGTTGGCAAGATGCAAACTATAGATGCCGCCTAGGCTATGTGCCACAAAGAATATGTCGTCCACATTGGCTAGTCGTTCTAGCATGTCACTTAGATTATTTTCAAACCCTTTGCGGCTATCGTAGTTAATGTCTATGCCTTTGCCTACTTTACTGCGGATATAGTTAAAGCTGTCACTGGTAGCACTGGCACCGTGTATGTATACCAGCTTCATTACTTGCTCCAAGGGGTTACTGGTGGTACTGCACAAGGGGCTTCGGCATCAACGCTGCCAAAGTCAGCTGGACCAACAATTTCCAAATACTCCATATCCTCGCTATAGTCAAACAAATAGTGTACAATACCAGGGCGTTGATGAATACAGTCGCCTGCCTGTACCAGTGTTTCTTTATCCTCATACATAAACTTGGCCCACCCTTTTAGCATATAAACTATTTGAAAGTCTGCCACGTGGGTATGCCACCCAGTGCCTTGTTCAGGTGGCATGTTGGCCTTGGTTATGTGTGCAACTACTTTACCATTAGTAGCATCAGCTACGCCTAAGTCTCTATAAACAAAAAAATCTCTTAGGCCTCCGCTTTTGAATTCTGCTTCGGAGGCTTTGGAATGCGAAAATTTAGTAGACATAATCTTACCTTTAAAGTATATGTTTATTTAAATCTTTCTGGGAAATTTATTTGCGGCCATCTTCATGGATGTACCTCAAAATTATTACAATTCCACTTTAAAAAGTATCTTACTGCAATAATAAAATTTAGTAGATTCATAATAACTTTTTTAACTTTTATAAAAAGATAATGCAGCTTCATACTTTCCTAATCTCGCTAACACTGTAGCTTCTTTGGCTCTACTAAATTCTTTTAAAAATATACTAATAAAATTAAAAAACGATTTCATAATGCACCTCTGCGACCGTATGTGAATTGACGGATAAGATTGTCCACATCACCGCCGTGTGCGGGATTGTGGGCGATAATAAATCTTTCCAAATCTGTTTGATGACTGCTAAAACGATCCAATAAATCAACTAGTTTGTCAAATACTGTAAAAATAAACATTTTGTGTTTCCTTTTGGTTAAGTAGATACTCATGGTTTCTACTGAGTATTTATGTATTTTATGCTGCAATGCAGCAAGAGTCAAGGATTTTGCATAAGAAATATACAACCATTATCAGCTTACTAAACCAGTTTGTTAAGCTATTATAAATAGTTTGAAGGGAAAGGCTATGAAGAAAAGCACTAGAAGTATTCTTGAAGAGCTAAATGAGATCAGTTTGATCCGTAACAAGGACCACCTTATTGAAAGTAAAGGTGTTAACCTAATCGCCAGTGCTGCTAACTTATTGAAGTTAATCAAAGAACACTATGATGTAGAGACTGCTGGTGAGTTGGAGCGTAGATTTATCAATGCTATTCGTAGCAGTGACAGTGATAAATTCAAACGTGGTATGAACAAAGTACACGAAACTCGTAAAAATAGTAAGAGTTCAATCTAACCAAAATTGGGGCTAAGTTGCCCAATTTTTTAAAATTTGGTAAATACTTTTACACAACCCGTAGAGTTAACGGGTTAAGGCAACGAGGAGAATATTATGCCACAAGTTTACAAAGCACACCCAGCCCCAATTGGCAAAGGTCAATTATACAGTACCTTACAATTAAAGGCGTTCAAAATCACAGTTAAAAGCCCACCGATCACTTTAGTTGATGCGGATGATCCTACATACAGTGCTGGCCTATACAGCCAAGCTACAAGTATTGCACAAGAGTTTGGTACAACAGCAGCGTTATTTGAGATCAAAAACGTATCAAGTCCAGCTTCATTTATTTTCGTAGGTGATGGGCATGCCTTAGACGCGGACATCGTAGCACGTAGAGCAGACAAGGCTCTAGGTGGTACAGGTGACTTTACTGGTGCTGCTGAAACAGCTCTAGTCACAGTAGCACAGTTAACCAGCCTATACGGCATCTCTTAATTCTCAATCGGGATGGGAAGCAATTAAGCACACTTCGGTGTGCTTTTTTGCCACTTATATTATAATATAACTAATTTTTACCTAACTATAAATATTTTTTATACATAGGACTATAATAATGGCCACTATTGAAGAACGTGTAGGTGTAGTAGAGACTAAAGTAGAATTTTTAGGCGAAAAAATTGACGACTTAAAAACCGATGTGAAGAATGTTCATGGGGCAATCAATCAAATCAGTGATGACATGGACAAGAAGTTAGATAAAATGTTGGATACCTACAAGACTAATCGTGACGACTACTACGAACGACTAGAAGTGAATAAAGAGGAAGCTAAAAAAGCCAACACTAAGGTTCTTGAAAAGTTAGATAATTTAGAAGACTTTAAGAATAGATGGGTTTATTTGATCACGGGCGCTGCCATAGTAATAGGTTTTGTAATGGGGCATTTAAGCGAGATAGTTAGAGTACTAGGCAAATAATTCGTTAACCATTAACTACGCATTAAATAGCTAATGCGTTACACAATCTATACTCTTGTGGATATTACCAATACTGGTCAATATCGCAATGATGAACACAAACAACAAGCACGTAGCCAACAGCAAAACTTCGACACAGTGGTGCAAACCGTTGGCATGCGTAGTAACCTTTACTATGACTACCCTCCTAAGGTTATTATAGATCAACCAGAAAAATATGGTATGACAGGTAAAGAATTATGTAATATATGGGTATTTGATTGGCATGTTGAATTAGAGTTTGTGTTCGTTGAAGATGGTGACGATGTAGCTTTACTAAAAAAGGACTTTGATCTAGTGCCATATATACCAGGACTGACTGAAACAATTAAGACCAAGCCCAGTGTGTTTAGACCTGGCGTCAATATCAGTTTTGAAATGTTAAGATAAATATGCAATGCACGAAGATCTTGTCAGTTCAGCAGTTATCTTTCATCGACGCCTTAATCTTAAATTATGGAATAAAGGCAAACTCAAGCCCATTGTACGTTATACATTATTAAAGATAGCTAAGAATTTTATAGAGTATATTGGCATTGAAGAATTACACTTACAAGACATCACATTGAGTGGTAGTAATGCTGGCTATACCTATAGTAGGAACAGTGATATTGATCTACATCTTGTAGTGGACATGCCTGAGGATAAGAAGATCCTACTCAAACAGTTATTTGATGCAAAGAAGAATCAGTATAATTTTCAACACAACATACAAATCAAAGGTATTGATGTAGAGTTGTATGTGCAAGATAGTCAGCAGCCACATACCAGTGCAGGCATATATTCTGTATTGGATGATCGTTGGTTAAAGATCCCAGAGACTGTGGAGGACACAGTAGATAGGGCCTCAGTAAAAGAAAAGTATAAACAATTTGTGGGTAAGGTACGTGTGGCCCTACGTAGTGATGACATAGAGTCTGTTAAAGAAGTGTTGGACAGTATTAAGAGATTACGTCAACACGGGTTAAGCACAGGTGGCGAGCTCAGTGCAGAAAACATAGCGTTTAAAGTGTTACGAGCCAAAGGTCACATAGAAAAACTTAGAAATCACATAAGTAATATAGAAGCCGACAGGTTGAGTTTGGAACAACAATATGAAAATTTATGAAATAACTGGTGGTGCTCCTCCATCACGAGCTGAGGTAACTAAAGCAAGTAGTACTGAATTGACCTACACACAGCCTGATCCTAAGAATCCCAGTGCTCCTGCTCCTGAGGTCACAGTGCCTTTAAAGCCAGGTGTGGTCACTGTAGGACAAGATGGAGTTCCAGTAGTTGATCCTAAAGCTGTTTCGCCATCGGCGCCAGATCCAGCAGCCAGCCTCAAACCTGGACAGGATATCAAAGTAGTTGGAGCACCAGGAGCAATGACTCCAAATCCAGCAGCAGCACCAGCAGCAGCTCCTTCTCAACCTCCTGCAGGTGCCCCACCAGAGCAGGGTGGACAACAAAATGCACCAACTACAGAAAACTTTGGTGAAGAAGATCCCATAAGTAAATTAGAAAAAGAATTCAAAAGTCTAAATGAACCTTTAGATGAAGCAGCATACATTGCCAAATTGGCACAACGTGTGGCTGGAGTAAGCGTACTGAATACACAAACTGGAAATCAGGACGTATTAAATTTAAAAAAATTAGCAGGAATCTAATATGAATAAAATGCAAATCTTTGCCAAGGCTCTATTGGAGCAAATTGAGGTAGCTAGAGTAAGACAACTATCTGGCCTACAAGAATCTTATACTACCAAATACGCAGATACTGCTAGAGCAATTAGTATTTTTCAAAAGTATGCAGGGTTAGATCAAACTGGTCAGCCTGATCCAAAAACTATGAGTACAATCAAAATGGTAGCAGAGGTAGAAGGTATGGGCATAGGCGATCCTTTTGCAGCATCGGCAAGTAATAGTACTCGAGGCGGTCCAAAACCTGGTACAGTAGGCACAGGATCAGGCGGACAATTAGTTAGCGGAGATGGTACGCCAGTTAATCAAGGAGCCTCGCCACCAGCAGCACAGCCTAAAGTAACACCTGCATCAGCATTGGCTGCAGCCAAGGCACCAGCAACTAGCCTAAGTGGTGACAATGCTAACCCAGAAGCTGAGTTGGATTCCACAATTGAAAAAACAAGAGCCGATCAAGCACCAGAGGTACCTGCGTACATGCCAGGTAATTCATCATCAACTCCAGCAGCTCCAGCAGCAGCGGCACCATCAACACCAGCAGCCAAACCAGTACCTAACCCTGGTGCTGATACTGGAATGACTGATAGAAATCCATATGATGATGACGCATTAGCTAAAGAGAGACTTGATGCACATCAAAAACAACAGGTCAAATATAGCGATCAAGCAGCAGCACCAGCAGCAACACCAGCAGCAGCACCAGCAGCAACACCAGCAGCAACACCAGCAGCAACACCAGCAGCAGCAACACCAGCAGCAACACCAGCAGCAGCAACACCAGCAGCAGTTCCTCCAGGTGTTAATCCAGAGAATGGAGTGCAAAAGTATACATCACTTGCTGATCAACCATTACAATTGCCACCAGGAGCCAAACCAGAAAAGGGTATGACGGTAGCTGGGGCACCAGCAGCACCAGCAGCTGGCTCAGTAGGCCAGTCTTTAGAAAAATTAGGCGTTACCAAGCAACAAAGACTTGATCAAGCATTTGTGGATCAAAAATTAGGTGCTGGTAAATTTAAAGCAGGAAGTGCAGAAGCCAACACAGCGTTACTAAAAGCTATGCAAGTTAAAAAAGAAAGTAGACTTAGTGAGGATCCTGAACTCACAGCCATGCTACGTATTGCAGGACTTAGATGAAAATCAACGAACTGATTAAGAGTTTTGAAATCTATACTACTAACGAGGAACGTGCCTTATTGGACAAACTAACTAGGCCTACTTTGCTAAGTACTATGCCTCAACGTGAACAACAAATAGCCGAAGTTATGATACGTAAACATTTGCTGATCAAGATAGGGCACAAGGATCCAAAGGTTGTAGCCAATGACTATCAAGCAAGTCGCTAAGAAATTAGAAAAGTTTTTAGAAGATGTCAATGACATGATGCCGTTGACCATACTACCAGACGGCAGTGTGGCCTATAAGAACTATATTATTAAAAAGAATAAAGATGCTAGTTGGTCATTGTCAAGAATACAGAATCAAAGCAAGATATTCATAGAAGTTTTTAATTTAAAAAGCAGTGCATTATTGGCAGCTAATTATCATAGAACAAATAGAATTGATTTGCTAATTGAAACTAAGATATTAGATGAACACTATTGGGCTAATTATAACGATCACTTAAATTTTAAAGAACTATACAAGAAAACCAAAGACCTAGTTAAAAGAGATTTGTACCTCTGGCGAGGAGAACTAACTAGAGATCGAGCAGGCTACTATCGTGATAAAATAAGCAATGCGTTTGCTACATCATTTAGATAAATAACTTAAATATTTAGGAACCCAGTATGAATATCAAAGATCTTCATAAACCACTTACCAGTAGACAACTTAATGAAAGTTTATCCCAAAAGTTTGGATACAGTATCAACCTCGAACGATTCACCACAGAGCAGTTACATGATGCAAGAAACAAACTAAGAACAGCACAGAGTCAATTTGAAACTAATGAAAGTTATGACAGTGTATTGAGCAGTCACAAATATCAAAAGAACAAAATGTTTCTTGATGTGATTAATCAAGAGATTGCTGAACGTGAAACACGTGAAGAAGATGATGTGGAAGAGGGTACTAGAGGTAAGAAGAAAAAGATGAAGAATCTAAAAGAATATCACAATGCTATGCGTCGTCTACAAGGGCACAGTTTCAATAAAGATTGGGTGCAGAACGCAAGACAGCGTTTAATGATGGAACGTGATGCTGATGAAGAAGTTGTTAGCGAACTAATTGTACGTTATGACCTAGACGAAACCACAGCCAAAGGCGTTGTAAGAGATTTAATTATCACAGAAGGCGAAGAAGAAAAGGCAGAATTAATCATGGCCAGTAAGGACATGGTTGATCGTATTACAGGCTGGTTAGAAGATGTTGCTTCAATGAAATCAGAAGCTATGTTAGATTTATTAGACTCTATAAGAGATGAAATGGGCAGTGATACTAGCACACAATTTGAGCAAACAGTTCGTCCAGCATTGGATGAAATCTATTTGGCACTTGAAAAGAATCGTCAGGCACTGGCACAGGCTGTAGGTGTATTAACAGGCACAGGAGGTCCAGCTCCAAGTGGTATGGGTGCTGGTCCAGGGCTAGCAGGGGCAGGCGGTGGCATGGGTGCAGAAGAAGGTCCACCAGAAGAAGCAGCAGGTGAAGCACCAGAAGGTGGAGCAGCTGGTCGTGCCATGAGAGAAAGTATGTACAGTCGTAAGTTAGCCACAATTCTAACTTCAAAAAAAAAAAGTAACAGAAGCCACTGATAAGTTATTTGACCTATTGGTGGCAAAGAAAAATGCCGCCGATAGCAGAGGAAATCCAGAAGTTATTAGTTGGCGTGCTCTTGGCAATGAAACAGAAAACGTCCTAGGACAGCGCATTGATAGCGCAGATAAGTTTGGTCCTAGATTTGATGCCAATCCCAGTTTCAAAGACATCTGTAGTTTTGATCCACAAGGAGTCAAGCTAAAGACCAGTGCTGAAACAGCCAGTCAACAAAGTGGTGGTGAAACGGGTCGTAGCACAGTAAGTCAAATGGCTAAAAAAGCAACGGCAAAAAGAATAGGTTGACAAGCCGTTGACTCTGTAGTATAATTGGGTATGACTTTACTAATAGAACGATATCAATATACTAAATTATCCAGAGATGACAGCACAGGACGGCGTTTATATGCTTGCCCAGATGGAACCAAAGTTCCTAGCGTTACCACTGTACTAGAAAAAACCAAACCAGAAGAAGCCAAACAAGCTCTACTTAATTGGCGCCGCAGTGTAGGTGAAGCTAAGGCACAGCAAATCACTACAGAAGCAGCCAATCGTGGCACTCGTATGCACACATTCCTTGAACGCTATGTCAAGGGCGAAGGCATCAAAGACACGGTTTCTAATCCTTATGCACAACAAAGTCTAGTAATGGCCAAAAAGGTCATTGAAAAAGGATTTGGACACGTTACAGAAATATGGGGCAGTGAAGTGCCTTTGTACTATCCTGAATTGTATGCAGGTACTACCGATTGTGTGGGCCTACACCAAGGTGAAGAAAGTATTTTAGACTTCAAGCAGACCAACAAGCCAAAAAAGATAGAGTGGATTGATGATTACTTCCTACAGCTCACTGCCTATGCTCTGGCACATAATCAAGTGCATGGCACTAACATACGTAAAGGTGTTATCATGATGTGTGTAAAGCCTCCAGAGATTGCTCTTGGTCAATGGGGCGAGCCCGAGTACCAAGAGTTTCGACTGTTACCAGAACATTTTGATTATTGGACTAATCGTTGGTTCGACAGGCTAGAAGAATACTATTCGAACATCTGATAAATATCCTATAAGGGGATAATCACATGGCTGTAGTACAAATTAGCCGAATCCAAATACGTCGAGGCAAGAAAGATGGCCCACGTGGAGCACCTTGGAATGGCATACCTGGGCAGGACAACGGAGTTAGATTAGCCAGTGCTGAGATGGCTTGGTGTGTTGACACACAACAATTGTATATTGGTAATGGAGAAACCAGTGAAGGTGCGCCGTTTATTGGCAATACAGAAATCCTAACACAACGTAGTAATTTACTGGACGTAGCCAATTACAACTATAAAAGAGTAGACACCCCAGTAGCAAGACCTTTACAACAGCGTTTGGATGAGAGAGTAAATGCGGAAAGTTTTGGAGTTTTTCCTGTACGTGATGGCGACATTAGTGCCAATTCTCAAACAAGTAGAACAGAGGCCATACAAGACGCTATTAATAAGCTGTACCTTAACTCATTGCAAGGTGATGGAACACCCAGTATAAGAGCCGTATTGGAGTTTGGTGCAGGAGTATTCTTATTCAATCATCCCATATATATTCACAGTTATACACACATAATAGGAGCTGGCCAAGGAAGAACTATTTTTCAATATACAGGCACAGGCTCTGCATTTAGGCTGACCAATGATGAAAATTATGTAGATGATAGTGCAGTACCATTGAGCACTTCAGAGAACCAATGTCGTTCAGTAACATTAAAAAACTTTAGCCTAATACTGGATAGTAATAATGCCAATGCTTTACTACTTGAAAGTGTAAAAAATAGTGAATTTGCCAACATAGATTTAAGCAGTGATTGGAATGGAGAACTTGGATCTCTATCAAGCTGTGCCATAAACATAATGGCAACTACTGAATTAATTACCAGTAAAAATAACTTATTCACAAATATCAATATTAAAAACTTTAAAGTAGGTATTGACTCCAAATATGATATTTTAAATAACACCATTAAAAATTGTGTATTTGAGAATCTAGAAGTAGCTGTACGTTTTGGTAAGGATACTAATTTAGTTGATTATGGAGAAAAATTTGGTCCAAGAAACAATATCATTGCCAATAATTCTTTTAATAGAATAAGCAATCAAGGCATTAAAGTTTATAATGGATCTGGAAACATCAGTAGTCAAAATACATTTACGTTAGTAGGAGATTTATTTGGCAATAATGATGATGCTAGATATGGCTCTATAGAATTTGATGTCCCTAGCAACATATCTGTACAAGACTATTCAGACAGACACAATTTATCAAACCCAGCAGATTTATCGTACAGCAAACCTTATATCAGTGAAGTAGTTGGTAAAGCAAATTATTCAAATTCTTTTACTAATGTTGTTAACTTAACTTACTCGACAACGCCAGTAAAGTTATTTAGATTGCCAGTGCCATCTTCATGTCACTTGGAGGTAGAATACCTTTATCAAAGTACCAACCAACGAAGAATACGCAGAGGTAAACTGTCTGTAGTAGTTGATGTACTTAATTTGGATAATAGTGGCAATCCAAAAGTTGAAATGATTGATGACTATGATTATTTTGGAGTAGGTATGACTCAACAATTTACCTATGAAGATATTCATTTGATATTTTCAGCAAGCACAAGAAAATACACAGTTGGAATATCCAATAGATATACCGTAGAGCTTCGTTATACTTATGATGGTGAAAATACTCAAAGCTTGGGGGATCAGGCTAAATTAACTTACACTTACAAAATATTGAGCTAATAAGATTTGGCTTAATCGTAAAACTACTGTAAAATAAGGCTATGAATAAAATTACGGTGAAAAAAAGAAATGGGGAAAGTGTTCCTTTAGACCTTTCCAAATGGCAGACACAGATAGCTAAAGTATGCAGTGGTATTGCAGATGTAAGCCAAAGCATGATAGAGATCAAAGCACAGCCACATTTTTACGATGGCATTACCACTAAGGAAATTGATGAGATTACCCTACGTGCTATTGTTGATTTGATTGATATTGAAAGTAATCCGCATGTAGGCCATACAAACTATCAATATGTGGCAGGCAAACAGCGTCTCAGTATGCTACGTAAGGATGTATATGGTAGCTACGATGTTCCTAGAATCTATGATATTGTTAAACGCAATGTACAGGTAGGACTGTACACACCTGAATTACTAAAATGGTATACTGAAGAAGACTGGAACACAATTGATTTGTTTGTACGACATGAACGTGATGAGGATTATAGCTATGCAGCCATTGAACAGCTAATTGAAAAATATCTAGTACGCAATCGTAGTACCAAAGAGATTTATGAAACGCCGCAAGTTCGTTATATTATTGCAGCAGCCACAATCTTTCATAAGGAAGAGCCGTTAGCTGCCAGAATGCGTTATATCAAGGAGTATTACAATGCAGCCAGTGATGGGTTATTTACTTTGGCGACTCCAGTATTGGCTGGTCTCGGAACCCCTACTAAGCAGTTTAGTAGTTGTGTTCTCATACGCAGTGATGACGATTTAGACAGCATCTTTGCCTCAGGCGAAATGATGGCTAAATATGCCAGCAAACGTGCAGGCATTGGGTTAGAGATTGGTAGACTACGCCCGTTGGGTAGTCCAATTAGGGGAGGCGAGATCATGCATACCGGCATGATTCCGTTCTTAAAGAAATGGTTTGGGGATCTACGTAGTTGTTCACAAGGAGGGATTAGAAATGCTTCAGCGACTGTATTCTATCCGATCTGGCATCACCAATTTGATGACCTTATTGTGCTCAAAAATAATCAAGGCACCGAAGAAACCAGAGTCAGACATATGGACTATGGTGTCGTACTCTCAGCATTCTTCTGGCGTAGGTTTAAGAACAAAGAAAATATTACTTTCTTCGACCCAAACCAAGTACCGGACCTCTACGAAGCCTTCTACTCAAATACGGAAAAGTTCGAAGAACTCTATGTAAAATACGAACAGCAAGATGGCATTCGTAAAAAAACCATAGCTGCTGAAGAAGTATTCAAAAGTGGCATCTTAAAAGAACGCACAGATACAGGACGTATCTACCTAGTGTTCATTGACAATGTTATGAAGCAGGGTCCATTTGATCCTGACTATCATACAATTTACCAGAGTAATCTTTGCTGTGAAATTCTACTTCCTACTCGCCCATTCAAGCGTTTGGATGACAGCGATGGCCGTATCGCTCTATGTACCTTGGGATCGATTAATTGGGGTGCGTTCAGAAATCCCGAGGATATGCGCCGTGCCTGTCGTATTCTCCAGCGCAGCCTATGTAACATACTTGATTATCAGGACTTCCTCAGTATTCAATCCAAACTGAGTAATGACGAAATTCAACCATTAGGTATTGGAGTAACCAATCTAGCTTATTGGCATGCCAAGCGTGGCTATAAGTATGGTGACAAAGATGCGCTTCAAGATGTTAAGAGTTGGATTGAGCATCAAGCATACTACTTAACCGAAGCCACAGTGGAACTGGCCAAGGAGCGTGGGCCTTGTAAAGATAGCCATAAGACAAGATATGGACAGGGCATTTTTCCTTGGGAACTTAGAGCCAATACAGTTAATGATCTAGCAGAGTTTACACCAGAACTTGACTGGGAAATCTTACGTGCCAATATGAAACAGTATGGTGTACGCAATGCCACATTGATGGCCATTGCCCCAGTGGAGTCCAGCAGTGTAGTTATCAACAGCACTAATGGTATTGAAATGCCTATGAGCCTAATCAGTGTGAAAGAAAGTAAAGCAGGTAGCTTTATACAAGTTGTTCCAGAGTATCATAGACTTAAGAATCGTTACCAACTTATGTGGGAACAGAAGGATTGTGTTGGCTATTTGAAAACAGCAGCAGTACTAGCAGCCTATGTAGATCAAAGCATCAGCACCAATACATTCTATAGTCCCAAGCATTTTGCAGATCGTAAAGTGCCTAGTACATTGATTGCCAAGAACCTAATGCAAGCACACATTTGGGGATTGAAGACGCTGTATTATAGTTTGATAGACAAGCAGGGTAGTAAAATGCCTGAACCCACTCCCGAAGTACACTACAACGGGTTTGACAATCAGAGAGAATTAATTGAGGACGAGGACTGTGAGGCTTGTAAATTATGATGTATCGTAGAGGGATATTTGTAGGGATTCTAATATCCTTTGCAATATATCTATTAATTCATTACTCTTGGGATTTGTTTTTATATCATTTGCAATTCTTCGAACATCCACTGACCACAGATTCAATAGAAGCAGGACCCATTAAAATAACCTTAAGCAATGCTACAGATTGGAGTACAGTATTCAAAATGATAACTACTGTTTTAGGGACTTACGCAGGTATTAAAATAATTAATAAACTAATAAAATGAGTAAAGCACAATATAACTTAGAGACAAAGACAGACTATTTAAATCGTAAAATGTTCTTGGATCCCATGGGTCCAGTTACTATACAAAGATTTGAAGAAGTAAAATACAAAAAGATCGTAGACTTTGAACAAACAGCCCGTGGATTCTTTTGGGTGCCAGAAGAGATCAGTTTGACCAAAGACGCCAGTGACTTTAAAGATGCTAGCAGTAGCATACGTCACATCTTTACCAGCAATTTGCTACGTCAAACAGCTTTGGACAGTATACAAGGACGTGGTCCAGCACAGGTATTCACTCCTGTGGTAAGTTTGCCTGAGATGGAAGCACTGATGTATAATTGGAGTTTCTTTGAAACTAACATACATAGTCGTAGCTATAGCCATATTATTCGTAACATCTATAATGTGCCTAAGGATGTGTTTAACACCATACATGACACCAAAGAGATTGTGGACATGGCATCAAGTGTGGGCAACTATTATGACCAGTTGCACATGATTAATTGTCATAAAGAGCTAGGAGAAGAAGTTGGTGAAAAAATACACATTAGATCAATTTGGCTTGCTCTTAATGCCAGTTATGCTTTAGAAGCATTTAGGTTTATGGTGTCATTTGCCACCAGCCTAGCCATGGTAGAGAATAAAATCTTTATTGGCAATGGCAATATTATTAGTCTAATCCTACAGGATGAATTGTTACATAAAGGTTGGACTGCTTGGTTAATTAATCAAGTGGTTAAGGAAGATGCAAGATTTGCTCAAGCAAAACAAGATTGTGAACAAGAAGTGTATGGTATGTACATGGATGTAATCCGTGAGGAAAAGGCCTGGGCAGACTATTTGTTTATGAAAGGTCCAGTGATTGGATTAAATGCCAATATTCTAAAAGACTTTGTGGATTATACAGCAGCCGCAGCCTTAAAGGACATTGGTTTAAAGTATATGAATCCTGCACCCAAGACCACTCCCATTCCTTGGTTTAATAAACACAGTGATACTAGTAAAAAGCAGACTGCTTTACAGGAAAATGAATCGACTAATTATGTTATAGGGATCATGGGCGATAGTATTGACTATGATGAGTTGCCCATGTTATAATCCTTTAAAGGAGAAGTAATGTTAACAGTATATACAAAATATGACTGTCCATTTTGTGACAGAGCTAAAGCCCTATTGGAAAGTAAAGGCGTTCCTTACAAGACTATCAATGTACAAGATGAACCTGAATCTAAAGAGTTCTTAATGGATCAAGGATTGCGTAGTGTACCACAGATCTTTGATGGTACTACTCTATTACCAGGTGGGTTTCAAGGCTTAGATAGCAAGCCAGCAGAGTTTTTCGAACAATATAAAGGATAAAAATGTTAGTTGAAAATAAGTTTAAAACCAATGATATTATCAGTTTCAAAGTAAGTAGCGGAGAAGAGATCCTCGGTCGTTATGTACGTGAAGATGGTATCAATTTTTATGTTACCAAGCCCAGTGTGTTGATGATGAGTCAGCAGGGTATGGGCATGGTTCCATACATGATGACAGTGAGACCTGAAGAAGAGTATGCCATTGCTAGATCAGCAGTAATCACTTTTGCTCGCACAGATGATGATATTGGCAAACAATATCTAAGCAAGACCAGCGGAATTCAATTGACCTAAAGCTTAGTTAATAACCAAGCCGTTCTTAATAAATAGTTTTATGGGCGGTTTGGAGTCAGTCTCCAAGCAAATCGCTGGAGACAAGAATGGCAAAAAAAATACAGTTAAGAAGAGACACCCTAGTAAATTGGGAACGAATCAATCCTAAACTTGCACAAGGTGAAATTGGTATTGATCTGACCAATAAGAACTTCAAAATAGGCGACGGTGTAAATACTTGGACTGAATTAAATTATGCTATAGTATTAGGTAGATTTAGAAATACTTCTGGTAAAACTTATATAGATGCCAGTGATTTAGAAGAACTTGACTTTTATAATGATGATGAACTAACAGTTCACATAACTAAAAACCTACTGGAGATACAGGATCCTGTAACTGTAAGCATCTTATCTGAAGAGTCTAGTGTTGATGAATACACTGGCGCTTTAACAGTAGCAGGCGGAGTGGGCATACAAGGTGATCTCAATGTAGCCGGCACACTCAAAGTAAATGGTCTTGATTTAACAGGCAACAGCGGCACATTAAATGTTAACGTAAGTGGCAATGTCACAGGCGATGTTACAGGTAACCTTAGAGGTGATGTATACTCTACCAATGGCATAAGAGTATTAGACAACGGATCTACAGGGCTTAATGCTCTATTTACAGGCGATGTTACAGGCAACATAACCAGTACAGGATCAAGTAGTTTTAGTAGTGCTACAATCACGGGTGGTAGTATCAATTCCACTCCAATTGGTGCTACTACTCCAAGTACCGTAAAAGGTACTACAATCACAGCTACCACTGGATTTAGTGGTAACCTAACAGGTAATGTCACAGGTAATGTTACAGGTAATACAACTGGTGTGCATACTGGCAATGTCACAGGTAATTTAACTGGCAATGTCACAGGTAACGTAGCAGGAGACTTAACTGGTGATGTATATGCCAGCAATGGTACTACCAAAGTATTAGAAAATGGCAATGGTACTACTGTTCCTGCCACATTCACTGGTAACATAATTGGTGACATCTATGCTGCCGATGGTGTAACAAAGATATTAGAAAATGGCACAGATGGAAACAATGCCACATTTACTGGTACTGTAAATACAGCGGGCGGAGTCACAGGCAAACTTATTGGTGATGTCTATGCCTCGGATGGCACCAGTAAAATATTAGAAAATGGCAACGATGGAACTAATGCAGTATTCACTGGTAATGTAAATAGCAGTGGTAAAAGCACATTTAATGAAGTAGCAATTTATTCAACCACAGGTACTCCAGGTACTATAGATAACACAGAGATTGGTAAAACCATTCCATTTCGTATCACTGGAACTACTATTACTGGCACAGTGGTCACTGCCACAGATAAGTTTGTAGGATCATTTGAAGGTAATAGTTCAGGAAATGTCACAGGTGATTTAAAAGGTGATATCGTTGCCAATAATGATGCTAAGGTTTTAGACAACGGAACTGATGGTACCAATGCAACTTTTACTGGTTCAGTTACTGGTAATATAACCAGTACGGGGTCAAGTAGTTTTAGCAATGTTACCATAACAGGTGGAAGTATTAATACTACACCAATTGGGGCTACTACTGCCAGTACCATAAGAGGAACTACTATCACAGCTACTAGTGGATTTAGTGGTAACCTAACTGGCAATGTCACAGGTAACCTAACTGGCAATGTCACAGGTAACCTAACTGGCAATGTCACAGGTAACCTAACTGGCAATGTCACAGGTAATGTCACAGGTAATGTGACCAGCACTGGCACTAGTAGTTTCAGTAGTATTGATGTAACTGGTGGTAGTATCAATAATACACCAATTGGTGCTACTACTGCTAGCACTATAAGAGGTACTACAATTACGGCTACTACTGGATTTAGTGGTAACCTAACTGGTAATGTCACAGGTAATGTTACAGGCAACCTAACTGGTAATGTTACAGGTAATCTAACTGGTAATGTCACAGGTAATGTGACCAGCACAGGAACAAGTAGCTTTAGCGATATTGATGTTACTGGTGGTAAGATTAATAATACACCAATAGGTGCCACTACGCCAACTACAATAAAAGGCACTACTATCACAGCCACTACTGAATTTAGTGGCAACCTAACTGGCAATGTGACCAGTACTGGTACTAGTAGTTTCAGCAATATTACTGTAACTGGTGGCAGTATCAATACTACAACAATCGGTGCTACAAATCCAACTACGGTAAAAGGTACTACAATCACAGCTACCACTGGATTCAGTGGTGATCTAACTGGCAATGTCACAGGTAATTTAACTGGCAATGTCACAGGTAATTTAACTGGCAATGTCACAGGCAACTTAACTGGCAATGTCACAGGTAATGTGACCAGTACAGGAACAAGTAGCTTTAGCGATATTGATGTTACTGGTGGTAAGATTAATAATACTCCAATTGGAGCAACAACAGCAAGTACAGTAAAGGGTACTACAATCACAGCCACTACTGGATTTAGTGGTGACCTAACTGGCAACGTGACCAGTACTGGATCAAGCAGTTTTAGTAATGTTGCAGTCACCGGCGGTACGATTAACAGTACCCCAATTGGTGGATCAACCCCATCAACTGTTGACGGTACTACGATCAAAGCTGATGAACAAATTATTAACAATGCTGGTCAACTTAAATTTAAAGAACTTGCTACAAATGGTGTGACATCAGTTAACCTCAAAGCACCTGATTATTTGTTGTCATCTTACACAATGACATTGCCGCCAGCATTGGGATTGGACGGATATGTACTAGGACAAAATGCCACTGGTGAATTAGAATTTGTCAGCCCTGATGCATTTGGTGGCGGCAAGGTAAACGTCAGTAATGTCTATGGTGACGATGCTAACGACGGTATTAATAAACCAGTTAAAACAGTTAAACGTGCCTTGCAAATAGCCAGTGGTATTGTCTATGATGAAGATGGCAAGCCTAACGATAAAAAGCTTGTAGTCAGTGTGGCCAACGGTGAATACTACGAAGACAACCCAATTATCATTCCAGACAATGTCAGTGTACAGGGTGCTGGACTAAGAGCCTGTAACATTCGCCCATTAAACGCCAACTTAGATATGTTGCGTGTGCGTAATGCGTGTTACTTTACTGGGTTTACTTTTAGAGATAATCTAAACGTCAATGGAACACCACAATTCACATTTGATTATGCTGTGAGTTTTGATGACCCCGCTGACACAAACTGTGATAGAACAGGCTATACAAACATGCCTGACACCCGTCCCACTATTACAATTTCTCCTTATATTCAAAACTGTAGTATTATCAGTTTCTTAGGCGGCAACGGTGTATTGGTTGATGGTAACAAAGTTAACACACCTAACAAGCCAAAAAATCCAAATGAAGTAGAAAATCCAGTAGAAGGACCAGAACCAGAGCAAGGCAAGTCCATGGTGGCCAACGCCTTTACCATGTTGAGCTTTGGTGGCACAGGATGGCGTGTAATCAATGATGCTTATGCACAGATTGTTAGCTGTTTCCAGATCTTCTGCTTGAATGGTAGCTATTGCCAAAGCGGTGGATATTTAAGTATTACTAACAGTGCTACTAACTTTGGCAAATATGCACTTAGAGCCAGTGGATATAGTCCCAATGCGTTCTCATTCAATAGAGGTGTGGTAGTTGGTACTGGTACTAATGGCGCACAACAAACGCTCCAAGCTATTGGGTTTGGCCAATTACCTGTGCAGGATTATGTAATTAGGTTTAGAGATACTGCATACAAAAATGCCTATTTTGATCTATTAGAAAATAAAACTAGGTTACAAACAGCAGTTATAGATTGGATTACCATACAAGTAAATGGTAATATTAGTCCATTTACATCAGGCTTTGTCTATGATGAAGACAAATGCCATAGAGATGTTGGCTTGCTAGTCGAAGCAGTGGCCAATGATGTGTTAACAGGTGGTAATAGTAGATCAGTTGAAGCTGGTTTAAGTTATGCCAATGCTGATGTAGCTGCACTCACAGCTCAAACACTTCAAAATATAGCAGCATTTGAATACCTAAAACAAGAATGTATGGCAGTTGTCGTAGACTTAGGTATAGATTTTATTGTAGAACAGAAGTTTGACATTATCATTGGCATTATTGATGATCCTGCATCAGCCCCAGTTAGTATATCTTATAGTAATGTGGGAGATATTTCAGCTAACTATCAACCTATTTCAGCTAGTGATTACGTTAACTTTAATGCTGCTACTTCTGTTGATGCTGGTGACAATGTGTTTAATATTACTGGACACGGTTTATTAAACGGTCAAAAAGTAATTTATAACAGTAATTCATTCGCAACTGTTCCTGGTCTGACAAATGAACAAACCTATTATGTAGATTTTAAAACCGTAAATCAATTTGGCCTATTCTATGATAACAGTTTAACCTCTAGAGTTAATATATTAGGTACCAGCATTGGGCAACAAAAATTTATTAAGAACGTCAAAGAGTTTTATGTAGATACAATTGTTGACAGTCACACTGACTATCAAAAATTAACTTTAGATGCAGGTGATTATAAATTTGTCACAGGTAGAGTAATAGAAGGTGAAACTGGTGGCAGCCCAAATAGAGCATATGTTTATACTTATGATCCATTAACGTATGAGCTAATAGTCAGTTTAGATTATGTTACTGTAAACAATGTAATATCAAGAAGACCGTTTAATGATACTAGCGTTATCAATTATGATCATTCATCCAGTCCTGTTGCTGGTATAGTGGTCAATGCTTATGATTCCATTAATACACTTTACACAGTAAATGTAAAAATATTGCCAGTGACCAATGGCACACAATTAATAAATTTAGGTAACTTGCCAGAGAAACAAATTTGGTTACACCGACCTAGTATTGTTAATAGTAGTAGTCACTCTTGGGAGTATGCAGGATCAGGCACAGACTATAATGCCTTACCACAAAACGGTGGCAAAGGTGATCCTGATTACGAACAATTTAGTGATCTTCCTGGTAGAGTATATACTTCGGGTACTAACGAACTTGGTGACTTCAAAGTTGGTGACTTCATCAAAGCTGAAAACAAAACTGGTAACGTAACATTTACTAACACAGTTACAATTGGTGCGCTGGCAGCATTGAGATTGGCTGTGGGCAATGTGACCATTGAGGAGTTTAGTACAGATATTGGCTTAGGTGATAATGAAGTAGGTGGACCAAAGGATACAAGACTAAGCACACAATTAGCAGTAAAGAGTTATCTAGCAAATAGACTAGGTGACTTCATTGACAAGCGTGTTAGCACTAACAACGTATCTGGTGCTATTCCACAGTTAAACAGCTTGGGCCAACTTAATGCAGATTTAATCCCCCCAGTTAGAAACTTCCTAAGTTATCGTAGCCAAGGTTATGATAGTAGATTAGTACAAGTTGAAAATGTTCCAGCAGTAAATCTCTTAAACGGAGACCTTGCTACAGAGACATATAGCATACAGGAATTGACTTTAGATCGTGCTATAACAGCAGCAGATGGCACAGTAGTTGAGCAAAACACCACAGGAGCCAAGGGCGTTATCATAGGCAATGTGGCTGCTGCAACATTAATAACTGTGGGTAGCTACTTAAAATCCACATTCAATGCTGCCTTTAATACCACAGACACGTTGATCATAGGAGGTGACAGTACCCCAAGCGACACTAATCAATCAGTCACTCCTAGTAATGTAGGCTCAATTACTACTGGACAAACTGTTAACTATATTCTATCTGAACAGGCACCTAGTCAATTTTTAGTATTGGATCCTTCAAAGGATTATGATTTTACAGGCATAACATCAGTAGTTGGTGCTAATTATCAAGCAATAGGTACTGTTACTGATACAGTATACGGTGTACTTTATTCACTTGATAACGCAAATATTGTAGGTGGATCTGGATATACACCAGCATCAGGGTTCCAAGTTTATACTAATGTGCCTTTAGTATCAATTACTGGAACTGGCACAGGTGCCATAGCAGACATTACAGTAACTAATGGTTCAGTGACCAATGTTTATTTGGTTAGAGGTGGCAGTGGCTATGCTGTTAACGATCAAATACGTGCTGCATATACTAATATTGGTGGCACTTATGCTGTTCAATTTAGTATAAGAGTTACTAGTATTCAAAAGAGATTGTATGTAGATATTGTAGGTTCACAAAAGTTTACAGCAAGTAGTATTGTTCCAGAATATATCTATGATAACAATGCCTTAATCAATACTGTCACTTTAACTACAAACTCAGTAAAGTCATTCAATGCAGCTTCAGTGGGCGGAAATGTTGATTATATTAACAGTAGAATAACTATTAGCAGTCATGGATTTAGTAATGGTGATCCTGTAAAATATACATCATCACCGTATGTTAATATAGGTGGCTTAGTTGGTGGCAGTGTATATTATATTAAAGTATATGACAGTAATACCGTTGAATTATGTACTGATTATACAATACAAAATAAGATTGCATTTGTTAGTAGCGGCACAGGTACACAAAGCCTAACCGTAAATGCTGTTGATCTAATCAAAGATACCATATATTTGCCCACACACGGATTTAGCACAGGCGATCCTATTTGTCTAACAGGCTCATCATTGCCAAATGGCATACCATCTGGTAATTTTTATTTTATTGGATCTGTAACTACAAATAGCTTTACCCTACATCAATTAAAAGCAGATGCATTGTCCAGTATAAATGGTCAGACTTTTAACCCTATTAACTTGTCTAGCACTGGCAGTGGCTCAGCTACATTTACTTTACAAAATGTACAGATTACCTCAGTGGTCAATACTGGATCTACATTGGCCATTAACTGGAGTAGTTTAAGTGCCAATAACATTGATGCCAGTAACATAGTTAGTGGTATAATTAACACCAGTAGACTAGCCACTGGTACAGCCAATACTGGAACTTTCCTCAGAGGTGATAGCAGTTGGGCTCGAGCTGTTCAAACTTTAAAAACAGGCACTAATAGTCCTTTAAGTTTAACAGGTGATTTTTTCACAAATGGTGGTGTTAATAAATTCTACGCCGATGTCACATTAAACATTGATCCAGTAGATGGAACTCGTGGTGACGCACTATACTCCAACAGTGGTGTGGTAGCATTTAGTAAAAGTCAATTTACTATAGGTGATGGAGTCACTGCTGGTAAGGTCTTTATTAAAGACAATGTGATTGATGCTGCCACAGTAAACGGCAATAACAGTAGTTATTTGTTAGACTCAGTTAATCATACTACTCAACCAGTTAACAAGGGCGGTACTAATTTAACCAGCTATACTAGTGGCGATATGATCTATGCCAATGGCACAACGTCATTGGGCAAGTTAAACATTGGCACAGCCAATAAGGTCATGGTCAGTACAGGTTCTGCGCCAAGTTGGAGTGACAGTCTTAATTTTAAAAACTTAACTGTTGATGGGAATATTGACTTAGGTGGAATAGTTGCAATAACTTCTGGCAAGCTTACCATAGCTGATAAAAACATTCAATTAGGTGTGGTTTCTGCATCAAATAATAAAACTGGTGTAATTGCTGACGCCGCTAGTTTATCTACAATTACTGGATTAGCCAGCACTGCTGGAATTACTGGTGGTATGTTGTTGACCAAGGTCAGCGGTGTTGGTGACTTTGGTAGTAATGCCAGAGTGGTTGACGTATTGAACACTACTTCGTTTACCTTCCAAGCAGATGATGCCAATACTGTGGGCTCAATTACATTTAATATTGGTGGTGTATCGGACTATACCGCAGACAACGGCGGACTTACTGTAAAGGGTGCTGATGACAAAACCTTTGTTTGGAAAAGAACAACATCGTCTTGGACCAGCAGTGACAATTTAGACTTAGTTACTGGCAAAGTTTATAAGATTAATGAAACACAAGTACTATCAGCTTCAAGTTTGGGTTCAGGAGTAACTGGATCTAGTTTGACTTCAGTGGGCACAATTGGCACTGGTACATGGCAGGGCACTATTGTTGCCCCCACATATGGCGGCACTGGCGTTAACAATGGCACCAATACATTGACCTTGGGTGGAAGTTTATCTACTACAGGCGCATATAGTACTAATTTTACAACTACAGCCACCACCAATGTAACATTACCAATTACAGGAATATTGGCTACATTAGACAATCTTGAAACATTTACTAACAAGACATTGTCTAGTCCAACTATCACAGGCACTGGATCAATTGCTGCTGGTTTAGTTACATTGGATAATGAAACAGTTCTAATAGATTCAAGTACACTGACCACAACTACCACAGCAACAGATCAAATAGCAGCCACAGTTAATGGCATAAAATATAGAACTGTAGAATTCACAGTGTCAGTGACCAGTGGCGCATATTATCATGCTTTAAAGATTCTAGTAGTGCATGATGGTGCTAGTGTATTTTTGACACAGTACGGAGAGATCTTGTCCAACCCTAGCCAATTATTGGCCACATTCACTGCTGATATTTCAGCTAATAATATTAGATTGTTAACCACACCAGTGTTTAATGATACTGTGTATAAGGTCTCAATCAATGCAATTTCAGTATAACAATAAATATAATACTAGATAACTTGGAATAAAATATGGCCACTAATAAACGATTTGTAGCAAAAAATGGATTAGATAATAATGCTAATACTATTTCAAATTTAGGTGTAACCGGTGCATCACTGACCTTAAATGGAGCATATGCAGTTACATTAACTAGTACTGGTACAACTGGAGTCACGTTGCCTACAACAGGCACATTGTCCACATTGTCAGGCACTGAAACGTTAACTAGTAAAACAATTGCCAGCACTGGCCTTAATTTTGCAGGATCTAGCAGTGGCAATACTTTAGTTCAAGCCACAGCTACAGCCTCGGGAACATTGACATTGCCAGCAGCCACTGACACATTGATAGGTAAAGCTACAACTGATGTGTTGACCAATAAGACATTTGACACAGCTGGCACTGGTAACGTATTAAAAATTAATGGCACACAAGTAAGTGATAAAATAGGTACAGGTAAAGTTGTACTTGATACAAGCCCAACATTGACAACTCCAGTATTAGGTGTAGCCAGTGCTACAACAATCAATAAGGTTACACTTACTACACCAGCAACTGGGTCAACATTGACCATTGCAGATGGTAAAACTTTAACAGCCAGTAATACATTAACATTCACAGGCACTGACTCAATTAGCGTAGGATTTGGTGGTGGTGGCACAGTGGCCTATACTGGTAATAAATTAAGTGTATTTTCTGCAACAAGTAGTAGTGAATTGGCCAGTGTTCTCAGTGATGAAACTGGAACTGGCGTAGTAGTATTTGGAACAAGTCCTACGTTTACAACTGGTATAGACGGTGGTGCTACATTTGGAGCATTTGCCAGTTCAACAGCATTAACAGTTGGATACACTGGAACATCAGCCAGTACAACAAATATTTCAACAGGTACAGTAGCTGGAAGTACTACCAAAACAGTCAACATTGGTACTGGCGGAGCAAGCGGGTCTACAAGTAACGTAAACATTGGTAGCTCCAACGGTGGCACAACTACTGTTAATGGAGATTTAAGTGTAGGTGGTAATACTGTAATCAGTGGCAACTTAACAGTCAACGGTAATACAACTACCTTAAGTTCAACGACATTAAGTGTTACTGATAAAAACATTGAACTGGCCAAAGTTGGCTCTCCTACAGACACTACAGCAGATGGTGCAGGTATCACAGTTAAAGGTGCCACAGATAAAACTATTACTTGGGATAGTACTAACAGCAATTGGACTAGTAGTGAACATTGGAACATAGCTTCTGGTAAGTCATTTAAAATCAATAATGCTGATGTACTCAATGCCACAACATTAGGGTCAGCAGTAGTTACTTCAAGCTTAACTACCGTAGGCACAATTGGCACTGGTGTTTGGCAAGGTACTGTAATTACTTCAACATATGGTGGTACTGGCGTTAACAACGGAGGACGTACATTAACAATCAGTACAGGCAATTTGACATTAACAGCTCAATCAGGCGGATCTAGTGTGACAGTACCAAGTACAGGCACATTGGCCACATTAGCTGGCAGTGAGACATTAAGCAGTAAAACATTAACATTACCAACTATTGGCAGTACTGGTGCCAACTTTAGTGGATCAACTAGTGGAACAATTAATTTATTAGCTACAGCAATAGCAGGCACTAACACAATAACATTGCCTGCTATAACTGGTACTGTTGTAACAACTGGTGATACTGGCACTGTTACTAATACCATGTTAGCTGGTTCAATTGCCAACAATAAATTATCTAATAGTAGTATTACAATTAATGGACAATCAGTTAATTTAGGTGGAAGTGTAACTGTAACTGCCTCGGCTTCCCAAACATTGACTATTGGAACTGGCCTAAGCGGAACCAGCTATAATGGTTCAGCAGCAGTGACCATTGCTATAGATACTGCTACCACAGTTGATAAAACAACCGCACAGACTTTAACTAACAAAACACTAACCAGTCCAGTTATTAGTTCAATCTCTAATACTGGTACATTAACATTGCCAACGAGCACTGACACACTAGTAGGTAAAGCCACTACTGATGTGTTTACCAACAAGACATTTGATACTGCTGGCACAGGCAATGTATTCAAAATTAATACATATCAAATCACAGACAAGACTGGTACTGGTAAGGCTGTGTTGGATACAAGTCCTACTATTAACAGTCCATCAATTACTGGCACTGGATCAATTGCTGCGGGCAGCATTACAATTGACAGCTTATTATTAGAAGATACTGCCACACTTACAACAACTACAACAACAGCTAATCAAGTAGTTGCTCAATTGGCCATTGCCACATATAGAAGTGTGGAATTTTTAGTATCGATAACCAGTAGTACCAGCTATCATTTAACTAAGATATTAGCTGTACATGATGGTACAACAGTATATATGACAGAGTATGGTGAAATATATTCTTCAGCCGCTTTGGCCATATTTGACATGGATATATCTGGAGGTAATATTAGATTATTAACTACACCAACAAATGCAGCAACAACATTCAATGTAGCCATTAGAGCAGTAGCAATTTAAATAGCCTAAAATTTGAGGAAAAGGGAATCAAATGGCAACTAAAAGAAGTTTTTCAGTAAAGAGTGGATTAGATGCAAACGCCAACTCTATTAGTAATCTAGGTGTAGCCAGTGCATCTTTAACACTAAGCGGCGCAAACGCCGTTACTCTAACCACAACAGGCGCAACCAATGTAACATTACCAACATCAGGAACTTTGTTATATAGTGGCGGAGCATTAGGCACACCAACAAGCGGGACATTATCAAATTGTACTTTTCCTACATTAAATCAAAATACCACAGGTAGTTCTGCAAGTTGTACAGGCAATGCTGCTACTGCAACTAAACTAGCGGCAACGGTTAATATTAACGGTGTAGCATTTGATGGCAGCGCGGCAATTACCGTAACAGCAGCCGCTGGCACTTTAACTGGTGCTACATTAAACAGCACAGTTACTGGTAGTAGTTTGACTAGTGTTGGTACTATTGGCACTGGAGTATGGCAAGGATCAGCCATTGCTGACACATATCTATCAACAATTAGCACAGCTGGCAAAGTAAGTAACTCTGCCACTACAGCCACTAGCGCCAACACAGCAAGTGCTATTATTGCTCGTGATGCCAGTGGTAATTTTAGTGCCGGTGTTATGACTGGTACTGCCACATCAGCACGTTATGCTGACTTGGCGGAAAATTATGTATCTGATCAACAATACGATTACGGTATTGTGTTAATGATTGGCGGGGAAAAGGAAGTGACCGTAGCTGATGCGGATACACAACGGCTTGCTGGTGTAGTGTCACAAAATCCTGCATATTTAATGAACAGTGAGTGTGAAGGTGAACATGTAGTAGCAATTGCTCTGCAAGGAAGAACACCAGTGAGAGTTAAGGGCAAGGTAAATAAAGGTGACTTTTTAGTGTCAGCTGGGGATGGATACGCCAAATCCACTGACAATCCCAAAATTGGTTCTATCATAGGCAAAAGCCTAGAATCATTTGATGGTCAATACGGCATGGTAGAAGCAATGGTAGGAAGATTATGAAAACTTTAGTATTAGCTTTGTTAATGGGCATAAGCTTGCCCAGTTTTGCTTGGAATCAAACACCGCCTTTACCCTTAGAGCGTTGTCAAGTACACAGTCCATATGGCTTTGCTCAAACAACTAAAACTCTACAACCTATTTGTCGTAGAGCATATCTAAGTGCATATGATGCCACTGCTAAGATTCCAGGGTATGTAGCTTATACATTAACTCCTGCTAATGCATTGGGCTGTGTTGAGCGTACCAATGCTTTTGTAGCTGATGCCAGTGTGGCAAATGGTCCAAGACCAGATGATTACACAGGTACAGGCTATGACAAAGGCCATGCTGCTCCAGATGGTGACATGAGTTGGGACCAGCAAGTAGAATACGAAAGTTTTCTAATGACCAACATGTATCCACAACTAGGTGGATTGAACAGAGGCATTTGGAAATTATTAGAAACTAGTGTAAGAGGTTGGGCTGTTCAAACTAATCAAAATTATACTATATATGTAGGTGCTGTGTACACTGCTCAAGATAAGAAAATTGGCACAGGCATTGTTGTTCCTTCTAGTTTTTATAAGATTGTGATCAACGATCAGACCAATGAAATAGCAGGATGGCAGTTCCCACATGCTGGTGGATTGGGTAATGATCTTACTAAATTTAGACAGCCTATTAGCCAAATTCAATCAGCAGCAGGCGTGCAATTTGCATATCCTAAAGGTGCAGTAGAGTTACAGCCAGGTAAGGAATGGCCAGTAAACTTTGGGGCACTGACCAATGCAAAGCGTGCCAAATGTGGGAAGGCTGACTGATGCCAGGAGCAGCTTTATCTAACGGAGCAAGCAAGGTAGCAGCCACAGACGGCGCACAAGGAGCTGCTTGTGGGAAAAGGGTTTATCATTGGAATACACCTACTACGCAGGCCAGCGTATCAGGAAGTAGTGATGTATTGATCAATGGTTATGGTGCTGTAAGAGAAGGTGACACCATGACCACACACCCAGATGGAGTGCCCTGTGTCCCAGCTCCAGTGGATCATACTCCTAAATTGAGTACTTGCAGCTCCACAGTGTTTGTCAATGGTCTTGGCATGGGAAGAATAGACGACAAATATAACTCAGATGGACACTACAATCATACCATTATCAGTGGTTCAGACGACGTAATTATAGGCTGAAAATTTTTAGACCTTGCTGTATAGGCTTAAATAAGCGTATATAACAAAGGAACTAAAGTGGATCAAAAAGTAATAAATTGTTTTACTTATCAAGGCGAACGAGAATTATTAGAACTACGTTTGACATATCTCTATGATAGGTTTGATGAATTTATAATTTCAGAAGCCAATTATACGCTTTCTGGTGGTACACGGGAATTTAGTTTAATAGAAGATCTCGATCATTTAGAACTGCCCAAAGACAAAATCAAAATTGTACAAGTTCTAAGAGAAGACTTGCCAAAAAACGGCGACACTATGGAAGAAAGACATGACATGCTATTTGATAGCATGATCAAAGCCATTCCTCCAAATACTATTGTGTTCGTAACATACGCAGATGAAATTCCCAACTATGGATTTATTGATTATTATAGGGCTGTGAGTATTGCATCACCAGATAGCTGTTTGAGGTTGCCAATGGCTCATCTAAGTGGGCATGTTAATTTTAGATTAAAAAGCATTGATACTGGAAGTATTATTCAAAATAGACAGGCCTATGTGTGTCGTAGTGAGCATTTTAAAAAACACACACTCAGTGATTTTCGTAGAGAAAAAACTAGAGATGGACAATGGACTTGGGTGGATGTGCCCAGTGTGTACTTACAGGACAATAGCCTAATACAGGACGCAGGTTGGAAACTGCAATGGATGGGATCAAATGCTAGAAAATGGCAAACCTACAAGGACAGCCACTTTTATTGTGAACATAGCACATTGGGACACGAACTAAGACAAAAGTACTTGAATACCTTTGTTCCCATAGATGGACAACAAGATCCAGTGGCAGTACGTGGGCATTTGATGAAATCCCATGACACCAGTGACTTACCTAGACAGATATTTGACAATCAAAGATTATATAATTACTTCAGTCCCTATTATCCAGAAGGTGCAGAAGCACAATATCAACCATTTAAGTTTGATTTTGAACACATGCCAGCAATTACCATGGGTAAAGAAGCTAAACAACGTATTTGGATTGTGGATGATTTCTATGATGATCCTTATTCAGTGCGTGAGTTTGCCATGCGTCAAGAATTCTTTGACGATCCTGGTTACATAGGCAAACGTACTCGTAAACAGTTCTTCTTTCCTGGTCTTAAAGAAAAGTTTGAACAAATCATGGGACTAAAAATTACCAATTGGGAAAGTCACGGAATGAATGGACGTTTCCAACATAATGTAGCAGGTGAAAATACTACTTGGCACACAGATTTTCAACGTTGGGCAGGCCTAATTTACTTGACTCCTGACGCTCCGTTTCAAGCAGGTACTAGAATGGCTGCTTATAAAAAGAATAAAGTGCGCCATTGTAGCCATCCACGTATAATGGACTGTTTTAATCAGATCACTTTCTTAGATGGAACGATCTATGAGGATGTGGACATTGTGGGCAATGTGTTTAATAGATTGGTCATTTATGATGGCGGTCTTATTCATGCTGCCATGGAATATTTTGGAGACAATATCGAAAATTGTAGAATGTGGCACATGTTCTTTTTTGATGCAGAGTGATATATGAATAGATTTACAGCAAACAAGGATTACCAACATGGTGATTCATTAACTACAGCGGTAGTATTAGTACAATTAGGCACTCCTACCGCTCCTACAGCCAAAGCATTACGTGAATATCTAGCTGAATTTTTAGCTGATCCACGTGTAGTAGAAATCCCAGCAGCAGTATGGCGCATCATATTACATGGAATCATACTGAGAGTTAGACCCAGTAAGAGTGCAGCCAAATACAAAAGCATATGGACTGAAGAAGGTAGTCCCTTGCGTGTATACACTGAGAAGCAGGTAGAGGCTGTCAAACAAAGTTTGGGCAAAGATGTAGAAGTTGTCATGGCCATGCGTTACGGTGAGCCATCAATCAAAAGCGTTCTAAAAGATTTACAAAAAC
>Ga0214921_10000948_pt1 | contig 51016 bp, 39 predicted proteins | sample LL1505_MetaG_FD_177992 | JGI IMG/M metagenome (GOLD analysis project Ga0214921, IMG submission 177992) | Freshwater microbial communities from Lake Lanier, Atlanta, Georgia, United States - LL-1505 | ecosystem: Environmental > Aquatic > Freshwater > Lake | place: USA: Georgia | collected... | reverse complement strand
TGGTTGGTGGGGTGGTTAATACCATCGATATCTACTACAATAATATTGGAGTTAATGCCAGTAATTTGTAAAAGTGCGTTTTTGAGTGGTTCAAAGGTGGAAGTTGCTATTGTAGTACGTTGCCATTCTGGAGGATGAATACATTTTTTAGTGTTGGTTGTAAGGTCATATGCTAGAATAACGCTTTTATGTGCTATTTTCCATTTTCTGATTATAATAATATAATCTTTTACGTGCTTGGTAATACTAATATCAGTACTATGAATTGCGGGCATGCTTATGTCGTTCTAAATATCTAGAAGTACTTACATAATACAAATATAATTATTTTTAAATTAATTATATAAAAGTAAAAATTGAAAAATTTAAATATGATAAAATAATAGAATATAAAATGACGGATACTTTAAAAAATATTAATGAACAATCTACAGAAAATATAAAAATAGTTTATAAAAGACCAGAATATTTAAATGTTGCATTGAAAAAACATTATTATAAAAAAAAGAATGAAGACCCTGATTTTTTAGAAAAGGAGAAGGAAAGGAGTAGAAAATATAGAGAGGCAAATCGAGAGCATGTAAATGAACTAGCACGTATCCGGCGACGTAATAAAAAGTTAGAATCCCAAAAAACATTATCTAAAGATGAAACTCCAAATAAAAATAATGTGGAAGAATTAAATATTGAAAAACTGCAATTATAACGTCATTCTAAATACCGTGAACAACAAGGGCATAAACATTCGCCGATAGGCAATCATTAATGCAAAGTAGTATAATGGTTTTATCTTCTTTTGTTATTTTTTATTCTAGCATATCTATTTTTGCATCTTCCAGAATAAAAAATTGATAGAATAAAAAATTGATAATAAATAAATTAAAGGTATAAGTTAATAATAAATTATATCAATGTATAATAGAAAGAATGACTGAAGTTGCAAATATCGATGCAACCTGTGTAAATTCTATTGAAGATGTAAAAAGATTATATAAAACACCCGATTATATTTTACGAGCAAGCAGGAAATATCAAGAAAAGAAAAAGAATGACCCTGAATATATTAAAAATAAATTAGAAAAACAAAAGCAAAAAAATGAGGAGATATTGCAAATGCAATCTACAGCAGGTAAAAAATGTCCAGAATACATAAAAAAAGCCCATAATGCATATATTGAAAGAAATAAGGATAATCCAGAATTTATGGAAAAGTTGCGAGGTTATAAGAAGAGATATAGGGATGCAAATATTGACCGTATTCGTGAAGCAGATAAACTTCGAAAACGTGAGATGCGAGCTAGGAAAAAAGCAGAAAAAGAAGAACAACTAAAACAGCAAATAAATCAGCAAACAAATATGAATCCTGTTTCTAGTGTATCGGAATTAGTTGCAGATACAGTTGCAGATACAGTTGATAAATTAAAACTGTAATGTTGTTCGCAATATTTAGAACACCCTCCGATAGGCAATCATTAATGCAAAGTAGTATAATGGTTTTGTTATTTCCGTTATTTTTGTTATTTTTTATTCTAGCATCTCTATTTTTTCTATCTTCTAGAATAATATTGATAGATATTTTTGAAAAGAATGATATAAATTAGAAATAAAAATTGATATAAAAATTGATATAAATATTTATAATAATATATTTTAGTTAAAAATGACTTGGGGATGGGATGATTGTTGCCTTGAAACATTTAGTAGTGATGATGATTTTAGTGATGATGATATAGTATTTCGAGAAGATGAACCATTATCCAATGAATATATGTCAAAAATTGCATCTGGAAATAATAAAATATTCATTAAAAACTATAATTTCAATTCGCCATTAGAAAACTTACCACATACTTGTAAGGAATTATTTATTTACAGTAATAATTTTAATCAACAATTGAATAATTTGCCTTATGGTATAGAAAAAATAACTTTAAAAGGATGTGTAAAATTCAATCAACCGGTGGATAATTTACCACCAACACTAAAAAAGTTAATTTTGATGTCAACAATATTTAATCAATCAATAGATAATTTACCATTAGGAATGGAAAAATTATATATAACTAGCAAATGTTTTAACCAAAGAATACACCAATTACCTAATAGTTTGGATAATTTAACAATTATAAGTAATAAATTTACAGAGATAATAGAAAACTTACCAGAAGGATTGAAATCATTAGATTTGGTATGGACTGAATTTAATAATGTAATTGATAAATTGCCTGATAAGTTAGAGTCATTATGGTTGCCATTTGATTATAAGGAGCCATTACCTGGAAAAATGCCGGATAGTTTAAAGTTTTTCCACGTACCTCAATTAGGTTTGCAATATTTGGATAAAAAGCCAGATGCAATGGAAGTAATTGATATTGATGTACAACAAGCTTTTGATAATGTAGAAAAATTGCAAAATGCAAATCGTATATATAATGCATCTAATAAGCAAATAATGTTAAGTATCGTATCTAGTAGTGGTTTATCTACAATATATACAAGGACTGAACCATATAACAATGATGAAGAAATACGTTGGGATTTTATTAATTTTCCAATGCAAAGTACTGAAAGTGTGTTGCTTATAGAATATTGCTGAATAATACGTTAAGAATGACCATAATGATAATAGTAATGGCTAATCCAATAGTGATTTTGTAATATATGTTGGAACGTTTTTCGTTGGTGGAATTGTTTTCTAGGAATTGGGAGAATTCAACTTGATTGAGATTAAGTTCTGTTTGTTTATCTAGAACATTTTTATTAATTTTATCAATATTTTTCTGTTTATCTGCTAGATTATCGGTATTATAGTTGATGAAATATTGTTGTTGTTGTTCTAGATTGCGTTGAGTAATTAAATCACTTATTAATTTATCAGACTCTTTATTTTTATCCCCTAAATCTAAATTAGCATTACCTAGATTATAAATAATTTCCGCTTTTGATTGTTCAACAATAGGGGTGATATCAATTGTATTCATTCGCTCAATATAACCGTCGGAATATAAATTGCTACAGGAAGATAATATACCAGTAGCACTTAAACATTTTCGGACGTTGCTATTTGCATTATCTGGTACAATACATTTGTTATCATCAGCACTATATTTGCCACTGTTATAATTACCCCAAGGCATACATGTTTGGCCATTATCATTGATGGTTATAGGTGCATCTAGGTAGGAAAATCGTTCTAGTCCAATTTGTAAATCTTTTAAGGATTGTTGTACTATATTTTTTACTGATGTGTCTGTAATTTGAATATCTTCTTGGGTAGATGCGGTGTCTTGAAATCCTTCATTCTGGCGAAGGTAATATATTCCAATTATAATTATAATTACAATAAATAATAAATATATATTTAGGGTTGTAGTATTAGTTGTAGTATTAGTTGTTGTCATTCTAGAATATGGTGTTATCTACTATTATTATAACATATTCTATAAATAATCCAAAATTAAATAAAATAAAAAATAGAAAATAAAAAAATAGAAAATGGCAAAAAATAATTTTAATACATAAAATTGAATTTTCATAATTACTTATTGTTTAGTATTTTATTACATCGGATACACAGGATGGCTACGGCTTGCTGTCCTATTAGCCCAGACAGTCTGGCTGAGTTGTTCGAAGACTTTCGAACCACAAACAAGACCCAGTTGAAGGGTAAGCTTTTGCAGTGCGCCAGTGAGGTAAGTCTGCGAGAGAACTGCGCAATTTGGATCACTTACGACGGCCGCTTTATTCGATGCACAAACAACGAACTCGCTCAATACAAGAACTGGTATGGCGAATGGGATGTGAATATGTAGCAACCCTCGCCACACACGACACACTCCATCAATTTTTTTATTTATTTTATTATTGTTTTATTATTGTTTTATTCATAAACATTTGCGATAGATATTATCGACATTTTCTAGATTATCTAGGAAATTGCGAATTGGTGTACCTGCAAATGGGTCTTGTGGTGGGACTTGATTTTCATTAAAATTCTTTAGATAATAATTCCGCCACCCCATTTCTGGAATACCTGTTTTAAAAAGATGTTGTATTGCAGGATTGTATTTATTGAATGTCTGATGGAAATTGATTACTGGACCAACACGATGGACTGGCATTCCTGATGTTCTACCTGCATTACAGGTATCAAATATAACTGGGAAAAACGCTTCACCTTTGCTGTTGGGATTGTGTTTTTTGTTTTGTTGAGATGGTAATATTTGATATAGATATAGAATTAGGATACATACTAGGGAAAAAACTAATAAACAACTTAAAAACGTGGTGTCCATTTTGCTATATGTTATCTTGTGATTATTATATTAGGGGTAGAAAATAAATCTATTACTACAATAGAAAAGTTATAGTGAAAAGTTATAGTGAAAAGTTATTTTATTCTAGCATCTCTAGAATGAAAAGATTACTTTATAAAAACGGTACATATTATATGTCTGATGATGTAAATGAACCTCACGGCAAATCACGCATCTTAAAATACACAGCTAGTGCGAGTGATATGCCCCATAAACATTTTTCTGGTTATATTGTGGTATACGGCCGTAGTACTTGTCCATATTGTATAAAAACTATTGAACTATTGAAAAAATATCCTAAATCCTTATTTGTAGAAATAGATAGTGAACCAATGAAAGTATTTGGTAAATCTAATTTGCTAGAGATACTGAAAGCGGAAATCGGCGGGCATTCAACTGTACCGATAGTATTTGATAAAGGTAAATTTGTAGGTGGGGCTAGTGATGCGGAAACACATTTCAAATAAAAAAAGAAAAAAAAAGAAAAAATAGAAAAAATAGGATCACCACTTTATTGGCGACATGGCATGCGACGATGGAGGTAGCTCACCGAGACGCCTGAATTCAAAACCGCAAGCAGTTTTGGAAACAGAACTTCGTTGGAAGTGTTCTCGTCCCAATAGTAGTCATTCGTAGGATGGCCTCGCATGAACCAACAGTGCGGAGGTGGGTTCTCAACCCCTGCTCTGTCAAAATCAAAGAGCTCCGCGCCATTCATCCACTGAAAGCGATCAACGCCTTCCAAAAACTCTTTCAGCTTTTCGAGGGTGGAAAACCGAGGCATAGATTCTGGAGCCATCGTTGATACGTGTGATATAGACTGAAATAATAAGTATTTCCAGAAATAAATGATTCAATTTTTTGAAAAAAATAACGTAAATTACCAAAAAAATTACTATTTGTTTTTATTTTTTAATTACTTATTTTCTAGATATGATGAAATCAAAAAAATAATGTATTAACCTACAGGTACAGGATTTGAACATCTTGGTTAAGGAGTGTCAAGATTTGTTCATAAATCCATTGGTTATCTACCACAATGGGTTGCAGGTTCAGTCCTGGGGAGAACCGTCGTTCAAACACATTTTGGTTCCCGTCGCAAAGAAAGTAATCAAAGACTTCTCCGTCAATGACATATTGGATCCGTTTGATGGGGATGGTCTGCCCGAGAATGAAGTTTGCAACATCATCCGTAGTACAAAGGCTATCCTCATTGCCTTTGCAAGGAAATGCTTCGGGTGCCATCTTTATCAAGTGTTTGAAAAATAATAACAGTTTTATATAAAATAATTTTCAATTTTTGATAATAAAATAAAAAAAATTCTGAAAAAAAATTAGAATAGTAATCAATCTAATGTGTTAGTATTAAGATTTGTAAATAATGTATTCCATTCATCTACACTAGCTTGTTCTTGGAATATTGTTTGTTTTTTCATTTCAATATTTCTATTTATTTTATGTCGTAATTTTGCATTAATTCCGATTTGTGATGCAATCCGTGCATATTCAACAGCATTAGTAGCAATACATTCACAATCTTCATAATCCATTTTCCTATATAAACCCAGCGTAAAACGTCCGTACAAATAATTACTTGGTAATGTGATAACTGGAATATTATAGTCAAATGCGTCATATGATGTATTACACCCACCAAATGGAAATGGATCTAAACAAACATCAGAAATTTGTACTAAGTTTAGAAATACGGGTTTTTCTAGAGAAGGATACCATCTTAAACGCTTGATTTTTTCTGTACCAAATACGGATTTTATTCTAGCTAGATGGGTTTTACAATATGGGAATGAATTAGATAGTAATATTATAGCTTTGGGGTCTAAATCGAGTATATGTGCCATACATTGTTCAAATTCTTCATTAATCTTATAAAATGTTTGCAAACAACAATATATATGGTCGTCTAGATTAAAACCTAATTCTGTTTTTGATTTGAATTTTATTTCGATAGTATAATTGGGGTTATTATCAATGAATAGTTTGTGTGGTGATATGTAAAATGTTCCTAAACTCTTAAAAAGAATTAGTTTTTCAGAATAATGTTGTTGTGCTTCTTTTGCATCTGGTAATTCAAATAATTCACTAGACACATAATAATCAATAGTATCAATACCACTAGTTTCACTATGCCCCCAAGTAGTAATTTGGTTTAGTGCAATACGGGAATATGCAAGTAATGTTGGGAGTAATTTCATGCCTAAATCTGGATATACTAGAAAATCAAATTCATATTTATCTAAAATAATTCTAGCATTCTCTAGAATACTAGAAGGTACAGTATTTTGAAAACCTAGATAAATATAATTGTCTTTGAACTTTTTCATAAATACATTGGCAATAATTCCCTTAATACAACTCATTGGATAAAAACTAGCAATATATACATCATACTTTTGACGGTCTAATTTACCTATTATACTTATTCTATCACGTAATACACTAGTATCTGTAGTAAAACTATCACTGATAAAACAAATTTTAATTTTTTTATTACTTGTATTACTTGTATTACTTGTATTATGTGTTTGATATTGTTGTTTTACTTTATGTTTTAATACTTTTTCTGTTAGTTTTGGGGAATAATAGTTTAACCAGGGACATATTTTACGTAAGAGCTTGCAATATTTCATTAGTATATTAACATTATTTTGATTGTGATAAGATATTGCATATGGCATACAAGTTTCATTACTAATATAGATAAATTCTTTTTCAGTAATAGTGAAATCTACTGGCCAATGAAGTATAAAATAATCTAGCATTTGTTCATATAAAGCGCGATATTTTGTAATATGATTGTTAGATTGGTTGTTAGATTGGTTATAAAAATAGGGAATTTGTAAGAAATACCATATTATAAGATCTTTAGACTGTAGAGTTTTCATACAATTATAAAGTCGAATATTCCAATCTAGATTATAGATTAATTCTCTCTCTAGAAATAGTTTATCATTATTAGGGGAGAGATTTGCTATAATATGGACTATATCACCCTTTAGATGTTGAAATAGAAACCCCATCGGAGTATTATATTTATCTAGTTCATTAGTATTTGCTATATTTCTAATATTGTTGATAAGTTGCTTTAATATACTTTGTAATTTGAAAGCTAATTCTAATTTTGTTAATGTGGGATATCTTAGAGTAATTATTTTATATATGTGTTGATGAATGTAATTACGGACTGTGGTAATAGGAATATCATTCTTTGAAGTTTGAATGAATGTACTCATTGCATTCTAGAAGATGTTATATTAACTATAAAATTGAAAATTATTCCTATTATTAAACTTAGTATAAATACTAAATAAATTATATAAACTATAATCACCCACACTCCCAAAAAACAAATGACTAACTCTAGTAATGACAATTCTAGTGCTGATATCAATGCTGATATCAATGCTGATATCACTGCTGATATTGAATGTAAATATATAACACGGACTGAGATTAATAGTATTATTGGAGAAATATTTAATAATTCGGTTGTTAATATTGATGCACTTAGAAAACATATTCCTGTTGATGAGATTATGGCATTAGTTGTAAGTATTGTAAATAATAAAATACAAGAACATACTAATCGTGATATTAAAATTACTAATTTACGATTGGAAGATATGAATTTTAATATTTGTGGTACTGGTAATATAATTAATCCTGATTGTAATACTAGTAATACAACTATAGCAAAGGTTGATGAAAAAACTAGTAATGTTGTTAAAAAACCTTTGATAAGTATTCGACAAGCAACTGAAGAAGAATTGCAAGTATTTCAATATTATAATGAAATAGATTCATCTGATGAAGAAAATGAAGATAAAATTACTTTGAAAAAATATTTATTGGAAGTTGAAGATTCTGATGATATAAGAAGTATGTTTATGGGGATGATATTGGATTTGAAAGAACGAATAAAAGGATGTGAACAATGCGAAACTTGTTCAGAAGTTATCAAAATAGTAGATAAGTTTGTTGCAGATTATAAAAAAATTTATAAACTAGCTGACCAAATGGCGAACTTATTTATGCAATTTATAATTAACAAATCTAAATTAAAATTAAACACAAATCAGAAAAAATTGCTAGAATTCATATTTATTATAATTATGAAAAACTCATCATTTTCTGATTTAGAATATATATATAAATGTTTTCATAATAATATTGATGTTAATATTAATGTTAATATGTATGATGGTCTTGCATTTCGACTTGCAATTCAAAAACATAACAGTACAAATATAGAAAAACTAATATCTTGGGGTGCAGATATAACAGTAAGAAATCACCGTGCAATAGTAAGAGCATTTTACCACGAGCGCTTTAAAACTATAAAACTACTAATGGAAAAAGGTAGTAGTTATAAATATTATTTAATGTCTGAATTAGATAAAGATGAATATGAATATGTTTATAAAGAAATACAAAAACTAATAAATGATGATTTACCAGATAATGCTGATGTAGATGAACTTTCAAAAGAATATAAATTTTTAGATATTCTAATTAAATATATCATTATAAGGACTAAGAAAAATAAGAAGGAAAATCAATTAGATGATAGTAATTTCATTTACGATTTCGTAGAACATTTAAACATTAATCTAGATAATATTAAAATAAAACCAAATGCAACAGATGCAAAAGACTCAACGGATTTAACGGATTTAACGGATTTAACGGATAAAGTAGCTAAAGTAGAAAAAAATAAAAAAGATATTCTAGAACAAAAGACTTTATCAAAAGCACAAGCTAAACTTATTAAATTAGAAGAACAACGAAAACTAGAAGCAAAAAAGGAAAAGAAGAAAGAAAAAAAGAAATTACAGAAAGAACGCAAATTACAACAACAAACTAGCAAAACCAGTTCTATTATATCAAATTCAACAGTTATTGATACTGAAAATACAGGTAAAACTACAACATCAAATGTAGATATAGATATGGATATAGATATGGATATGGATATGGATATGGATATGGATATAACTACAACTACTCCAGTAGATAGTAATAATATTTATAATAACGAATTAACAACAGAATTGATAGTAAATAGTGAAATGAATAATAAAGTAGTTGAAAAAGATAATAATTTTGGATTTGGATTTGAATTTGAATTTGGATTTGAATTTGATGTAAATGACTATTATTTTAATTATTACAATAATCATTTTAAAAAAGTATTTGAACAATATTCACCAGAACATAAATTTATTCATTATGCTAGAATAGAAGATCTCTAGAAGATCTCTAGAAGATATCTAGAATATCATTTTTAGTTTTTTCATATGTATTTATTCTGGTAGAACAATTAGAATAGATTCTGGAATAATTTATTAAATTATAATAAGAATAAGTAAGAATAAGTAAGAATAAGTAAGGATAAGTAAGGATAAGTAATACTATAAAATGAAGAACAAAATACCAATAATAGAAGTAAAACCTATTATGTCTGATAGCGAAATAGAGAAAAAGGAAGGTTCATATTTTCCAGAATCACATTATAATAAAATAATTAAATCTGATTGTGATGTGTATGGTATTCTAGAAGATGGTACTAAAAAATTATTAGTAAAATTTAGAAAAAATGTAATATCACCATCAATATGTAAAGCCGCATATTTAGCATTAGAAAAACATGCACAACATCGCAATTATAACCGTGGTGCTGCTGCTGGTAAACTAAAACTTAACAAACTCCCAGAATATGTAGGTAAAATAACAAAACGTGATAGTTTTCGTATATTCTATAAAACCCGTGATGGCAAAAAAACTAAAGACAATGTAGGTAATATGGCAATGAGTAATATTGCCGGTTATTATGATAAACCCGACCGCAATGAATATTTAAAATTAAAAAAAACAAAAAAGAATACTACAAAAGATATGAACGCAACTACTAGAAAGACTGGTATAAAGAGAAATACTGGCGAAAAGGGAAAACCTTGGATAGGAACAGGTGTTGATATGTATGGTATTCCATTATGTCGTACAACCCAATTCACTAAAGAAGAAATTGATAAATGGGTAGACACAGTACCATTTATAAAAGAAGCAGACAAACAATTTAAACAATTAATACCTGATAGACACGTTATACAACATAAACGCGCCAGTATAACACCAAAATATCAAATAGATAATACAGCATATAGTACTATTACATTGAATTATGATTGGCGTACGGCATTACATAAAGATAAGGGTGATTTAGAAGAAGGATTTGGCAATCTATTAGTTCTGGAGAAATCAAAATCTATCCCTGGCTCTTGTAAAGATTATAAAGGTGCATATCTAGGATTTCCTAAATGGGGTATTTGTGTTGATGTTCGTCAAGGCGATTTCCTAGCAATGGATGTACATGAATGGCATTGTAATACACCTATTATAGGAACTGGACGACTAAGTGTAGTATGTTATTTACGGAAAAATATGATTAATTGTGCGCGCTAAATAAAAAATTCTTATTGTGTTAGTATGGAGTGTTAGTATGGAATCTTAGTATGGAGTGTTAGTAATGCTAGTACTTCTAGAAAGATATCTAAAAGCTTCTTAGGGCACGGGTAATTGCAGGTGTAGTGGATGGCGCAGTAGTTGCGTTTGGTGATGTAGTAATTGGCTTAGTTCGATTAGTTTTCCCAGCACGTAAATCTTCATCTTTTAATATAAATGATTTTGTCTTGTATTTTGTTATATAATAATCCATATTCCCATCAATATATTGAAATTCCATAGCTACAAACTGACATCCTAATTCAAATGCTAGAATAGGATTATAATTAGTATTCAGTAAATCGCCTTCTTTATGAGGAACAATTATAGTAAAGCCCTTCCGATTAAATTCAATTAATTCGTTCTTATCAAATCCCGGTTTTGTTAAATCTGAATAATGCAGACGTTGCAGATTATGATTAGGATTATCATCAGTATTATTCCAGGAATAATTAACTATTTCTTCTAATCCACTCCCCTGAAAACCATCACTTGCAAAAATAACTACTTTCCCAATTAATTGGGACATTTTAATATCTGCTATATTATCATTATTCTGGAAACTATATGTATTAGGTAATAATCTATCACTGAAATATTTAGTAATTAAATATGCAGTAAGATTTAAACAATCCAAATTACTATTTGTATTTAGATTCAAACCTATAAATAATGAGTCATCTGGATTATCAACACCCTCCTTACCATCATATACTTTAAATGCATTATTGGTTATTGATTCTAAAATAGTTTCTAATGGTGTATCTACCGCCATCATTTTCCACTCACCAGTTTTATATCCCATACTAACTACTGGATAAGCATTAGAACCATATTCACTATTAAAAACATTAAATTCTAAATATCGAGCACCACTTTGCAATACTGATACTACTATTTTTTCATTAGTATAATCTAACATTTGATATCCAGAATGTGCTGCATTATATGCACTAGAAATGTAATAATCACCAATACGAGTATTACCCAATGCAGAATAATCCATTGATGATAATTTTTGATATTGCTTATAAATTTCCATACGACTTACTGAACGACCAACACGAAATGTCTGTGAAAAGAAATATATTATTATTATGATTACAATTGCTGATGTAATACCTAAAAGCAAAATATAATTTTCAGATACTACTTCATACATTCCCGCTGATTCCTTAGTAGTTTCCAATGTATTTAGTGATTGTTGTGATGATGGTTGCGTTGGTGTTTGATTCTTAGATGCTAATTTATTTTGTAATTTTGTATTATTTTCTACTGCAACTGCTTGTTTAGAGGTATTTGTCATACTAGGAGCATTGACTTTACTATTTGGTTCTGTTTTGGTAGTGTTATTAGTTGTTTTATTGTTTTGTGGTTTATTATTTGGTTTAGTATTTGGTTTTGCATTTACTTCCGACATGTTATTCTAGAATCACTATAATAATTATACTTATATTACTATATTACTATAATACTATAAATTATATCGCTAAAAACAACTAGAAAATGTGTAGTGTATATTCCTGGAATAGTATAAAAAAAAATGTAATTATTTTATAAGAAAGAGGAAAGAGGAAAGAAGAAAGAAATTAATAAATTAATAAATTAATAAAAAATTAATAAGCAATACATATGGCTATGTCTTCCAGAAAATCAGCATCATTATTCCAAACCAACAATATAAAAGATAGCAATAATTTACTTAAAATATTCAGTTGTCTAGTAATAATTGTTTTAATATGTATAGCAATTGGACATTATGCATTTAAAAATGGCATGCTTACTTGCGACCATTATGTATTCAATACCTATTTATATATTATTCTAGCAATAGTGTTAATGTTTCTAATAGTATTGTTAAATGATCAATACAGTGTTTTTAATCCATTATTAAACTTATTATCAGGATTTATAGGATTTATAATATTACTTGGTATAATAATTGGTTTGACTTATGCACTACATAACGTTGACCCTAAAAATATTCTAGCTAGTAATGGAATTTGGCTAGCTTTAGTATTATTTATTGGTATACTAATGATACGATTAGTTGTTTTTGGTAGAATGACAGGTGTAGTAGGTTTAGCTGGCATATTAACAGTAGTAATAGTTATTGTTGTAGGATTGTTAGGTTATTATATGGGTGATAAAATTATTACATTTGATTGGGATTATTATTTGCAGTTTGCGTTACTTGGTTTGATTGTAGTATTAATTTGTGGTTATATGTTTATAAATGATATGGCAACAATGTTAACATTTATTTATGTATTATCTATTATTGGATTAATTATATTTGTATTACTATTACTATCTAATCATAAAAAGTTAAAAGAAAATTCGGAAAAATGTATTGATGGTCAAGTAGTACCTAATTATCCAAAAGAATCTTGGAGTTTAGTAATTAAAATTGTTAATATATTTAGTAATTTAGTACGTATTCTAGGTATTCGTAGACTCCGAAGATAAATTACTAATTGGAAGATAAATTTCTAACTATAAAATAATTGATATCCTAGAATACAAAGATAGAATGATATCTAAAAAGATAAACAAAACACATTCATATTCTAGCAGAACTAGAACATTAAAAGCACCATGTGAAGTATGTTCTAAAAAACCAATAAATAAAAAATATCAAATTTATAAACTTAAAGCGGGAGATACACATCTTCGAAAATATTTACCTAGCAGCAATAAACTTATAGCTAGTAATGGAAGTGAAACTGTTATTCTAGAAGGATTAAAAACCAATAAAACAATAATATATTTCGCAAGTAATTCACCATATCCCAATTTTACAGCAAATATCAATGCATTTGTAAATGCTTATGATAAATTACAAAACAGTGGTGTTGGTAAAACTGATAATAATGGTAATATTACAATAAAAATTAATTGTCCGCAAGTATATTTAGCAGAAGATAATCAGATTTATTCTAGACATATACATTGGATTTATTGGAATGATACTAAAAATATATGGGATACTCATATTTATACACATCAGATATTTTGCAAAGTAGACCGTGATTTTGTTAAAAAAATAATGAAATCAAATACCAAAGTATTAATTATAGATGCACTATCACCTGAATACTATAATCAAAAACATATTAAAGGTGCTATAAATATTCCAGGAAATAATAAACTTACAATGAAGATGCTACTAGATAAATTACCTAAAAATACCAATTCAACAACACCAATGATTTTATATTGCTATAGTCCAGAATGTAATGCTGCCGAAAAACTATGGTCTCAATTAAACAAGTTCGGCTTCTATAATACACTTCATTATTCTGGAGGTATTATAAATTGGAATGGAGAAATAAGCAATTGAAATAAGTTAATTTCGCAAAACATATTGTAAATCGATTTTAAATAAATTTTCATTAGAGTTAACTTGTTCTGGATTAACAAATTTTAACAAATTATTTTGATAAAGTACTAAATTCTGACCAGTATTATTTACCAATGTATAAAATCCATTTACCATTTCAAAATTAAATATACAATTCGAATTGGGTGTTGGTGCTTTATCATATAAGAAAAAGGTATTATTATCATAAACTACATACATATTAGTAGCGGGATTTTTCATATAGAATTGATCTTTACTATAATTGAAATTTTTACCAGTCCCTGATATTGATTTATTAACAGGTTCTAGAATAAATCCAGTTCCATCAGTAGTATTATTTTCTAGAACACCTAGAATACTACCACTCATTGATTTTATACTACCATCGAACAATGTAATTATTCGGACTTGAATTTGGAAAGGAATTATATGTAAAATAAAGGATGTATTATTTTGTGCTTGTATTTGCGGACTGTTAGGATATGCTTTTGCTTGTTTATTTTCAAATGCAATGTACATTGTAGTATTCGGGTCAATTGTTCTGATAGAAACTAATTGTCCACCTTCTGGAGTAGTATCATTGACACGGGATTTCTCAAAATAAATAGATTGTTTATTAAGTTCAGCTTTATTTTTAGCTTTTTCTTGTAATTCAAAATAATTATTAGTCAATGTAATTAAATAATCCGCTTTAGAAGCAGTTTCTAGAAAGATAGGAATATCTTCTCCACCAGTACCAACAGTACTCTTATTAACAATAAAACATTGTTCTATTCCAATTTTACTAGTCTTATTACCAAATTTATCCCGAATTGCTACAGTACCTGTAGTAAAACGTAAATTAGTCTCGCTTTGTGTTAAATATGTATTAGGTAGTGAATATGATTCCAACGCAATTAGAAGATTATTGCATTTATAGTAAATGTCATTAAGTATGTTGTTATTTTTGGGTATTACTGCTTGATATATTGCCAGCAAATCAGGTAATGGTTCTTCTTTTTCACTGAACCGCATACTACCTGGTTTTAATTGAAAACTGGATTTTGAGAATATTTTGAGGTAATTTTTCATATGGTCATCATTAATCTGGAAATCCATAGTTATAAATTGACAACCATAATAAACTGCATCACTAGGATTATAATTGCTAGATAATACATCGTTAGAATTATGTGGTTTAACTACTGTCATACCAACCTTATTGAATTGTGTTAAATTATTCAATATATCATTATCATTAAGTATTGTTTTACCAATTGATTCACTATTTTGAATAATATAATCTAGTGATGGATATTTTTCTTTAAATTTGGCATTAGCTAATGTCTGCTGTTTACTAGATAATTTATTATTATATTCATTTGTATATGCTGAGTTCGTAGGTAATACGGTGGGATTTAATTCTGTATAATGATAAGTTCCAAACATATTTTTAGTAGGAACGATGTATTGTTCTAATGGCGTTCCCTGGTATTCTGGAGTTGCAAATATTATAATCTTTCCCAAAAGATTGCAAAGTTTCTCTAGAAAGATAGGGATTTTTTGATATGTTTTAACAGGTACTAGTAAATCACTAATAGTTTCTTGTATAATTTTCCCTAATTCGGTTAGTGTATATGGGTTTGTAGTATTTAATATAAAATGAATAATTAAAGGATAGTTTAGTGCTTTATTATTTAATTTGAATGCATTAGAACGGATTATATTAAGTGTCGCTTTTACATCAAGTGTATTTAAACTAGTAATTACTTTCTGTCCATATTGTGCAGTTGCAATTACTGGTATAGCTTGGGGTGAAATATCTGCTTCACATATAGGTATTTGAATATAGCGGGCGCCAGATTGTAATACTTCAGTAATCATATCAATACTTAAGTAATCATAATGTTGATTACCAACACAAGGTGTCATAAAGCTGGATGAAATGTAATAATCACATAGTTTATATTGCATTGATTGTTCAACTTCATAACAATTTGGTAATTTTTCTAGTGTGAGATTTTTCTTATAATCCATTGCGGAAATTGCTTGTAATGTTCTAGAATTAAAATTATATTTATAGATAAAATAACATAGTAGAATAATAATTGGTATTGCGAATACTAAATATGCTCGTAAATTAGATGATAATTTGTTTTTAATTCTGTTTTTAATATCGGTTAGATAAAGGCTTGCAGTGTTTGTTGTTTCTGATGTTCCAGTATTAAGGCTTTTACTCATTTTATTTGTACTATATTATGGTTTATTCTATTATAAAATTTGATAATAAAAAATAAAAAAACTATCTAGAATAAATTGTTGAAATTACTTATTAGTCCAAGTATGCTTGCAATTACAACATTGGTAAAGGAATGTTAAATCACTATCATTTAGTTTAAGATATAATACATTATTTAATACTGTTGCGCCAGTTAAAACTTCAGGATTAGGATTTTCTTTATTAGTAATACATTGTGGATTAGGACAGGGAATATTGTTTACATGGGGTAAAGTAGGGTCTTTATCTAGATATTGAATATTTTTCTGGTCTATTTTAATTTTCTTATTTTTGTAATTAGTTTGGAATACACATTTGTATTCCGGTTCCTTAGAAATATCTATATTTTTCTTATATCCACAATTATTGCATTCTAGCGTTAAAATTTTATTAGGATTATCATTACTAACAATCTTTGTAATTAAATATGATTCACAGTCTGGACAAAAATGCATCTTAGATTTGAAACACTATTTAATTAATACTAATTTTAATATCTAAATTATACTTTTATATTTTATTTAATACTGTTTCAATTTTATTAATCAATTTTATTTCAATCACAAAAAATATATTGTTATAAGGTAAGTTAAATAAGTTATAAATTCTACATCTTCTAGAATGGTTATGAACAAAAAACAAAAATCCAAATCCCACAAATCCCACAGTAAACGTAAGTCTCACAGTAAACGCAAGTTCCAAAGTGGTGGTAGCCCTGCATCTACCCTAGTTATGCAAGATACAACCCTCCCTCCAGTTATGAATGATTACGTTGTCTCCGACCGTATTCGCCAAGCTGGCTATGACAATTCTCTAGCTAGTCTAGAACCCCGTTGTGGTCAAAAAGGTGGTAGCCCTGCATCTGACCTAGTTATGGAACAACTTTCTGGTGTACCTGAAACCAAAGCATATCCAGAAGGTTGGAAAGTCAAAGGCGATATGAACAGCCTCAACCTCTACCAAACTACAGGTGGTTCTCGCCGTCGCAATAGCCACCGCAACAACCGCAACCACCGCAAACATAACAGCAAAAAAACTAATCGTAATTCCCGTAAGAACAATAATCGTTCTCGCAAGCATAAGAAAAATAATAATAACAAGTCGCGTAATAATAAGAATCGCACCCAACGTGGTGGTGCGTCTGATTGGATTATGTCTCAATATTCTCTAGGTAATATTAATGCCAGTGCAATGTCTGCTCCAGTAGGGCAATTTAGCCAATCCGAAGGAGTATCTCGTAATGAACTAATGAATCCTTCAACAATGGGCCTTGCTGGGAGTGGCTATCCTATGAGCAGTCTAGAAGGGGCTAATGTACGCCAAGTAGGTGCCCCTCTTGCTTGAATAAAAAATATGATATTATAATATCATATTTTTCTTTTACTTTTTCCTTTTCTTAATGTGTGGATTTTCTTTCTTCTCATCAACTAATACTTTTGAATAATTCAAATATTTTTGAAACAGATTGTAAAATGAATTGTAATATAATTCAGGTTTTGCAATACCATCAAAAGTGTAAAAATAAGTTGATGTTTTTTCATAAGCAGATTCACTATCTAACATTTTAGTAGTATTTTTCAATGTGTCTACTAAATTAGAATCTATTTCCATTGTATCAAAGATACTAAATGTTGTAGACTGAATTCCTTCTGCACGTGATCGTACTTCACCAAATTGATTGTAAGGCAAATATTCATTTACAATATTGATTTGATAAACACTGTTATTTGGTAATGTAGATACCTTATCTGAATGAGTTTCAGTAGTATTAACCGAAACAATCATGTGAATAATTTGATAATCTTGATTTTTATCACAATCACAAGATACGTCCCATGCATCATACAACTTTCCACTACACATATTACATGGAAGTGTCTTACATGAGTATTCACACGCAAATAGTGGAGACATTCCAGTAAATAAATTCTCATAATCAAATTTACTAATTTGAAAACTATTTGGAATACCACAAATATCAACAAAATTTGCGTTTGTCTTAAATGTACTTGCTGATGACATTCTCTAATTATGGATAGTAAAAATAATAAATAAAAATAATAAAAATAATAATTCAATTTTTATTTGAAACTTAATATTTTTTCCATTTACATCCACATTCTAGACAAGTAATAAATTTAGTCATTGGTTCATCCGAAGACCGCGTTTGTACTTCGCAATAGATTGTCTTACGTTTATGGCACCGAGGGCATTCAAACATATCAGTTGCGGATTCTTTAAGTGATTCTTTGAGGATTTTTTCGATTTTGGTTTTCTCTTCTAGAATGTCTGTCCAAATTTCTGGAAATAGTTTATATGTATCTAGGAAAGCTAAATCATATGGTTTTATTATATCTTTTTTAAGTTTTTCAATTAATGATACATTTTTAACATAACTATTAGTTTTCAAATTGCTAAAAATATTTTTAGTCTTACTTACATAAATTTCAATAAATTCCATATTATCCCAGAGAGGAATAAATGATTTTTCATTACATTTATTAATTGAATAATTATATATACCTTTTTCTATAAGTTGAACTGTTTTCAATGGTAAAGATAATGTTTTTAGGATTTGAAGTGATTGTTGTCTTTTTTGGTGTAATTCATTTTCTGGTGTTAGATTACTTTTATCTTCTTCTTTTAGAATATTGAAAATAATACTGAAATCAATATTATTTAACTTAATATTTTTACTACTTGATGATTTCTTTTTCTTTTTTTGGTCTATACTTGGATTTTCATCTACAAAATCTTCTACATCACCATCTTCAAAACCATCCATCTCTTCATCAACCTCTTCATCTGCCTCTTCATCCATATCAATTTCTTCATTATCAGTAGTTTCTGCAGGTTCATCTATTTCTCCATCTATATCCTTTGTATCTTCTTCATCATCTTCTAGATCATCATCTTCCTGATCATTTTCACCATCATCACGAACATCATCCTTATCGTCATCAACATCTACATCCTCTTCATCATCCTCATCCGCATCTTCATCTTCATCCGCATCATCATCTTCATCACCATTGTCATCATCATCATCATCATCATCATCATCATTTTCTTCATCTGTATTATCATCTGACCCATCAACATTTTCTGTTGAATTATCGTCATCATCATAGTCATCATCCAGAATACTATCACATTCTTCATTATTTTCGGTATTATTTTCACTATCATTTTCATCATACTGCACAATATCAATATATTCATTAACATTAATATCTTCTAAATAATAAGTATTAGTATCCATACAAAAAGCAACAACTTCTCCCATAATTCTTAAATAATCCTTATTTTGTTTAACAATATTTGATGTATTATTAGCATTAGCATTAGCATTAGCATTAACATTAACAATCTGTAGGTGTTCTTTTGCAGGAATATGTGAATTATAATACAAATCTGTAATAACTTTATTTCTATTTATATGTACTAAGAAAATCTGTTTTTTCTTATCGTTTTCTTCAATATAATCAAAATATGCTACAACAGAAGGACTATTTTCTTTCTTATCTACTTGGTATCCAATTAGTTTATAGTTGATTTTTTCATTTAAAAATTCTATAGGAGACAATCCTTTTTTTATACTTACTGTTGCAACCTGTTTTTTCCATTCAATATTATATGCACTTTGCAATATTTCATTTTTCTTATTGTCAAATGTTAATGGATGCACATACAAGCTCAACATTTTAAAATATTACCCTAAGTGATATTATATATAATAGCGTAGCTTTATATTTATTTTTCTTATCTTTTATATTTCAATTTTATAACAATCATTATACAATGTTATATCAATATTATATCAATATAAAAATTCTTTGAATTTAATTTACAATATATTCTAGAATCATAATGTTTATTCTATCTGAAAAAAATATTGGAGTTCCTCTATCTGAAATTAATAAAATAATAATAACATACTTTACTACTAAGTCTGATATTATTGATATATTTGATAATAATTATGAATTTAATGAAAATATTATTCCAATGATAACATCTATTCTAGGAATTGCACCAAAAATATCCAATTATAAAGAATATAAATGTATTGATAACAATATAATAATTAATAGAAAAAACAATTCATTACAACAATATCAATCATTCTATTTGGATGTAAATAATTTAGAAAATAATGATGCTTTGGATGTTAGAAAAATGGATTTGATTAGTACTTTAGTTGATATTGATGATAAACAATTAATTAGACTATATAATATTAAAGATATTACAACTACTGCAACATTAGATAATAAATACACTACTGATTTTACTCAAAATATATTAAATGAACAAGAATATAAGAAAATTACTTGGGAATTTGAATGGGGTAGTGTATGTATTATTATTGATGTAATTACAAAAAAATGCAAATATGAAATAGTAATAGATATAATTGAAGATAGTAAATTAATTCATTCTAGATTAACACATATTAATGATATACTTACAAAATTCAATAAAATAAAATCTGAATTTATATTAAACTAATCTAGAAACTCACAATGCTACAAACAGATTTAAATGGTGTAATGCATGAACTCAAAACAAACAAAACTTGTCAATTTATACTATTAATACTTATTTGTATAGTTCTATATTGGGTAATTGCAAGATATCTACCCGCAAAAAATAAATTTATGAATCTATATCCCAATGTTTTATATGGTGTTGGTACCAATAGATGCAATGGAGATATTCCTAAATTAGACGAAGTTATTATTCGTAATATGATAGATTTACCTAATCGAAACCCTGCATATTTAACATCTAGTATGGTTATTCCTGCTAACCAACCTAGTAATGAAGACCAACGTAAAACACGTATGGATGTTCTAAATATGTTTTATGATACGTTTGATGATAACATAACTAATATAAATCAACGTCCACAAGGATTGTATTTAACTCCATAAAAAAAATATTAAAATTTTAATTTATTTTAAATTTTTTATCTAATTTAATTTTAATTTATTTTAAATTTTTTATCTAATTTAATAATAGGTATTATTAATTTAATCAACTATAAATTTTTAATTATGGTTTTATCGAAAAAGACATTACAAAAACGTAGTAAACGGTCTCGTAAAGTTTCAAGAGTTCAGAAAAAATATAAAAAAACACTACGCGTCCAACGTGGTGGTGATAATGTTATTAGGAAATTAGAAATGTTTTTAGAAAGTAAAATTAACAGAAGAGGCATCATTGAGATACATCCACATGTATTACTAATTATTATTTTATATCTATGGTGCTATGGCAAAATTACTTTAGAAGAAATGGAAGCATGTGATGTTAGTAATATATCAAATATTAAGAACTTAATTAACACTCAAACCAAAATACATATGAAGATCAACTCTTTATCTTATAAAAATATGTATGATTTAGGATATCATGATGCGCAAAAATTATTTTGGGTTATATTATACACAGATTTATCAATACTTATGCCATCAATAAAAAATATGACATACAAAGGACCTAGTAACGTAACAAAATTTTGGATATTGATATCTGAAAATTTTAGTTTTGAAAATCCTGATAAATTAAAATTAAGAATGCACGATGAAGATACTCAAAACAAAATAAAAACAAAGTTACGGGATTTATTTGAACTTCAGTTTACTTATGTTAAACCTGCAAATAATAAAAATAATTTTGTAAATGCCCTTGAATATATAAAACCAAATTATCAACATAATGATTCCCTAAACGCACATAATAATCGAGGTGCAGAAGACTTTGAAGAAGATTCAATTATGATGAGTAAAGTTTTACCTGAACATAGAACAGCGTAATTTAACAGAACTAACTAATGTATTCGCACTATTAATGTATTACAACAGATACTACACAACATTGACCACATAAAATATATAACTACCTATATATATATTGTTATATTAAGAATAATAACTCAGTTCTAAAATATACATGCCACACTAAACAATGTAATATGCATATATACTAAATATTTTTAAATTTTTTATCTAATTTAATCTCTAAACGATTTTTTTGTCCTACCGGTAGGACAGTAATCTATACTTTTTATGATAATTTACCTATACTCTAAATTTATAATCGTTTAGAGATTAATAATAGGTATTATTTAATAAACTATAATTTTTTTTATCTAATTTAATAATAGGTATTATTTAATAAACTATAATTTTTTATTTTTAATTATGGTTTTATCAAAAAAGAAAGTATTAAAACGTAGTAAACGTAGTAAACGTAGTAAACGTTCCAACAAAGTTTCTAGAGGTCGTAAGAACATTAAAAAAACACTACGCGTTCAACGTGGTGGTGACGATATTGTTAGTGATACTTTGCAAAAATTTTTTAAATCACGTAATATCAGCATCGACCCCATAAATATGAATGTAACGCTGAATCAATATGATTTGCAAATTATACTTTTATATTTATGGTGTAATAACAAAATTGGTAGTATTGAATTACAATTCAATACTATATCAGGTGATGATGATCTGAAAAAAATTTTTGAATTGGCAAGGAGACATGCCAATAATAAACCCAATAAATACACTTTTAGTTTATTTAGTTCACGTATAAAAGAACAAGAACCAATATCACCATTTATGGCACCCAATTTGATAGATTGGATTACTAATGTAAATAAAATACCATACCTTGATGTTACAATGAATAATAATATTATACCACCTGGTAGAGAAAATGATTTAAGGGTGTTAATTGAAGACTATTTTGATGTTAGTAAGCAAAATAAGTTAACTCCGAAAGATATACAAAAAAATGTTTATTTATTTGACACAGACTCGGAGGCTAAAAAACAATTTGCTAGTGTTTTTGAAAATATACACATGAGCAGAAATAATTTAAATGGTATACGTGCTAAAATATCAGGACCACAACCAGCTACTGCTGCTGCACTAGCAGCACCACAACCAGCTACTGCTGCTGCACTCGCAAGTCAACCATCATCCGCCTCTACATCATATATAAGGCATATGTGGTTCAAAAATTGGCCAGATCATGGTGTTCCAGATAAAGTGGAATTTATTGATTTTATTAAAATGGTATATCAAGATATTAAAGATAGAGGCGGTACTACATTAATTCACTGTAGCGCCGGAGTGGGAAGAACAGGTGTTGTATATATTGTACTGAAATTATTGTTTCAATACAATTTTACTTTTTATATGACTAATAGTGTTAATACTGATACTGATATTAAATTATTAAATTTTGGAAAATTTAATCCTGAAAGAAGAAAGTTTACTAGTAGGGAAATACTTGCTGAAATACATCTAGGTCGTCGTTATAGGCTATTGTTGGTACAAAATGAAGACCAATTTAAATTTGTATGTGATTTATTTGCTGTTGATCTGACAATAGACGATATTGCCATTGCCGAATTTAAAGCAATATCGAAATATGGCGATAATAAATTAGATACAGAAGACTACAAAACTGCTTCTATTTTCAGATGTGCCTACTCACAAACCAATAAGAATAGATATCCGAATATTTTGCCTTATAATGATACACGTGTTAATGGACACACAGACTGTAACACAAATTATATTAATGCATCTCATATGCAAAGAGGTGTATTTGGTGGAAATGATGTAATTACGGCACAATGTCCTATAAAAGATACAATAGACGATTTTCGCAGAATGATTCTAGATAAAGAAAATAATATAAAACGGATAGTAATGGTTACAAATTTAATAGAAGATGGTAAATCTAAATGTAATGATTATTTAAAGGATATTGGTATAGATAAATCTGAAAATGATATGGGTAGTTTAACTAAACGTATTGAGATAGCTGAATCTAATTATAATGTAAACTATAATGTTAATACTCTTAAATTTATTAACTCAACACAATCTAATCGTAATCAACCGCCACCTCTACCACCTAAACTTAGAACACAATCTAATCGTAATCAACCGCCACCACTACCACTGCCGCGTCGACCGCCACCACCGCCACCACCACTACCAGAAAATAATAATACAGAACCATTGCTACCACCACTACCACTGCCGCGTCGACCGCCACCACCACTACCAGAAAATAATAATACAGAACCATTGCTACCACCACTACCACTAGCACTCGGAAGAGGAAAAAGGAAGAAATTCTAATGTATAAATAATTTTTATTTAGAATTACTTTTTATGCAATATTGCCAGAATAGGTTTATGATCGGATGCCATAAATTCAACATCCGGGATAACTATATCAATAGGTGCCCGATGTGTATCTATAACGTGGTCATAGTGCCGACGTCGTGATACACAACAAGTAAGCATATGTTTATGATGATAATAAAAGTGATGACCATCTAAGGTAATAATTCCCTTCTTATCCCCAAATTCTTTAATGTCATAATTAAAATCACCAGAAATAATAAACCTTATAATTTTCGTGTTGCTAGTATCCATTCTAGCAGTAATTATTTTTATAATATTTTCTAATTTTTTATATTCTTCTGAACTATAATAATGTCCAAAATGTACATTAACAAAGCACCAACCATTATTAAATAATGTTGCTAACCAGGGTCGACCTTTTTCAAATTCTCCTTCGACAATAGAAACTAATTTATATTTGGACTCCCAGAATGTTATTACAACATCCAACCCAGATTTATGCTTTTTATACTTCATTTTATGTAATCTAGGACATTCATCTAATAACTTTTTATAATCAGTAGCTTCTTGCAACGCAATAAAATCCGCAGGATTATTATTTATTACATTACCAATATTTGAAACACATACTGAATTATGTTTAGGATTCTTCGGATTTGTATTATTAGAACATAATGTCCAATCCTTTTTTGCACCTGACATAGACTCCCAAGAAATATTATAAGATAAAACTTTTATATTGTCATCATCAGGTAGCTTTTTAGTATTTGATTTAGTATTTGATTTAGTATTTGATTTCTTTGTTTTCTTTGTTTTTTTACTTCTGATATGTTTTATAGTCATTCTAGAAGATAATACCTTGATTACTTATTAAAAATTAGTAAGATTTTTAATTAGATAACTAAAAGAAAAATACATTACTAATATGTACTATAAGGAACAAAAGGTTTTGCATTAACATTTAGTATTTTTGCATTTTGTGGATTTTGTTGATTTTGTTGATTTGTTTTGTTATTTAGTCTCTTTGGAATTGTGATATCCGGGGGAATACTACTAATAGTATTTGTTAATTCATTAGTAATTTCAAAGTATTCTCCTAACATGTTTGAACTATCGATATATGTAAGTTTATATTTTCTATTTACATTATCAACAATATAGCAAGGAATACCGTATCTAGACAATTTCAAAAAATCACTATAAATATGTGTTTTTGCTGTATCAAGATTAGGTGCAGTTTTACTAATTGCAATTTTTCTCTTATTATTTTTGTTAGTAATAACATCAATTCTCCATGTATAATTATACGTTTCAGCCATTCCTATCCTTTAATTAATTGGTGCTATAACACCTATAGGGCGGATATAATGTAATAAATTCATTAATAAATAAAAAAATTCAATTTTTTATGACATAATAAGAAAAAATACCAAAATATCAAAATATCAAAATACCAAAATAATTTAATTTACACAAAGACGGTATTTTTTTGTAATACCAGATGTAATATTATTTACAATAATCTCACATACTTGTCTCGGTTTTAATCCAATATATTTAGCTTGTGCATCATCCCTCTTAATTGTTGGTAAATTTTTAATACTACAATTATAAAGACTTAGTAGATTTTGTGTTTCTGTTTTTGAAAGAATACGATGTTTAGGAACTAATTGATGACGACTTACATTAAATAGGAAATTCTCTAATCCAAAAATTTGAACAAAGTAATTCTTTGTAATATAAAGATGATTTACAAAATCCTCATCCACTTTATCTTTTACACCAATCTTCATAATAATACGACTAATATTAAGAATTATAAGTGTATCCTTAGTAGCTAATTCATTTTCAAAAATTTCATTAATCTGGTTAGTCAAAGTAGTAGTACCTTTAAATTTATCATCTAAACGATATTTTACATAAATCTTTTCAGCATTAGATGTCCCAGCATGTTTTTCTAGAATAATATCTAGTGGCCCTTTATCAGCAATACTTTCAAATTTACCTATGTTATGTTCATGTAGCATAATCTTCATTTCTTCTTCAGTATAATTTTGCAAATCACTTGTATCAAATCCACGGTCTTCCAGCATTTCTAACAAATGCTTACGGGATTTATATACTAACTGATATAATTTAAAAATCTGTGATGAAGACATTATTCTAGAATCAAAATATATTTATTTATATATATTAGCTATATTTATATATGTTTATATATATTTTATATATGTTTTATATATTTTATTCTAGATTAACAATAGTTTTTCAATTTTTATTTTTATATAATTCTTTAGATATCATCAAAAGGATCTAAATTCTTACTACCACTATATAAGAATCCATCACTAATCTTAGTATCTAACTCGACAACTTTTATATTAGAATCAAATGATACCTTCTTTTGATTATTTCCACCACCATTCATATTATTCACATTAAACATAGGTTGTTGCATCGGTTGTTGCATTGGTGGTTGCATTGGTGGTTGCATCGGTGGTTGCATCATTGATTGACTAGGTTGCATATTACCCGCATTATTATTATTATTATTATTATTAAATGAAAAATTTAATCCACCACCTTGTTGTTGATTATTATATTGTGTTTGTGGGATATTAGATACCATAGGATTAGAATTATTTACCTGATTATCTAGAACTTGATTTATTCCCATAGTTTTAGCGTGTTCTAGTTTATCATTATTGCCACCAGTCTGTAAACCGAATAATTGTGCATTTAAATTTTCAATTGCCTGATCATCATCTTTCTGTTTAATATCAAACTCTGGTTTTACACCACCATATGCAGATAAATCAAACTCCTCCATATCAATATCACCACCACCAACAGTATGATTTACTTCCATTGCAGGTCCAATTGAACCCTGTTGTTGTACCATTGAACCACCTGGTTGCATATTCGTTGTTCCAGATTGTGATTGTAAAATACCTGGATTTAAATTTGCTCGTTGAAAGTCTTGTAGTGGCTGTTGTGTTAGTGGTTGTTGTGCTACTGGCTGTTGTTGAATTTCTTGCTGGGGTTGCATAGAATCACTAGCTGTTTGTTCACTACCTCCTGCTTTACTATCATCTGTTTCTACTTCTACTTCTACTATAGGTTCTTCAGTTTCAATATCAGCATCAGTTTCTTCGCTGTGATCATCTGCACTATCATTATCAACATCAGCACCACCATTCTGGCGTTGTTCATCATCATCATCATCTTCATTATCAAAAACAAATTCACTCGCTTCAGTATCCATTAATTCATCAATATCATCATCCCCAATTTCTGCAATATCCCCATTATCTACATCAGGTATCATCTTTCTTAATCTAGATACATCAAAACGCACACTTATACACATCCCTTGCATTTCCTGTACCAATAACTTAAATGTATATGGTACCACCAATTGAATAAAATCTATAGTCTTTTGATTATATATATTCAACCCAATAATATTATCCGTAGTTAAACCCTTACTACCCACCCCTTCACTTAATTGATAAGATGCAATACCATCAGTAATATTATCATAATACAATCCCATTTCCGGATTAGATACAGTTATCTCACCTGATGCTTTACTAACCTGAATAATAAATTTATCACAACGCTCTATATAACTTTCCTTAATAAAACCCCATATACCATGCGCAATTAAAGCATCGCGCTCCATTTCACCGAACTTTAAACCACCCCCATTTGCCCGTCCGGCAACACTTTGACGTTCTTTGACTGTGTATAAACCACCGGGAACAGGAATGCCATTTTTACGTTGCCCAGAAAGACGGGTATTAATCTTATCATCAACCATATATTTGAGACGTTGATAGAAAATAACACCACAAAAAACTTTAACATCCATCTGCTCGCCAGTTTGACCATTGTAGAGAATTCTATCACCCCATGAAGTAAATCCTAACTTGTTTTCTAGAATATCATTAATTTGTTCGACATTAACAATTTCAAAAGCATTATAACATCCCATAAAGCCTAGTTCTGTACCTAAATTACCAAATAAGATTTCTATAAATTGTGCTACAGTCATACGTTTAGGATAACTACCAGGATCCAATACTATATCTGGGATAATACCGTCTTCAGTATAAGGTAAATCTTCTTTTCGCAAAGTCATACCAAAAGTACCTTTTTGAGCACAACGGGATGCAAATTTATCACCCATAACAGGAGGTCGATTCTGGCAGGTACGAATTTTTACTGCACGGTCGCCATCTGCATTTGTTTGCCAAGTATATACTGCATCTACAATACTACCTTCATTACCTAATTTTGTGGTGGTTGACATATCTCGGTATGCATCAGTACCATGTTCATCTTTACCTTTCATATATTTACCTATTACTATATCATCTTGTTCCAGAAAAACCCCTTTCTTTGGCAATCCATATTTATCTATCTTATCATAATTATAACGTTTGCTAGGAATCAAATCATCTGGATAATGTGGCATTTCTGCCGAATACATAGGATTATAAAAATGATTCTCTTCTCCAGTCTTAGGATCAGTTATCTCATGGTCGCTATACATTTTATAATAACTAGTATGAAACATTCCTAAATCAATCGCACCTTGATTACCTACAATAGCATCTTCTTGATTATAATTATAACTTGCGAGCGCTACAAATATATTCTGCCCCTGACCAAATTTATTTTCAGTTATCGCATTATGTAATCGCCCCTGTGTAAATGGAAGTTGTGGATAATTCAATATATGCGTAGATGTATCTATTCGATTATTAAAATTCATTGCATAAGTAGATATACCTTGTTTAACGTGTTTACTAGAAAAAATTACACGACCCGACGCATTATGTTCTGTAAATGGCAACAAATGCGCATTGAAACTCAAAAACATACTCGGATGCAATTCAACATGCGTAAATTTCTGCAAACTATCCGGTGCAATATTAAAACTTAACGACACTAAAGTAGTATCAAATTCCTGGGAATCAACATATTCTATCACCGCCTGTGTTTCACTCAATTTATCAACATATAACCCATCACTGCGAGATAATCCAACAGTTTGTAAATCTTCAATTGTACAATTATAATAATCATATGTTCCTGTACGTTTTCGGAAACCAGATACTAAATCAGTGAATGTTAAATGTTTTGCCTTAATATCACGAATATGTCGGGGCTGGAGTAATAGATTATTTTGTTCAATAATATATAGTGGGCGAACAAAACGACCACCATCTGCAAAAATAATAATCTCATTAGTAGAACGTTCCCAGGAAATTGATGTAAATATATTAATCAAACCATTACGTCTATAAAGCAGGAAAATATTATTTAGATATTCTGGATTACGATGACATCCTATCCAATTTCCATTAACAAATACCTTACATAATTGTTGAACTTCTGTAGGTAATAAATCATCCAATACTTCCACACCCTCTTTTATAATAAAATCAATAATAGGTTTTGTCTGACAACCAAAAGTAATATGTGATATAATCGCAAGACCCTTATTCAAACCGACTTTCTGACCCTCAGGTGTTTCTGCAGGACATACACAACCATATTGAGTAGCATGTAATCGACGACGTGGAGTACTTACATTACCACCACCCACATTATCAATAATACGACGTAAATGCGCTATAGTCAGATTACGTGTTTCACGAGTTAATGCCTGTACAACACCTACTTTTTGACCAATTGTACCTTTTTTCAAAGCACCATTAAAATGTTTTTTAAATACTTCCCGGTCAAAAATCTTATTGAAATTTGTTTCATTAATAATATCAACTATTTTATCTGCACCACTATAATCTTTAGCATTAAAAGTATATTGTCTGTTAGTCTCGACACGCACCGCACGTATTACCTGTTCAAATGCATTACGAAATAACGTCGCCATTAAAAATCCAGATAAATCAATACGTTTATTTATGAAATTATCGCGGTCTGTATCTTTTACTAATCCTAATCGGAGTAGGAGTAGTTTCCGAGTCATATAACCTAGATAATATGCTTTTGAGTTATTAATGTTGCCAGTTCCGCTAGTTATATGTGGAAAAAATGTTTCATCAAATGTAGAATATAGAAAACTAAGAAGAGTTTTTTTCTTTTTAGTTATATCACTAAAACCTTCTTTTTTATCTGCTTGGGCACGAGATGGTAATTTTACTAAATATGCCTCTGCAGGTTCCCTACTATAAATCTCTTCTTCCAGAATAAATGGATCTAGAATACTAGGTCGCAATAGTTCCATCATTTTTTCTGCTAATTCACCTTCCAAATTACCAATAATATACTCTAGAATTTGTTTATCAGTTTCAATACCTAAGGCACGAAACATAATAAATAATGGCACATCACGCTTATCATGTTCTTGCAGAAGCGGACGTTCTTGACCTAGACGAACTGTAATTGCACCACCTACACGTTCTAGCTGGACTTTAACAGTACGCGCATTTGCAAATGCTTCATCACTAACACACTTAACTTCAGCAAAATGGGTATATTTTTCCGAACCCGATGATTGATTAACCGTATTTAGGAAAATTATATTCTCTGCCTTACGTTCTTGAGATACTATAACTTTTTCCGCACCATCTAGAATAAAATAACCTCCTAAATCATATTTATCTTCACCCATTTGAGTTAGTAATTCATTATTGGTACCTTTAGTGCTACTTAACACACATAAATCGGATTTTAACATAATAGGAATCTTTCCTAAATAGATATTTTTAAGAATATGTGCATGAGGACTAGGAACTTTATCTAGAATTGTTTCATCACCCCGCTTCATTGTAAATTCAATATCAATATCATAAAAAAAATCTACACCATAAGTAATATCTTTTAATCGGGCTTCATTAGGGAATAACTGTCGGGTTTCACCACCAGGATAATTTATTATTGTTGGTTTAGTAATTTTATAGCGGTCGTGAGTTTTACCACCATAGTATACTTTTATTTCGTAAGTGATATTGCGGTCTTCTTTGTCAATTAGCACATATGGAGGATTTTTTGCAAAATTTTTCATTATCTGTGGGATTTTATTCTGGATGAAATCATTATAACTGTCAATATGATGTCTTACTAGATAGTTTGGAATATCACGGAAATAGGAATTTATTATATCCCACGTTTCTAATTCTAAATTCATTCTGGGAAGACTATTCTGGAAACACTTCTAATAATTACTTCTATTAAAATATTTATACTAAATATTTATACTAAATTAATTACATTAATTAATTTATAATATTATTACACGTAATCGAAAATATTAAAATTGCAAAAAAATATTAAGTACTATTAACTAAATGAAGAAACTAAATGAAGAAACTAAATGAAGAAACTAAATGAAGAAATTTAATACACAAATACTAGAAACATCAACAATCCAATAATAATTTTCATTACCATCATATAAATTATATCTTGATATATTTTATCCTTATATTCTAGAATTTGCTTATTTTGCTTATAATTTTCTTCATTAAGTAATAGATTTTGATTCTTCAAATCCATATTATCACATTGACTATTAATCAAATCTAATTTTAGAAAATGGTTCTTTCTAGATTCATCCTCAATATCACGTTTCAAATTATTAATAATTTCCTTCAAAGATTGAATAGTTTTCATATCCAATTCACGTTGCGCATAAATAACTTCATTTATTGATGCTAACGCTTTATTTTCATTATCTGGATTAGATTTCATACGACGCTTACGCCTATTAGTATTTATTTCTTCATTTATTTCTTCATTTATTTCTTCATTCCTAACCTTATTATTAATAATATGCTTTATTATTAAATTAGTTTCATTATCACTATTATGTAAAATAACACTATTATTACTATCATCAGATAGTTCATCGTTATCATCATTATCATTGACTAGAACTTTGGCTGTAATAGGTTTCTGATTTTTCATTTGAGTTTGTAATTCTTTCAAAGCTTGATTAGTATATTCATCTTTCTGACGATTATATTCTTCCATAGTAATTTTTACTGCCATTCTAGAATACTATATATTTTAGTATTCTAGCATATCTAGATTTGCAACTTTCAATTTTTTTAGTACTAAATAAAATATAAAATAAAAAATAAAAAATAAAAAAGCAAAAAGCAAAAGCTAGTAGATTCTAGAGACATACACAAGCATTGATTAGATTTTCTACTGGTAATAATCCTAGAACACATTTGTTATCCTTAGCTTTCTTATATAACTAGTTTGCTTTCAGAATAGTTAAAAGGTTTTCATATGGTTTTTTATCTAAATAATAATGTTTAATTACAATAATAAGGCAACTATATAAGGTTTCTATAATATAAAATGGGAGGAGGTTTAATGCAATTAGTAGCTTACGGTTCCCAGGATGTATATCTCACCGGAAATCCACAAATTACATTTTTTAAAGTAGTATATCGACGCCACACCAATTTTTCCATCGAACCCATACAACAAGTTTTCAACGGTCTTGCAAATTGGGGACATTCACTCAGTACAACAATATCCCGCAATGGTGATTTACTCTACCGTATGTACATTACCATTACATTACCCAGTATACCCAGCAATGGTAATGAACAATTTCGTTGGCTTAATTGGTTAGGTCATATCATAGTACAACAAGCCGAAATAGTAATAGGTGGTCAGCGTATAGACCGACATTATGGACATTGGCTACATATTTGGAACGAACTAACCCAAACATTTGGACATCAAGCAGGATATGCCACTATGGTAGGAAATGTTCCCAAATTAGTCCAATCTACAATCGATACTGTCCCTAGTATTACTTTATACGTCCCTTTACGTTTTTGGTTTAATCGCAATGTAGGTCTCGCACTTCCCCTAATCGCATTACAATATCACGATGTCCAAGTAAACGTTAATCTAGCCAATGTACAAGATTGCTATTGGGCAAGTGGTGCTACCCGTATTCCTGCTGATTTACAAGATGTATCCCTATGGGTTGATTACATCTATCTAGATACAGATGAACGCCGACGATTTGCCCAAGCTAGCCATGAATACCTTATCGAACAATTACAATTTAATGGTGATATGCCAATTAATAGTACTGCCGAATTAATTAAAATGCCATTTAATCATCCAGTAAAAGAAGTCATTTGGACTATCCAGAAAGACAGTCTTATTAACTCATCTCTAATGAATAATTATGGTGGCCAACAATGGTTTAATTACACTGATTCACTAGACTATACTTATTTTTCTGGCACTCCACAAGACCCATTAGGTGGGGGAATTGGTACTGCCGCATTTAATGTTGGTAATTGGTATTCTAGCTTACCAATGAGTGGTACTGCAAATGGTAGTGTTGCTACTGCTGGTCAATATGGGCAAAATGGTTCTGCAATTTACGGATTCCATTTTGATGATTTATTTGGTACTACTTCCAATGTTAGTAGCCGTGCTTGGACATCACATCTCCCTATATTCGATTCTGGGGAAAATCCAACATCACTTGCTAAAATTATGCTCAATGGACATGACAGACTCACCGCACGAGAAGGCCGTTATTTCAATACAGTAATTCCACAAGAATGCCATGAAAATTGTCCAGCAACAGGTATTAATGTGTATTCATTTGCATTGAAGCCAGAAGAACATCAACCTAGTGGTACTTGTAATTTTTCACGGGTTGATATTGGACAATTAAATATTAATATTACTAGCGCAACTTATACATCACCTATTACTATAGGTAATACTGATACCGCAAAGATACGTATCTATGCAACTAATTATAATGTGTTGCGTATATTGAGTGGAATGGCGGGATTGGCATTTACAAATTAGGATGAATTATTGTTTTGTATTTATTGTATTGTGTCGCATAACTTAAATATAACTTGTCTAGAACCACTAATTACTTTGTCATCTGGAATATTATATTCATAGATATTAAATCCATATTTTTCAAATACATTGATTTCTTCTTTAGCATACCATATATAAAGATGTTCTAGTGTGGCAAAACCAAATACATAAGGTGATCCTCGATAAATAAGTTTATCAAAAAATGCTCTTGCTAGAGGTGTTCCTACATCTGCATCTGGATGCATATATCTTTCACTTCCATCATTTAATTTATACGGCCGATTTAACTTTTGTCTAATTGCAAATAGTTCATTCTTAAGACCTACATTATTTCCACATATAATAGAATATGGTCCATTATTATTTGCATCTTGTAATCTATAAATCAACATTCTATTCAATAAACTATTCAATAAACTACTTAGCAGTTAGTAAATAAATGAAATTAAAAACAAAAAAATCAATTTTTTTTACAATATTATTTTTGTGCTGGATATTATTAGTTTTTAGAGGTTGTTTAGTTTTTAGAATTTTTAGCTGATTTAATTGAAAAATAATAGTTTATTTATTAAATGACATTTTACAGTGGCAAGTAGCATTGTTTTGAATAAAAATCTAGTCATGGCTTTAGATTATTTGCCGACAGATATTACTTTAGATAATTTGCCGGCAGATCTTAGGGGGTTGCTACTAGTAGCAACCCAGAATGTTTTATTAACCTTCCAGATTCTATTGAAACAATAAGAGTATCTTATAACAATTTTCCAGAAATTACTAAACTTCCAAAGAAATGTAAAGTATTTACTTATATGAAGTGTCCGCATGATGTATTTACATCCATCACTAAAAATAAGCTTTTCAAAGGTATTTGCATATCGAAAAAGAAACAAAATAATTTTTGATGTTTGATGTTTGATGTATTGTTTTCCACTATTCAATGGATAAAGGATATGAGATATGAGATATAAGATATTTTTTTTAGCATATTTATCTAAATATGAAAAAAATTGAAATTTACAATTTATTTTATTTACTGTATTTACAAGCACATTACAATGTCTGACGAAAGCTACTACAGCAACGATGAGCAGGAGCAGGAGCATGACAATCCAGGCAACATTCTCATTCGCTACAAAGCAAGCTACGACAAGGACTATGTTCGCAAAGCAGTTCTGGCAAATCCCAATTTGAAGAACCAAACTTTGCTTGACTATGTGGGCTTTACCAAGCCACCATGCCAGTTTTGCAAAGAAATCACAGACCTTTTCTACGCATACCATGCGTGCATGTGCCCCCACTGCACGACAAAGTTGCATTCCAAAAAGTTTGAGTTCATCGATGTATATTTTGACGAGTATCTGGAGAAGTACACCTTCTCCAACAACGGATGCAAAACATGCCTCAACCAAGCATTGGCGGAGTTTGAAGACAACACCGCCGTAGATACCCAATCGCGCGATATTGACTATGCCCGCATGCAGAAGAACAAGCGTTCCCACGCAAAAACTTCCCGCAAGACGAAGCAAAAGACAATCTCACGAGGCAAGAAGTACCGCGACTTTACTGTCGTGTAAGCTCAATTCTGACGTTTTTTTTGTTTTTGAAAAGATATAGAAAAATAGAAAAACAAATGGAAAAACATATATATATATAATTATAGGTCATCTTCTTGCATACAATAAGTTTTGCCACATAGTTGCCGTGGATTATCATCACCCATATTTATACCACAAATCATACAGAAATTAGCTATACATCGTTGTACAACATTGGTAGTGGTGTTTGTTGTATTTTCTGTGTTTTCTAGAGTACATTTATCTAGAGTACAAGTATCATGTGATGTTTGAATTGTTGCCATTATAGATTAGCAATTGTAATTATATTGGATAATAGAATAATAGAATAATAGAAAAAGAAATCAATTTTTTGTTAATTTATTTAGAATTAGATATTCTAGGCATATTGCTCTGCCTCATTAGTTATCGAATTAGGTAAATATTTTTTAAGAAAATTACAAACACTTTGCAAAATATTTATACCATTATTACTATTACTATTATTACTATTATTACTATTATCAGTATCATATAAAGGAATATCAACATCTTGTTGTAATCCATAAATATTATTAGAATATGTATTAGTATTAGTATTAGTATTAGTACTAGTACTAGTTGGTCTAGTTGGACTAGTTGGTGGAGGTGCATTTGTCATATCAATAATAATATCGTTATTATCCATTTTTACTAATAATATTTTTAGATAACCTATATGTTTATTCTAGAAACTATCAATTTTTTTAAACCTTGAAAAAATATATGTATCTAGAATAAAAATGCAAACATTAATTACAGCAAAAACACTAAAATTCAGCAAACCATCTTGCAGTTGTGGAATAGTTTCGAAACCCATAAAGGGCTTTGGTGTAATGGGCAACGCCCCTTCATCTCAACAACGAAAAGATTTTCTCTCTAGCATATCAAACAAATCTAAAAGCAGGAAAACATCAAAAGGAAAACCAAAACCAAAAAGCAACAAAAAAAGTAAAAAGAAACATTAAACTAAACATTTATCTAGAAGACCTTTACATTGACTATCTACATTGACTATCTACATTGACCATTTACATTGACCATTTATCCTGGTTAAAAGATGCAACACCAATTGCCTTCATATTCTTCTGGAATTGTGCAATCTTAGCTTGTAATGCCAATTGGGCATCACTCTGAATAACCTGTTTAACCTTTTCACCATCCTTAGGTTCTGGCTTAATACCATAACAATTTACACCATATAGTAAATTAGGGTCATTACGAACCAGATTTATACCAGGTTGACCACAAATATTGCGATTATTAGGATCATTATCCTGAAGGGTTTTCCAAGTAGAATATTGAATTGGAAATGCCGCAATACCATCCTTAGTCCAGCCAACATTACACCAATCTGCCCCCTGTTTATGTGCATCTACTAGTTGGTCAATAGTAGCTACTTCTGCACCTAATGCACCACATACACCCCCAGCATCATCAAGAGTATATTTATTTTCTTTGATATTGAATACCTGTTTAATACTGGGGTTGCTTAGTGTTGCTAATGGTGCTTGTCCAGTAGTAGGTGCAGTTGCATAATAACCGCCAGTATTAATTGGTACTGGTGCGCCTGCGACAGTATTGCTATTAATTGGTGCAGATGCAGAACCAGCAATAGCAGATAGTGTGGGTGAAGGGTTTAATGCCATTGCTAAATTGTTGGAATATAGACGTCCAGGACGGGAACTTTTACTAACTACAATATAATATACAATAATAATTACTAAAAGACCAAATACGGCAGATATACCAATTAGAATAAAATTTGGTTCACCAGTTATTTGAGGATATAACATTCTAGAAAGAGTAATACTATTAGCTTATTATAATTATCATATATTTTTTCTATTTTCTATTTTCTATTTTCTATTTTCTATTTTCTATTTTCTAAAACAAAAATGTTAAAAAATATTGTATCTAGAATAGCTTCCAGATAAATAGGCAACGGGCAACGGATAATGGTCAATTATTAGAATGATAGAATAACATATAAGCATTTTGCGAACTCATAACTTCCATCTCAGGAATTTCACGTACATTACTATCATTGCATAAATACCATTTATTTTCGAATTGGTGTTCCTTATTATAGTCTTTAACATAAGAATAATAATGACCACCACCCATTACTCCAATGTGATTAATTACTGCATAAAGATGGTAATCTTGCATATTAACACCACAGAAATATTGGCTAAGACTAAGTGTTTCTGGATAATGAATCATTTTGTTAATTTTAAAAAGACTATTTCTAATTTGTGCATAGCGTTTAATCTTGATAATTAATGTGCGTGGTTTGGTAATTATTTTTCTGTCCATACGATTATGTTCTTTATTACCACAATTTTCGCATTTGTAATCAATATCTTCAACTTTAAACATTTCACTAATACATTCATCTAAAGTAATGTGGTTATTAGTTTGCCAATTAGTAGGTAGTGATACACACATAATGTCATTAGGACTAACTTCAAATGAACGTTTATTACATTGATTACATTCAATACAATTTATAATGTAATAGTAGAATGTTTTAACAAACATTGAGAAATCATTTTGATATCGAGTACGAAAATGTTGCAGATATAATTTAAAATATGGATCAAGTTTATCATAATTTTCTGGCAAATCAATGCTAACTTTACTAGATTTAGCATTATGGACTTTATCTAGAATATATGCCATAAATTCATGTGGATCATTTTGTTCTCCACTAAATAGATGTTCAAAACCAGTACTTTGACTGATTTCTTGAGATACTGTAATTAATGTATTACAAGTAATTGTTCTGTAGTTTCTAGAATGTAGATTATTAATTAGTTCTTTAAAACAAGTGTAAATAAATATATCGCCACTATGTTTAGCAACGTGTTTCAGTACACGTTGTTCATATATATCAATATCTGGATTTTGTTCTAGTAATCCATTAATATATTCTTCCATTTCATTTGATTTTAGCTTACCAAGATTATATTTGTTAATTATTTTAATCATTCTGCTATCATCAGCTTGATAACGTTTTATAAATGTATGGATAAATGGACTTACTGCAAGACATTGAATTGCAGAATTAATAAAACAATCATTACCGCTATTGAAAAGACCAGTGCGATTGGTTATTTGTTTATTTTCTATAATCCCTTGTAATGGAGAATTTTGAATTACAATATTATTAGTAGTATCTGGATCAATAATTATAGGATTTGCTTCACTATCTGGGGTATCATCAACAATATCCATAGTATGAATATTTCTACCATTATTTGTACTGTTATTTTCTGTTTCCATTTTATAGATAGCTAGATACTAGATAACTACTTGTTAGAGATATGTAATAAAACAATTTGGTATTATAAACAAACTAATATCATAATATTTTTTCAATTTTTTATTTAATTATTCTTTTTACATTACGTTTATTACTTAAAAGCAAATTATTTGTTAAATATAATTACTAAAATTTATAGTATCTAGAATAAAAACAAATAATTAATAATGTCATATCCATATAACCAACCTTATATTCCAACAGATGATAGAATAATTGTTGAACGTCATTATATTCCACCCAATTTATATCGTGAACTATATTTCGGATATCCTTCTCAACCACAAATATATTATCATCCTGCTTCTCTACAACATACATACTATCAACCTGTGTATCAACCACCACAACCACCTACAAATATTGCACCTAATATTTATTCACCTCCAACTACAATAAATAGCAATCATGCGGTACATCATCCTGTTGAATTGGGTCAATTATTTGCACAACATCAAGGAAGTATACCTACTATTCATAATACTCGTAATTTACCAAGTGAATTATTTCCACGCCCAGCTAATCAGACAACACAAGTCCCAAATAGACGTAATAGATTAGCAGAAAGTATTTTAAATGAAGCTCCGGTAGAAATTCGTAATTTAATTAATGGATTATTAAATACACGTACTCCATTTGAGGTACAAGTATCTGCAGTTCCTGCTGAAATAATAATGAATCGTGTAGCCGGGAATGATGATAATAATCAACCACTTTCTTTATCTAATATTAATATTGTATCTACAGTATCTAGATTTGATAGTCTAGAAACAAATATAGATACTTGTTCTATATGCCAACAATCCCTAAATAATATAGATATTGTTAGAAAATTAAATAATTGTACACACATATTCCATTTATCATGTATTGATACTTGGTTATCAGAAAGAAATACTTGCCCATCCTGCAGACATAGTTTACTTAATGATTTGAATAATCAACAATCCAATACTGTAGGTAATATTGCAAGTAATACTACTAGGACTACTGTAAATATTGTAAATGACCATGACGAGGATAATGAAGATGACGAAGATGACGAGGATGATGACGAGAATAATGAAGATGAATATGATGACGAGGTTGATGATGATTATCAACCTTGCCAATGTTGCCATAGTACTGATGGTAATAGTATTATAACTGACGATGACGATGATGACGATGACGAGGATGATGAGTCTGTAATACAACAAACATCCAATACATCCAATATATCTATGCCCACCCAAACAAATAATACTATACCAATTAATATAAATGTAAATCGTCAAAATAATTCTAATGCCAATCCAAATATAAGAATATTTAATAATTTATCTCAAGGACTAGGAGATTTAATTAATTCTGGTACACCAATTATTACTTCTCTAATAAATGGTAATAGCAGTAATATATCACCTATATTAAATAATATTAGTCCATTAATAAGTGCTTTTACAGAGTTAATGAATAATTCTAATAGTTCATCATTTGTCTATCGCAATTTTTAGTAATGGAAAATGCATAATGGAAAATGCGGATATTCCAAATAGTTAATTTATAGTTAATTTATAGTTAATTTATAGTTAATTAGTTAATTCATAATAAATTACAATATGGGTTCATCTGTAATTACGTTATCTGATAATCTAGCTACTCTTGACGTTGGTAATTATTGGCGCTCTAACATAGATATTGGAACTAAAATTAAATTATATAATACTGATTTAGTATATATATTTTATGGTTATAATTCTGATAAAAGCATAGTATGTTGTTTTCCAATTGATGCCAATAATGTTATTGAAAAAATTAAATATGTTCCAATAACTCAAATAGATAAAATATTCTGAACAAGAAAAAGCAAACGAAAAAAAAGATAAAAAAGATAAAACTATTTTTAATTATTCAATATAGTCAATCCAATTTGTAATTATATCATTTGTAATACCATATGACATTAAATCTTGTTTTACAAGTTCTCGATGTTTTTCAATAGTATAATCACCACTACGATTTAGAATATTCTTTATATTAGCAATAGTGTTGCTGATATATTCAGAATCTGAAATAGTAATTACAACTAGATTACTGAAGCCGTTAAGACTTGCAACTAGTCGGGTAATTTTGCCAATAAAACATAGTTCTTTGCTTTCTAGCAATTCAGTGTTAATAATATTTTTAATCTCTTTTTGCGTTTCTTCATTAAATGTAGTATTGATATATTCCCATACATACTCGAAAATTTCACGAAAGTTCATTTTCAAAACAGAATGATATTCAGTATTCAGATATTCTTTTTCAATCATTATCTTACAATCTTTCGTCAGAACATTATCATTAATAATTTCCTGTGTAATTTCGAAACTGTTAATAATAAGTGGTTGTGATGTGATATTTTCTATACTTTTAATCAAATTCTTTTGAACATTAGAATTATGAATGCTTTGTTTATCCCTTACAAAATTACCACCATTTTTAATTAAATCAATAAATCGTTTAACCTGGGGTTGAATTGTAATTATAGGATTATTATAATATTTGAATGACATTAGGTTTTTAGCATAAATAATATTAGTTGGCAACATTGTAATTTTATTGTTAGAAATATTAATATGTTTTAGATTTGTAAGATTTTCGAAAATTGCACCCAAATAGCTAATATTATTATCATTCACATCTATATAAACTAATTTTTTCATATTAGAAAATATATCCGGAATACTTGTAATCTTATTAAAATTCAAATACAATTCTTCCATATTAACCAATTTACACATCGTGTCCGGAAGTATATCAATATTCGTCTTATAAATTTCTAGGAATTTCAGATTAATCAAATTACCAATTCCAGGTGGCAATAATGCAACTGGGTTATTACTGATTTTCAAACGCTTTAGCGATTTCAATTCAAATAGATGCTCAGGTAGTGTATACAATCCAACATTATCCAGACAAAAGTCATCTAGCTTTGCAGATTTACTAAATTTTGGAACGCAATGAAGCATTGGATTATTTGCCAAATCTAGTCCTTCTAGATTTTCTAGATTTTCAAAACTATTATCAATATCTGTAAGAGAACAATTATTAAGCAAAAGTTTTTTAAGCTTAATAAGATTTGTAATCTTATAATCCACATTTTTAATTGGATTGTTATTAAAACCAAGACACACTAGATTAATTAGATTAGAAAATGTTATAGGAATATTGGTAATGTTATTATTACCCAAATTAAGATATCTCAACGATTGCATATTACCAATTTTATCTGAAATAGTTTTAATTGAATTATCAAGTAGATACAACTCAGAAAGATATTCGAGAGTGTAAATATTAGCAGGAATATAATTTAGTTTGCACTCGCAAATAGAAAGATATTCCAGTCTTTTCGGAAATACATATTGTGTACAATCAATATAAACAATATCAATATTAGTTAATTCCAATTTCTTAAGATTAGGAAACATTTCAAAATTTGGAATACAATCAATTGTAATATCCTTAATAGTTAGATTTTCAAGATTACTAAAACTATAGAAATTATTAGTGAACATATATTTATCATAAAAATTTATTTTACTCAATTCCCATTTGTCATCAATATCAAGTGTCTTTACCAAACCTTTACCTTTTTCCTCATTATGATTTTTTACATAAAGTGCACCCTTACTTTTAAGAATAAAGTCTAGAAACATATAGTTCATAGAATTAATTTCAGTAATAACTGCAATTGCATGTCTTTTTGTAGCATTTCCACGGCAATCATCATTATCATTCGGACGCTTACAACGTACACTGTTCGTCGTATGTGTCATTATAATAATTAGTTGGGAAAGTCAAATTATAAAATCTGCAAAATAATAATAATAACAATAATATAACATTTAAAAATCAATTTTTTTATATTTTAAACTTTTTTTAACTATTTTTTAACTATTTTTTAACTATTTTTTAACTATTTTTTAACTATTTTTTAACTATTTTATTTAGTTATTACCAGAATGAATAGATAATAATTTATCAATAATTTTTTTACTAAAACCAAAACACACCGTATTCAAATCATTATACATTTTAAATCCAGATAATTCCAAATCACCATAAATAACCTTTTTAAAATATTGATAACCTTTTTTCTGCATTTCGTTCATTCTAGCAACATCTTTTAATAATTCATTACATTTTGAATATATATATTCCCAATTATGTATTTTAGTATCAAATGACAATCCTACTTCATCCCAAGAAATACCAAATGGAGCACTAAAATCATTAATTAAAATTGGAATACTACCACACGCCAAAGCTTCAATAATTCTCATACTACTATTACCATTACCTTTCGGACACAAACACAATTTACTTTTAAATATATCATTATATGAATCATATGCAGTCTCTTCTATTTGTTTCTGACTAGGTTTATTACCATTCAATCGCCACCCCCAATAATCATTATTCTGAATTATATTACATCCTGGTTTATCTTTAAAATAATTATACATATCTGTTCGCATTCCAGTCCAAATTGTACCCTTAAAATATATATCAATATCACGATGTAATGCCTGATTAACTGATAAATCAATATTTACACAATGCTTTTCAAAATATTTAAATATTGCAGGATTTGAAACAAATATTTGAGTTTGTTTCTTAGCCAACCCAGATTGTTTTAATGCATTTGTAAACCAAATACACTCATCATCTATTGGTATACTCTGATCACCACTTAAAATAAACACCAATTTATTTTTAGGATACCGCACCTTAATATTCATGATTAATGGTATTGGATCACCATTACTTTCAAAAATAATATAATCCGCATCATCGATTGTATTTACCAATGAAATTATTTTATTGTGAATATTAAACCATTCTCCAGATATTGGCGAAAGGAAACCTATCTTTAATTTTGTTGTCATTCTAGCTATCTAGAATATCTAAAAATCTTTTTATATACTTTATTCTAGCATATTAACTAATAAAAAAAGATGCTTAAAAAACAATAATCTATTTATTAACAAAAACAACAAACACAACAAAAATAAAAATGTCTGAAATAATTCAATCGCCAGCCCCAGATAGTGCTAGTGCTAGTGCTAGTGCTAGTGCTAGTGATAGTGCTAGTGCTAGTGCTAGTGATAGTGATAGTGCTAGTGCTAGTGCTAGTGCTAGTGCTAGTGATAGTGCTAGTGCTAGAATAAAAATAGCAATTGATACAGTGTTCTTTCAGAATACTTATTCTGGAATAACCCGTGTTTGGGAAACTATTCTAAGAAATCTTAAAACTAATACCTTTCTAGAATCCAATGATAATATAAATTATGAAATTATTCTGCTTATTCGTGGAAATAGTATTCTAGAGAAACTAAAAAATATTATTACAGTTAATGAATCTACTAAACAAATTTCAATAAGCCATATATTAATTAAAAAATTCAATTATTTAACAATGTATCAAGATGTTGATTATTTAAATACAATTTGCAAACAAAACAATATTCAGTATTTCATATCAACTTATTATACCTATTGTACTATAATTCCTAATATATTAATGATTCACGATATGATACCCGAAATATTCAAATTACCAAAACATCTAATGTGGACTCAAAAAGAACTCTCTATTAAAAATGCATCCCAATTTATAACTATCAGCAACACCACTACTAAAGACTTAAAGAAATTCTATCCACATATCCACAATAACAGCAAAATCTATCCAATTACCTTAATTTACAATAGTATTCAACCAATTAATTCATCTAATAGTGATACTAATGGTGATACTAAATATGATAATAATTTTGTTAATAATATTTTAATACCTAATGGTATATTGCCTAAAAAATATATTTTTGCAATGACAACTAGTAATGAAGAATATAAAAATACCAAATTAATTATAGATTTTACAAAGAAATACACATTTCAATTAGCCCAGAAATTAGATACTCAAATCCCTATAGTTTTCTTATTAAAACAAAACCTTCCTAATAACCATATTATTTCAAAAGGCGTTTTATATATTACTAATGTGAGTGATATTATATTAAATACATTATATAAAAATGCACTTTGTTTTATAAATTCTTCTAAATATGAAGGATTTGGACTTCCAGTATTTGAATCATTTTCACATAAAACTCCTGTAATTGCATTGGATATACCAATATATCAAGAATTAGCACCAAACGCGGTGAATATAATTGATAATGATATTGATGAATTATTTGAAAAGATTTGTGTTATTCATAAAAACATTAGTAATCTAGAACATAATGTTAATAAAAAGATAGAAAATGGTTATCAATTACTAAAGAATTATACGCCAGAAAAACAGGTACTATCATTTCATAAACTTTTAAATTCATTAGGGGTAAAGGCAATGGCAACGGCAATGACAACGGCATTGAATTATGATGATAAAAATAATGAGTTTTTAAATATAATATTACAATCTTATAATGAAACTCTACCAGAAAGAAGATTAGAATTAGAATATTGTATCAAAGCTAATTTAGATAATCCTTATATTGCCAAGGTACACGATTTTGGTTTCCAATCAGAAAAATATCTTCCAGAATACATAACTAAACATAAAAAGTATATAAAATCTATTAACGCAACATCCGGCACAAATACTAATGCAAATAATAAATGGCTAACATATGAAACAGCTTTTAAATATTCCAGTGATATAGATAATATTAGGAAATATGGTAGTTATTGGGGTATAATAAATTGTGATATCTTTCTAGATAGTCAATCTCAATGGACACTTATTAAAGGACAATTAAATAATGATTTTATATATGCACAATCCCGACACGAATTTGATATATTACCCGATTTAGGTACATATTCCAAAATGGATGAACAATTTGCAAAATTATATCATGCAAATACACAAGATGGTTGGTTTTTTAAAGCACCATTAAAATTACATATTGCAAACTCAAACGAACATCCAGAATTAAATAAAAGATTAAGTGTTAATTTTGAAATGGGTATGCTAGGTTGTGATAATGCTATTGCAGATAGATTAGTTCAATCAGGTTATAAAGTTATTAATCAACCAGAAACATATAAGATTATGCATTATGATATGGCAAAGGGTAAAAATAGTTTAAATTATTTGGAAAAACATTCTAATGAATCTAAAGATATTACTAAGAAAAAGCCTAAAAATACACACCCAGAGAAACTAGGGTGTTATTTAGTACCTAATTATGATGATTTTGTTGGAAAAGGTATAAATGGTGATATAGATTTGATAGCTTTTATTAATAGTATAGGTGGTATTAGTAATTATGAAAAATATAAAATAATTTCTGAATTACTTACTTCACGTATTATGATTACTAATCCAGAATCTTAGTTTGTTTAAGATATTTATTCGTATTAGTAATTTCTAAAATTATAATAATATATATTAGTAATTGTTTTTGATTATAGAAATAATTTATAGAAATATTTGCTATAATTATTTATATTATTCATAATGAACAAATCACTAACATTAAGTGAATTACTAAATTATAACAAATTAGATGACAAAAAATATCCAGTTGATGAAAATTTAAAATCTTTACAAGATAAAATAAAACAAATTGAGAAAACAACAAATTTTACCTTTATTAACCCAGTGACTACATCTACAGGTACTTCTACTCCTATTATATTAACAATTACACCAAATGCTACATATATCCCACCCATAATACCACAAAGGACACCATCAGGATCACCTGGAGGACCATCAGGAATATCAGTACCATCAGGATCATCAGTACCATCAGGATCATCAGTACCATCAGGATCATCAGGAGGACCATCAGGAAAAGCATCAACAACATCACCAATTGCTCCTGATACGCTAAATGTACTTACTTATAATGTTTCTTGGGAAGCTATGACTGCAATTACAAAGAACACATCTAACGGAAGTGCACAAGCAGTTGCAAAATTGTGCTACGAAAAATCTAAAGTCAAAACAGATGATAACACAAACCAATGTTTAATTAATGTTGCACAAGTAATTGATAATACACCTAATAAAACAACAGATTTAGATTTTGTAGGATTACAAGAAGCTACCAATTGGAAAATTATAATCACAAAGTCAAAAAAATTACAAAAAATGAATTATATCCACCATAATATTATTGGGTATGATAAAGCAACATGTAATCATACAAACCCTACTGAAGATTTAATATCATTTTATAATCCTAATAAATTTACATTAATAGCATTTAAAATTGATTTAATTAAAACTCGTCCGTATCAAATAATATATTTGAAATTAAAATCAACTGATGAAATATATGCATTTATTAATGTACATTTACCACATTACGCAAATGATTTGATGCAGTTAATATTAAATAAATTTTCATACACCACAACAAATATTTTTGTTCCTAAGACGCCGGATAATTTTAATTATTTTTCAAATAATGCATATATATATAACCAGAACTGTAAAACAGAACATACAACAGATGTTGAAAAATATAAATCAATAACGGATTATACTTATTATACAAATACAAATACAACTTCTCCCAAGCATTATGAGGAAATTTTTAAGACAACCCATATTATTTTTCTGGGCGATACAAATGATCAAGATAAATTAAAATTTTATAGTAATGAAAAACGAAAATATGAATATTTAGACCCAAACACACCAAAAACACCAAAAACAACTACTGAAGATATTAGTGATTTTAAACCCTTCGCTTATATAGATATAGATCCTACTAAAATAACTTATAAAACTTTTTCTAATTATGCAAAAAAATTCAAAGATATTACTATGAAGCCAATAAAACCACTTAATACATGTTGTAATAGTGGTGCAGATAAGACACAAACATATAAAGAGGAAAATGGTAATAACGGAAATATTGCAGATTACATTTTAATAAGTACTGGATTGGAATATGAAAATGATACACAACCAAATAATATACCAGAATTTCTAAGAAATAAACCAAATTTTGATAATTTTCCTACATCCGACCATTTGCCAGTATATGCGACAATAAAAATACCAAAGACTGCATTAGCAGTACCATCAACACCAGCAACATATGATATAAAAATACTTCAAAATGCGTCAGAATTGTGCACAAAGACTAGTTTTACAGTCAACAATAAGGCAGATTTCGACAAAATTATTAACTCTGTACCTACAAAATTTAAACAAACAATTACTAAGTATAATGATTACATTAAAACAACAAACAATAACATACACTATTATTTTGTAAATGATCATAATAATGAAATAATTGGTATAGTGTATAATGGTACTAATAATACTAATAATACTAACATAAAACTAATTAAAACTCAAAATAAGATTTATGGTAAAGACTATTATGTAAATAACGATCTTAATACAGAAATTAGCGTTCCTTTTATATTTAATAAAACAGATGATAACTATGATACTGTATACTACAAGTTGATATATTATTATTTAAATAATATGTATGCAACAATAAAAAATAATCATTATGTTTTAATAAACGCAAACGCCAAAGCCAACGACATAAATAATTATAGAACTATACAATATGATTTACTTTATGATAATGACAATAAAATATTATCAATTAACAAGAAATATGTAATGGTTTGTCTAAAAAGTAATAAAATAAATTGTAAAGTTTTTAGTACCAACGCTAATGGCTATTATGTGTTGCATAATATTGGTAATCAGGGCTCAGCTAACGATTGTGGAGTATATGTATTAGTTAATGCTTTATATATAATATATATATCCAAAAGCAAAATAAATAATGATTTAAACTTGATGAATAATGTTACACAAATAAAGTTAAATGTTAAATACATGAAATATATCATATTAAACTATGCCAATCAAATTAAAAACATAAACGAAAAAAAATTGTTTTTTGCGGCAATTAACATGGACGAAGCAAACCTGAACACAAAACTTGCAAAGGCATACGACACCAACGAAGATTATTTGCAAGAACTTAACACGTTGATAAATAGTTTTGGAAGTTTTCATATGAATATGGGAACAGGAATGACTCAATTAAATATTGATTGGTTAGAAACAAATATTATTATTGTGGAAAATGCATTTGCAAATTTAACAAATCCATTCGAGGCGTCAATAATATTTAATAAAAAAAATTTACAAATTATTAGGAACTTTTATGAATTAGATAATTATATAATTGTATTTATTGTTGGTACCGCGGGACATTGGAATTGTTATGCTTGTAATAAATATCCCACTTCAAAAGATTATTATTTTATAGATAGTATTAGTGTATCTACATATAATCAAACCTATGCAAACCACATAAAACAACTATTGGAAGAACAAAGTTATAATAATTTTATAATAAAATTATTGGAAGCTTGTGGAAATGCAACTGATATTACAAAAGATGCAACATATTACGATAAATATATTTCATATTATGATAAAATATTAGAAGTTTTACTAAATAATCCTGTATTAAAAAATTGTATTCCAGATTATGAACAATTTGTAATTGGAATAATATATAGAATGATTGTAATTGATACTAAATTTTATAATAAAATGTCAAACAAATCCTGTAAGCTTGACATAATATCAAAAATAGATTTACAAATAGACACTAATTCAAATGCCAATATTAAAAAAGGTTATTATGAAATACTTGCAATAGATGAATATTTTAACAATTATAAATCAAATAATTGTTTTGGTACAACAATAAGTGAAGAAACTAGCGATAAGGTTGAACTTATTAGAAATACACTAGTAGTATCAGTATTACCAGGTGGATCACGTACCAAAAAACAACAGAAATATTCTACATTAAAATTCGGGAAATCGACTATTAAACGAAAAAAATATTAAAACATAAACACGAAAATAAAATATCAAGCAAACACAATCGAAAAAACTCTAATTATTTAGTACTTAACTTTTGAATTGCTACCTGCATTTCTTGATTTTCTTTTTTTAAATTCTCATTAATTTTGGAAAGCCATTTACAAGTTGCCGTTACTTAAAAGTTGATATTTCTTGATACAGCCAATAATAGACTATTTCATACGAATTATCAGTTTTCTGAGTTTTTGTAGATGGGGCCAAGAACGGGATAAAAAGCTAACATAAAGTTAAGCTTTTAAGATTCCCCCATTGTACATGTTAATTGAAGCATTAACATCACGACCAAGTACACACTTACAATGCTTATTAACACATTTGTAAGTTTTACTTAATCCTACATTTTTATTTTCGCTTTTACAATCATGGCATGTCATACTAGTCTTATATTCATTTATCATTGATACTGAACTATCATATTTTTTACTCATTATTTTTATAAATTCATTGAACTTATAAAATGATAAAGTTAGACCACGCCGTTTTACTATATCCTTTAGATTAGATGTAGTTTTTTTAACCATAACCTTGATACTAAACTTCCCAAGATTAATTTCTTTAAAATTCTTTGTTAAAAAGACTGCTGTTTTTTTATGTAAATCAATTACTCTATTTTTAATTTTATTACTATATCTTTCATGTATTTTATCAAATAACTTCTTTTTTAAGATTTCTCTATCTTTT
>Ga0214921_10000947_pt1 | contig 51018 bp, 33 predicted proteins | sample LL1505_MetaG_FD_177992 | JGI IMG/M metagenome (GOLD analysis project Ga0214921, IMG submission 177992) | Freshwater microbial communities from Lake Lanier, Atlanta, Georgia, United States - LL-1505 | ecosystem: Environmental > Aquatic > Freshwater > Lake | place: USA: Georgia | collected... | reverse complement strand
GCCCGAGGGTTCGGGGACGGGCGCGAAGGCCGTGTCGACCATCGTGGCCAGACCGGTGGCGTAGTCATTGACGGTGCCGCGGGAAAACGTCACCAGGAACGGCTCGGAGGTGGTGAAGCCGGTGCTGCCGGCACCCGGGCCGAGCGTCAGGACGATCCCGTACAGGCCCGCCGCGGCATTGTTCGTCAGGGTGTAGTTCAGGTGTTCGTGGAACGATCCGTTCGAGGGCACCGAGGTGATCACCGCCCCGGCCGCGCCACCGAGGTCGGTGCCGGTGACCGTGGCGGGCCGATTGCCCTGGTAATCGAGCGTCATCGTCGCGGCCGGCGTCGCCATCGCGGAGCCGTTCCAGTAGAGGAGTTGCTTCACGAAGTCGTAGCGGATGATCCCGCCGGCGGGGAACGTGCCGGAGGCGCCGTCGAAGCCGGGCGCGGCCGTGGTGAACGGGGCCGTGGACGGCATGATGCCCTCGTCGAAAACGCGGCCGGCGTACGGCCCCGCCCACTCGCCCCCCGAGGTGACGATCGGACCGTTGGGCGTGGGCAGCGTGAGCAGGATATCGCCGGCATGCTGGGCGACGGCCGTCCCCGCGAGCAGAAGCCAACTCGCGATCATCAGCAGCGGGTGGCGACGCATGATCCGATCTCCAAAAAGCGGCGGTGCCGCGTGATTCGTCGTTACAGCGCCGGCTTCGAGAAATCGAAGCCCGCCTCGACCCAGCCCCCGATCTGCTGCTCCGAGACCAGCTCGACGTGGCCGTCGGCATAGGCGAAGTGGGCTGCTTCGCCGTGCCGCGCGAGCTGGATTTCCGCCGAGATATCCCGCAGCACCCGGTCTTTACGGGACGGATACCAGCGGAACCAATCCGGCGAATGCGTGTGATCGAAATGGCTGCTGCGCAGCTCGGCGAGTTGGAGCGTGCGGCTGCCGAGCGTGGCCGGATTCGAGAACTTTTCGAACAGCATCACCGTCTTCGACCGCGCCCCCGCGCGATTCAGGTTGTTGATGCCCTTCGATCCCGCGACGGAATCGTCGAAGGAGAGGTAGCCGTTGGCGACGTAACTCGTCTGGGGCGTGAACCGCTTCGCAGGATCGGGATGCTGCGGATCCGCGTAGTCCTCGCCGCTGCCCGGCAGCCCGTTCATCCGCAGCCCGGCCAGCGGGTCGTCGGGACACATCCGGATCGCGTCGACACTCTCGATGAACGGCGCCAACTGCTGAATCCAGTGGAGATAGCGGCTCTCCTCGGAGGTGTGGGTGCGCGAGGGGAACCGGCCGCGGTGCGCGTCGGCATAGAGGATGATCCCGAGTGCCACCTGGCGGATGCTGTTGGCGCACTGCGTCCGCCGGGCGGCCGCCCGAACCCCCTGCACGGCCGGCAGGAGCAGGCCCATCAGCGTGGCGATGATCGCGATCACCACGAGCAGCTCCACCATCGTGAAGCCGCGGCTCCGGCGACGGGACGGGGGAGATGAGGTCATCGGTGGACCAGGGCCCTGCGGGAGAAACGGAGCCGATCGGCCGCCATCCCGCCGCGGATCCGTGGGACGGGACGCAGTTGCAACACTGTCGCAGTATAGGGCTGGTGCCGCGCGGCGGCAAGCCGCCGGTAGAACGGCCGTCCGGCGGGTCGCCCCGGCCTAGAGAGGCAGCGGAATCGGCCCGGAATCGTCGCCGCAGGTGAAGGGCTCGGCGCCGGCGGCATGGGCCCAGTCGGCGTCGCTCACGAAGCCGCCGGTCGCGGGGCCCGCCAGTTCGCTGCCGTCCGAGAGCGTGAGCACGATCCGGATCCGCTGCACCTTGAACTTGTCGGTCGGGTCACGACCGCGGATCACGGCCGTGTTGTCGGGCCGCAGGGCGGCGCGGGCCGTCGGCTCGAGCTCGAACCGGGCAGGCTGCCAGGCGTCGCCGCACGGCGGCAGCGTGCCGAGCTTTATTTCGCCAAGGAAAAGGGTCTTGTCTCCGTACTGCCCCGCGTCGTTGCCGAACACCTCGAGCTCGATCCGCGCGGCGGTCGCCGAGGCGATCTCCGCCGGCGTCGCCCGCCGCGGCGGCGCGACCGGCCCGGCGACCACGGGCACCGTCTCCCGCCAGTGGCCCCGGAACGAGAGCGGCGTCTCGATCCCGGCGGGTGGCTCGTCGCCGGTGGGCACGTCGGCGAGCACCCAGGCTTCGGCGGACATTTCCTGCCCGCGCAGCGTGACCTCGAAACGCTGCCCGGCCCGCGCGGCCAGGTCGTAGGCGGCCATCTGCCAGGGTGCGGCCGCCGCGCTCGCCATGCCGTCGCGGGCGTAGCTTGCAAACGCGTTGAGGCTGCCGGTGGACTTCCGCAGTGGAACGGCCAGCTTGCCGTCGACGAGCACCTCGGGGAGAGCGGGCCGGCCGATCACGAGGAGTTCGAGCCGCGAGGCCGGCAGGTCGGCCAGCGCCACGGTCGCGCGACCGGGTCCCGTCAGCGCCAGCTCCGACACGACCGACTGGCGCTTCAGCATCAGCCCGACCGGCTCACCCGGCTCGAGTTCGAGGGCGAGCGTCGCGTAGCCGGGCACCATGATTTCGGCCGGCTCGCCGGCCACGAGGCGATCAGGCAGATCCTGCCGCCACGGATAGACGATCCGGGCCCGCCAGGCCGTGCCCGGTTGTGCCGTGCAGAGCGTGGCGTCGTCGAGCGGCACACGGAGCACGGCCGCGGCCGCCGCCGGGTTGCGGGCCACGAGCGTGCCGGAGGTGCCGGCATCGTCGAACCCGCAGTAGCCGTAAACCCGCCCCTCGTCGGGCCGGCCGCCGACATAGCAGGCATGCGCCAGGCTCGGCCGGCGGGCGTCGGCCCAGCGGTGGACGGCGACGAGCGACGCCCATTCGTGGGGCTGCACGGCGGCGGGCGTGAGATACCACTCCCGCAGGAGCGTGCCCCGGCCGTAGTGCATCAGCACGTGATCGCACCATTCACGGGGCATGTCGGTCGGAAACGACATCTGGCCGGCGGCGTTGCGGATGATCCCGTGGGTCATCACCGCCGAGATCGGGAACCAGGGGCGGTCGGCAGGCTCGCCCCACATTCGCCAGAAGTAGGCGTCGCGATCGGTCGTGGCCTGGGCCCGGCCGGAGAGCTCCGGCCAGTTGGCGTTGAAGCCGTCGTCGCCGGCCAGGAGCCAGACCGTGTCGGCGTGCCCGAGCCAGGCCGGCGAGTGCCAGGTCCAGTTGGTCGCGTTGACGAATGCCCCACCGGAGCGGGCGACGCGGCACAGGTCGAGCATCGCGGCCACCTCGGCCTCGTGGCCATGGCGATCCGTCGGCACGGTGTGCGAGAGATGATTGAAGTCGAACTTGAAATAGCCCACACCACACTCGTCCACGAGCCGCTGGAGCTGCAAGGCGAGGGCTGCTCGATACTTCGTATCGGCCAGCGACAGATGGGCAAAATACCGGCGGAAGGAGGCGTTTGGCACGGCCCGCGTGTAGCCCTGCTCCGCCAGCCAGCCGACGTCGTTGGTCGTCTGGTCGAGCGACATCCAGAGGCCGAGCGCCGTGCCCTGGTCGCGGAGCGTGGTCCCGAGCGTTGCGAGGTCGGCCATGCCCCGCGGGAACGGACCCTGGGCCGGTTCCCAGATGCTGCGGCGATCCTGCCAGCCGTTGTCGGGCACCATGGCGTCGAGCCCGACACCGCTTTTGGCCAGCGCCGTGACGAACGCCCGGTGGATCGAGGGCAGCGAATCGCCGGCCACATTCTTGCCCGCCGGGTCGAACCAGTTGTTGTAGTGGGTGTGGGCCCGAGGCACGGGCCGCAGGGCCCGCACGAGAAACCGTTCCGGCGAGACATCAGCGGGGACGGCCGCGAGCGCGACCTCGTGGCTCTCGATCCGCAGCCGCCCGTCGGGGCCGGCAGCGGGGAGGGGAAAGTGGAGGCAGCGGACGAGCCCGGGCCGCGGCTGGGGATCCACGTCGGCCTGCTCGAAGTCGACGAAGCTGTGGTTGCCCACCTTCTCGAACCGGCGGGCGTAGGCGGCTGGCGTGTTTCCGTCGGTGTGCCGCGTGAGCGTGGAGGGGTCGAGCGGCACGAGCAGGAAGCAGCCATCGACCAAGACCGGTTCACCCCGGCCGCCCCGGGCGGCTGGCAGCGCGGTGGAAAACCGTTCGACTTCCACGGTGAGCGGCGCGGGCTCGCCGGCCGGCAGCGCAAGCACGAGCGACCGAACGAGCATCTTCGGCCCACCGGTAACCAGCAGCCGCGACGCATGCCGCACCTCGACGCTCTCGGGCGCGCCGGGCGGATAGCCGTGACCGCCGCGGCGGCGGTGGACGATCCGGGTTGCATCGGGGGCCACGTCGGCCGGCTTCACCTCGTAGTCGGTGGCCGTCAGGAGCGTGCCGTCGGCCAGGCGAATCCCGAACTCGTCGCTCGCCACGGCCACGTCGCCGGCCGGCCTGCCGTCGGCCGCGGGCTGCACGAGCGCCGTCGTGACGAGGCTCCCATTCCGCCACGCCAGCCGCCGAACGACGCCCGGGCCGGCGATTTCCACCGGCCCTTCAGCGCGAGAGGAAACCGTCGTCGTGGCGAGGGCGGCGAGGGCGAGACCGAGTGGCCGCACTCGCGAATGCCTCATTCCACGACCTCTTCACACCATGTTGTCAGGGAAACCCTGCAGGTGCGGAGGTAGTCCTTGATCCGGGCCTCGGTCACGCCCCCGGCGAGATCGAGATCGAGTGCGAGATGAGGGTCACCATCATCATCAAGGTACGTCCGTGAGAACCGTTTCGTGGAATTCCATTCGTTGATCTTCTTGAGCGTGGCGTTGCCGTCCCCGAATGAAATGTGAAACTGAATTGCCTGGGAGTTGTCTGAAACGAAGACCTGGCAGCGGTAGCCCTCGAGTTTCCATTGCACGAACCCCGCCTCGTGAAGCTCGACCGCATAGCCTTCGTCCGTCATCAGATCGATGAGTTCATCGACGGTGATTGCATCAACGGCCTGCTCCGCCTCCACGTCCGCCGCGCTGCACGGCGTAGACGTCGCCGTCATGGCAGGCGTAAGGATGAGAAGAAGCCTGGCCACGAAATAACTCCAGCCCGTGGCATCATTACCCAGCAATATTCGTGCAATCATGGCGATTTGCTCAGCGACTGGCAGGGCAGTCCAAGGGCGGGAAGGCGGGGCGGCACAGGAGTACGGATCCTACCCGAACAGGGGAAGCGAAGCGAGGCGGCCTACACGTCGCCTGAAAGGCCGGCGAGCGGTCCGGCGCTGTCGCCGAACGACTCGGCCGCCACGCCCATGCGCTGTGCGAGCGCCAGGTGCAGGTCGCAGAGCGGCCGCTCGCCGTCGTGCTGCAGGTGTCGGCCGCCCGCGATCGTTCCCCCGCCGCCACCGGCGACCAGGATCGGCAGGTTGTCGGGGTCGTGGGCGTTGCCGTCGGACATGCTCGAGCCGCAGAACAGCATCGTCGCGTCGAGCAGACTGCCCTCGCCTTCGGGGATCGCCGCCAGCCGCGTCACGAGCCCGGCGAACTGCTCGACGTGCCAACGGGTGATCCGCTTGTATTGCTCGATCTTCTCGGCCTTGCCCTCGTGGTGGGAGAGCTCGTGGTGGCCGCCGCTGACGCCATCGACGAAGGAGAAGTTTCGGCCCGAGACGTCGTTGGCGAACATGAACGAGGCCACCCGCGTGGAGTCGGTGCGGAAGGCGATCTCGATCATGTCGAGCATCAGCGCCACGTGCTCCCGCGGATCGGCGGGCACGCCGGGCGGCGGCGACTTGCCCAGCGCCGCCGGATCGGGAGGCGGGCGGTCGGCGGTGGCCGCGTGGTCGAGCCGCTGCTCGACGGCCCGCACCGCGTCGAGAAACTCCTCCATCTTGTGGCGGTCGTCCCGCGCCAGTTGCCGGCGCACGTCACGGGCGTCGGCGAGCACGTGGTCGAGGAGGTTGCCCCGCAACTGCCGGCGCCGCGGGTCGGCCGGTCCGCCGCCGCCGAAGATCCGCTCCCAGACGAGCCGCGGATTCAGCTCGCGGGCGACCGGGCGGTTGGCCGACTCCCAGGAGATGTGGCCGCCGTAGAGCCGGGTGAAGCCCACGTTGCTGTCCACGCCCGAGACGACCGGCTCGGTGCTCAGCTCGAGCGACGGCAGCGGTGTCTGGCCCCGGAGCGACTGGGCGATCAACTGGTCGACCGACACGCCGCCCGAGGAGAGCTCGGCGCCGGTCGTCTTCACGACCGGCATCCCGGTGAGGAAGTTGGCCGTCTTGGCGTAGTGGCCGTCTCCCTGGCGCGAGTTCTTCTTGTCGAGGCCCGAGATCACGAGCACCCGGTCGCGGACCGGGGCCAAGGGCTCGAGGGCGAAGGGAAGGGTGAAGTCGGCGCCTGCGGCCTCGGGCACCCAGTGCTTCATCGGGGCGCCGTTGGGGAAGTAGAGGAATGCGATCCGCCGCGGCGGGGCGGTCGCGGCGGCCGTCGCGACCCGCCCCGGCCAGGAGGTGAGCCAGGGCAACGACAAGGCGAGCCCGGCGCCGCGGAGAAACCCGCGGCGGGAGAGGGCCGCATCGCTGGGGGAGAAGACTCGCATCGACATTGGTCGCGCGGGGCGGGTTGCCGGTCGGCGCCCGTCTCAGGGACGGGCCGGATCCCCGTCCAGCTTATGGTATCGGTGACGGAAGGGGTGGCTGACCACGATTTCCTCGACGAGCAGGGCCGCCCGGTGGTCGGACTCGCCGAGTTTCTGCGCCGTCCGATCGACGACGCACTGGTCGAACTCGTCGAGCTCGCGGCCGAGCGCGTAGCCGAGCAGCTTCCGCGTGAGGTGCTTGACGAACTCGCCGCGTCGGTCGAGCAGGCGGCGTTTCAACTCCTCGGGGCCGTTGAACCCGCCGCCGGGGGGCAGCGATCCGCTGGCATCCACGGGCTGACCGGCATCCTCGCTGCGCCAGCGGCCGAGGACGTCGTAGTTTTCGAGGCCGAAGCCGATCGGATCCATTCGGTCATGGCATGACGCGCACGAGGGATTCGTGCGATGGGCCTCGAGCCGCTGCCGGAGCGTCTTGAGCTCGCCCTCGTCGTGCTTTTCGTCCAGGGGCGGTATTCCGGGTGGCGGGGGCGGCACCTTGCCGCCGAGCACCTGCCCGAGCACCCATTGACCGCGGAGCACGGGGCTCGTCCGCCTGGGATACGACGTGCCGGCGAGCACCGCGGCCGTGGTCAGGACGCCGCCGCGCCGGCGGTCGGGCAGCGGCACGAGCCTCCAGCCGTCGTCGGTCCCGGCAGCGGCGTCGGCCGGCCAGGGCAGGCCATAGTGTGCGGCCAGGCGACGCGTGAGCGGCGTGGCCGCCGCATCGACGAGTTCGAGCAGGCTGCTGTCGTCGGCGAAGACGCGGTGCACGACCCGCACCACCTCCTCACGGAACTCGGCCGCGAGGGCTGCGTCGAACTCGGGGAAGGTCTCGCGGTCGGGCGCCACGCGCTGCGCGAAGTTCTTGAGCTCCAGCCACTGGAGCCCGAAGTCCTCGGCGAGGCCGCGGCTCCGCGGGTCGCGGAGCATCCGGCGGACCTGCTCGCGGAGCACGGCGTCGTCCTGGAGCCGGCCGGCGTCGGCCAGGCGGATGAGTTCGTCATCGGGCAGCGACGACCAGAGAAACACCGCCAGCCGCGCGGCGAGTTGGTGACCGGTGAGTGGATGCACGCCGGTGCCCGCCGGCGACGGTTCCACGAGGAACAGGAAGTTGGGCGACACGAGCACCGCCTTCATCGCCTCCCGCAGCCCGTCGAGCGGGCGGGCGTCTTCCGCGCCGGCCGCACCGCCGGCGAGCGCCAGCAGCCGGTCGAGCTCGTCGGCGCGGACCGGCCGCCGCCAGGCCGCGGCGGCGAAGGCGGCCACGCGCTCCCTGACCCGCTCGCGCGTCGGCTCGAAGCCCTGGCCCACCCAGCGGTTCCAGCCGGCCGAGCACGGCGAGCCTTCCGCCGGCGGTTCCTCGGCGATCACGGCCTCCACCACCTCCTCGGCCGCGGCCAGGTACCGCTCGAGGTGGATCGGCGAGGTGAAGAGGGTGTCGCCGGTCGTGTCGAACCCCTCGCCGCCGGCGCCGTCGGCGGGAAAGTTGCGGGTGGGATCGAGATCCACGCCGACGAGCGCCGCCACCATCCGGTCGTATTCGGCGTTGGTGATCCGCCGGCTCATGACGCGGCCCTTGTACCAGCTCTTCGTCTCGTCGGTGGCGAGTTCGTCGCACAGGTCGCGGCCGGGCCGGGAATCGAACCAGCCACGGACCGCCCCCTGCTCGGGATCGGAGAGCCCCGGGCTGCCGGCCGGGGGCATCTCATTGAGCCGCACGCGGGCGGCCACCCGGTCCCAGAGGCCCGCGTGGTCGATCGGCCGCTCGGCCGTGACCGCCGGGGAGAGATCGAAGTCGCCTTCCGGCTCGTCGCCGGAGTGACAGGAGAGGCACTTCGCCTCGATGACCGGCCGCACTTCCTTGGCGAAGGCGTCGTGCCAGCGGGTGAGCTTCGCCTCGTCACCCGCCGCGGGATCCGCGACCGCCACCAGCGACGCTCCGGCCCAGGCGAGGAACAGGCGGTGGCTCATGACGGCGGTTGGCTCAGCCGTCGGGATTGGCGAGCAGCTGCTCGAGCCGCGGCCGGAGCGTGGCTGGCACGCGCTCCAGCGTGGTGGCGTCGATGAGGCCGACGTCGATCATGTCGCGGAGGTGAGTGCGGTCTTTGTCGCGATAGGCCGTGAGCTTCATCGTGATCAGCCGGTCGAGATCGACGATCCGATAGCCGTCGAGCGTGCGGGTGGCGGAGAGCTCCGGGGCCGCCGTGGGGTCGGCGGGCTTCACCGGCTCGCCGGCAAACAGAATGTGCACCGCCTCGCGGGCCTTGCCCTGCGGGCCGTCGACGAAGATGTTGATCCCGAACGTGAAGGAATGGATGAAGCCGACGGCTTCGAGGGCCGCGATCACCCGGGGCAGATCGGCGCGGTCGATCAAGAGATCGACGTCCACCGTCGTGCGGACGGCGGCCGGGTCGATCCGGGCCACCCAGGCGGCCACGGCATGGCCCCCCACGACGGCGTGCGGGATGCCCGCGGCGTCGAGGGCCCCGACGGCCCGCTTGAGGCGTTCCTTCACCATGGCCACGGCCTGCTCCACGCGGTCGAGCACGTCGAAGCCGAACGTCACGACGCTCGGCCCCGGCATGCGGGCCCAGGGATCCTCTTTCGACGTGTCGGATTTCGGCGTGTCGGATGCGGCGGCCATTGAAACCGAGTCTACCCCGCGACAATCACCGTCCATGAATGATATACGCACGTACACTCTATGGCAAGTCCCGGCGGCGGTCGAGCCATCGGGAGACAGTCTGCCTGTCGACGGCTTCCATCCGAACCGTCGTGATCCGGTATACATGCAGGCATGATCACACCGCCGCGATCCGCTCGCCACCTTTCCGCTCGCCGACTCCGCTTCGCGACGACGGTCGCCCTGCTGGCCGGTGCGCTCGTCTGCCGGGCCGAGGACTGGCCGCAGTGGATGGGGCCCGGCCGCGACAATGTCTGGCGGGAGGAGGGCCTGCTCGAGCGGTTTCCCGCCGGGGGGCCGAAGGTGCTCTGGCGGACGCCCATCGCCGGCGGCTACGCGGGGCCGGCCGTGGCCGGAGGCCGGGTCTTCGTGACCGACTACGTCACCGAGGCCGATATCAGGCAGTCGAACTTCGAACGCAAGACCTCGACCGGCACCGAGCGGGTGCTGTGTCTCGACGAGGCGACGGGCAGGATCCTCTGGAAGCACGAGTATCCCGTCACCTACACGATCTCCTATCCCAGCGGCCCGCGGTGCACGCCGACCGTGGACGGCGATCGCGTCTACACGCTCGGGGCCGAGGGGGATCTCCTTTGTCTGGCCGTGGCCGATGGGAAGGTGATCTGGAGCCGCGACCTGAAGCGGGACTACGAGACCAAGGCGGCGCTCTGGGGCTATGCGAGCCACCCGCTCATCGACGGCGAGCGGCTGGTGTGCGTGGCGGGCACCGCCGTGGCCCACGCCGTGGCCTTCGACAAGCGCACGGGCAAGGAACTCTGGCGGGCCGGCACGGCCCCGGAGCAGGGCTACTCGCCGCCGGCGGTGATCGAGCACGCGGGCGTGCGGCAGTTCGTGTTCATGAAGCCCGACGGCATCTACGCGGTCGAGCCCGAGACGGGGAAGCTCATCTGGGCGGCGGCCTACGGGGCCGACAACGGGTCGATCATCATGGCCCCGGTCAAGGTGGGCGAGCATCTTTATGTGGGCGGCTTCCAGGAGAAGAACCTGCTCTTGAAGTTCGCCGCCGACGGCCGGGGCGTGGAGACCGTCTGGCGGAACAAGGCGAAGCACGGCATCTCCGCGGTCAACGTGCAGCCGTTCGTGGCCGACGACCTGCTCTGGGGCTACCACGAGAAGGGTGAGCTGCGGGCGGTGGCGATCCCGTCGGGTGAGATCGTGTGGCGGGGCACGGGGCCGCTCGGCGAGCGACCGGTGGGCTCGGGTACCGCCTTCATCACCCGCCAGGGAGAGCGGTTCTGGATGTTCGCCGAGACCGGCGACCTCGTGATCGCGAAGCTCTCGGAGCGGGGATACGAGGAGCTCGACCGGGCGCACCTGCTCGCGCCCACCAACACCGCCTTCGGTCGCGAGGTGGTCTGGTGCCCGCCGGCCTATGCCAACCGCTCGATCGTGGTGCGAAACGACAAGGAGATCATCCGCGTCTCGCTGGCTGCGGAATAGGGTCACCCATGCGGCAGTTGGTGATCATCCTCGGCGACCAGCTCGACCGGAGCGGGGCGGCCTTCGACGGCTTCGACCGGGCCCGTGATCGCGTCTGGATGGCCGAGGTGGCCGAGGAATCGACCCACGTCTGGACCCACAAGGCCCGGATCGCGGTGTTTCTCGCCGCGATGCGGCACTTCCGCGACGCGCTCGTGGCCGACGGCATCGAAGTCGACTACACGGAACTGGCGGCCAAGCCACGGGCCGGTGAGCCCACCTCGCTCGCCGCCGCGCTCGCCGCGAGCCTGGCAGCGGCCCGGAAAGCCAAGCGGCTGCCGGAAAAACTCGTCGTGGTCGAGCCGGGCGAGTGGCGGGTGCGGCAGGCGCTCGAAGCGGCGGCGCGGGAGGCGGGGCTGCCGCTCGAGATCCGCACCGACCGGCACTTCTTCACGACGGCCGACGACTTCGCCGCCCACGCCAAGGGCCGCAAGCAGCTGAGGCTCGAGTACTTCTACCGCCCGCTGCGGGAGAAGTTCGGCGTCTTGATGGACGACGGCGAGCCGGCGGGGGGAGCGTGGAACTACGACGCCGAGAACCGCGGCGCCTTTCCCAAGACCGGGCCCGGCACGCTCCCCGCGCCGCGGCGGTTCGAGCCCGACCGAGTCACGCGGGGCGTGCTCGAACTGGTGGCGAAGCGATTCGCCAAGCACCCTGGGAATCTCGACCATTTCGACTGGCCCGTGACGCCGGCCGACGCGCGTGCCGCGCTCGACGATTTTCTGGCCCATCGGCTCGCGAACTTCGGCCGCTACCAGGACGCGATCTGGACGGGCGAACCGTGGCTCTGGCATTCGCGGCTCTCGCAGGCGCTGAACCTCAAGCTGCTCGACCCGCGGGACGTGGTCAGCGGGGCCGAGCGCGCCTGGCGGAAAGGCAAGGTGCCACTCGAGGCGGCCGAGGGCTTCATCCGCCAGGTGATCGGCTGGCGGGAGTATGTCCGCGGCGTCTACTGGCACTTCATGCCCGAGTACCTCGATCGCAACGCACTTCAGGCCGAGGCGCCGCTGCCCGCCTTCTACTGGTCGGCCGAGACGGAGATGAACTGCCTCAGGGACGCGATCGGCCAGACCCTCGGCTACGGCTACGCCCACCACATCCAGCGGCTGATGGTGACGGGGCTGTTCGCGATGCTCCTGGGAGTCAAGCCCCAGGAGGTGCATCGCTGGTACCTGGCCGTGTACGTGGACGCGGTCGAGTGGGTGGAGCTGCCCAACACGCTCGGCATGAGCCAGTTCGCCGACGGCGGCGTGATGGCGTCGAAGCCCTACTGCGCGACCGGAGCCTACATCGATCGGATGAGCAACGCCTGCAAGGGCTGCCGCTACGACCCGAAAAAAGCCTCCGGCCCCGAGGCCTGCCCGTTCACCACGCTGTACTGGGATTTTCTCGCGCGGCACGAGAAGCTGCTCGCCAAGAACCAGCGGATGACGATGCAGCTCAAGAACCTCTCCCGTAAGGACGCCGGCGAGCTTCGCACGATCCGCCGCCAGGCCGACCACCTCAAGGCGACGCCCGGGTGAGGCGAGGGGCGGCGACCACGCTGGACCTTCACTTTGCCTCGGGCGCGGGCAACAGTTCGACGGGTGGCTGCGTGACGGCAGGTCCCGACGGCGCAGGCGTCTCCGCCGGCTGTCGCGGGGGCGGATCGCCGCCGGCCGCCAGCACGCTCCGCGTGCCGTCGGGGGTGAGTTCCGCCGCGGCCGGGGAAACTCCCTGATCAGGGTCGAGCGTCCAGGCGCCGGGCTCGGTGGCGGGCGGGGCCGCGGGCTTCACGGCCATGGCCGGCGCTGGCGTGGTGACAGCTGGTGCGGCAGTGGCCGGTGATCCAGCGCCGGGACGTGCCGCCGGCTGGCGAGCGGCGAGGCTGCGGATTGGCTGCGGGGCGGGGGCCGCAGTCACGGCCGGCGGTGTCGGCCCACCGAGCGGCACGCCCGCTCGCGCCAGGCGGCGGACGGTGGCCGGCCGCGGCGGCGGGGGCACGGGCACCACAGGGGCGATCTCGGCGACGCGAGCCTCGGCGCGGGCGGCCCTGGCCTCGGCGATCGACACCCGGGCGTAGCGGCGCTCGGCGATCCGGTTGGCCACCCGTTCGGCCCGGGGCGGGATCGCGAAAACCTCCGCCGAAAACGGCGAAAGAATCGTGGCCCCGACCGGCAGCCCGGCCAGGTACACGACAATTCGCAAGGTTCGGGACACGGTCGGGAGCATGGTCGCTTCTCCTGGCTGCCTGACAGGGCGGCAACCGCGATTGCCGCACCTTCGGCATTGTGCCTACAGTGAGCCCGCAGACGCAACTTTTCCGTGGAAACCCGATGTCGTCGTACAGCCTGACCCACCTCCGCCAGCTCGAGGCCGAGAGCATCCACATCATCCGGGAGGTGGCCGCCGAGTTCGAAAACCCGGTGATGCTCTACTCCATCGGGAAGGACTCGGCGGTGATGCTCCGCCTGGCCGAGAAGGCGTTCTCTCCGGCCAAGCCCCCGTTTCCGCTGATGCACATCGACACCACCTGGAAGTTCCAGGAGATGTACAAGATGCGGGACGAGTACGTCGCCAAGGAACTGGGCTTCAAGCTGATCGTCTACACCAACGAAGAGGGGCGGGCCGCGGGCGTCAACCCGATCACGCACGGCAGCAAGGTGCACACCGACGTGATGAAGACCCAGGCCCTCCGCCAGGCCCTCGACAAGTACCGCTTCGACGCCGCCTTCGGCGGGGCCCGCCGCGACGAGGAGAAATCCCGGGCCAAGGAGCGGGTGTTTTCGTTTCGCGACGAGTTCCACCGCTGGGACCCCAAGAACCAGCGGCCGGAACTCTGGAACCTCTACAACACGAAGGTCCGCAAGAACGAGAGCATTCGCGTGTTCCCGCTCTCCAACTGGACGGAGCTCGACGTCTGGCAATACATCCACCTGGAGAAGATCCCGATCGTCCCGCTGTATCTGGCCGCCGAGCGGCCGATCGTGTGGCGGGACGGCGTGATGATCATGCTGGACGACGACCGGCTGCCGCTGAAGCCCGGGGAGAAGCCCGAGATGCGGCGGGTCCGGTTCCGTACGCTCGGCTGCTACCCGCTCTCGGGCGCGGTCGACTCGAACGCCACCACGCTGCCCGAAATCATCCAGGAGATGCTGCTCACGACCTTCTCCGAGCGGCAGGGCCGGCTGATCGACTCGGACGAGGCGGGGTCGATGGAGAAGAAGAAAAAGGAGGGGTATTTCTGAGGCGGCGTTGGCTCCTGCCGTTCCAGCGGACCGCTTTGCGGCCGCTGAACGGCACTTGCGCGCGGAGCGGTGGCGGCGTCGAACCCGAATCCAGGCCCACATGAACATCCCTGCCGACCGAGAACTCAGCGAGGGGCAAGCCCATGCCAATCGAGCGGCGTAGGAAACCGAGCGCAGCAAGGATTGCGAAGCGAGGTTTCCTCCGAGCGACCGGAGGCCAGGCGGGCACCGATCCGCCGCAGGCGGATTGGTCGCGGAGGGAGCGTCCGACGAGATGGCATGGGCTTACCCCGAGCCGCGTGACGCAAGAGCTTCCTTGAACAAGGCCTGACACACTGAACCACGAGCTATGTCACATCAATCAGCCCTGATCGCCACCGACATCGACGAATACCTCGCGCAGCACGAGCGCAAGGAGCTGCTCCGGTTCATCACCTGCGGGAGCGTGGACGACGGCAAGAGCACGCTCATCGGCCGGCTGTTCTACGAGTCGAAGATGATCTACGAGGATCAGCTGGCCGCGATCACGAAGGACTCCGCGCGGTATGGGACGACCGGCGGGGAGGTGGATCTCGCGCTGTTTACCGACGGGCTCGAGGACGAGCGGCAGCAGGGGATCACGATCGATGTCGCCTACCGCTACTTCTCGACCGACAAGCGGAAGTTCATCATCGCCGACACGCCCGGCCACGAGCAGTACACGCGGAACATGGCCACCGGGGCCTCGACGGCCGACCTGGCCATCATCCTGATCGACGCCCGCCACGGCGTCCTGCCGCAGACGAAGCGGCACTCGTTCATCGTCTCGCTGTTGGGGATCAAGCACATCGTCGTGGCCATCAACAAGATGGACATCGTCGGCTACGACGAGGCCGTGTTCGAGCGGATCAAGCGGGACTACGTCGACTTCGCCAGCCGGCTCGAGCTGCCCGACGTCCACTTCATGCCGATCTCGGCCCTCAAGGGGGACAACGTCGTCACCCCGAGCGGGAACATGCCCTGGTACACGGGCTCGCCGCTGGTGCCGCTCCTGGAGACGGTCTACATCGGCTCCGACCGCAACATGGAAGACTTCCGGTTCCCGGTGCAGCTCGTGCTCCGGCCGAACCTCGACTTCCGCGGGTTCGCCGGCACGGTGGCCAGCGGGATCATCCGCAAAGGCGACGAGATCATGTCGCTCCCCTCGCGGAAGAAGAGCCGCGTGAAGAGCATCGTGACCTTCGACGGGGAGCTGGACGAGGCCTTTGCGCCGCTTTCGGTGACGCTCACGCTCGAAGACGAGATCGACTCGAGCCGCGGCGACATGCTCGTGCGGCCGGGCAACGTGCCCAAGGTGGATCAGCGGTTCGACGCCACGGTCGTCTGGATGGCGGAGGAGCCGCTCGTCCCGGGCAAGGAGTATCTCTTCAAGCAGACCACGAAGCTGGTGCCGGGGAAGGTCTCCGCCCTGCGCTACCGCGTGGACATCAACACACTCCATCGCGAGCCGGCCCCGACCCTCGCCTTGAACGAGATCGGCCGCTGCGGGATCACGCTCACGGCGCCGGTCGCCTTCGACGCCTACCGCCGCAACCGGGCGACCGGCGGCTTCATCATGATCGACCGGCTCACCAACGCCACGGTGGCCGCCGGGATGATCCTCGACCGCGAGCCGGAGGATGGTCGCTCGCCGCCGCGGGCCGGCGGCCTCGGAGACCATTGGGGGGACGAGCCCGCCGTGGCGGAGCAGGCGGTGGCCGGGGGCGTCACGGCCCAGGAACGGGCGGCACGGTTCGGCCAGCAGCCCGTGACGGTGCTGTTCACGGGGCTGCCGGGCTCGGGCAAGACGTCACTGGCGCGGGCCGTCGAGCGGCGGCTGTTCGACGCGGGCCAGGCCGCCACGGTGCTCGATGGCACGGCGATGCGGCAGGGCATCTCCCGCGACCTGGGCTTCTCGGCCGACGAACGCAGCGAGAACCTCAGGCGGTCGGCCGAGGTGGCGCGGCTGTTCAACGACGCCGGGATCATCTGCCTGGCGGCCTTCGTGGCCCCGGACGCGGCGGTCCGCGAGAAGGCGGCCGACCGGGTGGGCCGGGAGCGGTTCCTGGTGGTGCACGTGGCGGCTCCGGTCGAGATCTGCCGACAGCGGGACTCGAGCGGCGGCTACGCGAAGGCCGACGCCGGCGAGATCGCCGACTTCCCGGGAGTGACCGCCCCCTATGAGCCGCCGGTGAATCCCGATCTCGTGATCCCGTCGCACGAGTGGCCGCTCGCCCGGAGCGTCGAGGCGGTGCTCGGCCTGCTCGAGTCGCGGGGCGTGCTCGGCTGAGCCGCGGCGGCGGAGTCGCCGGCGGTCAGGGCCGCTCCGTCTTGTAGGGCACCAGGCCCCGCGCCTGATAGTTGGCCAGGGATGCCGGATGGTCGAGCGTGCAGGTGTGCACCCAGACGCGGCTCGGTTCCATGGCCCATGCCTCCTCCAGGGCCCGCGTCAGCAGGGCGGCCCCCAGCCCGCGGCCGATGAAGGCGGGCAGCAGGCCGAAGGAGGCGATCTGGACCGCGCCAGCGCGAAGCTCGAGTTCGAAGTAGCCGGCGGGCGAGCCGCCCCAGGAGGCGATGAATGTCCGCAGGCCTTCATCCTCGACATAGGCCCGCCACTGCTCGGCGCTCCACGGCAGTTTGTCGTGCCAGCGATAGTCACCTCCGACGGACTCGTACAAAAACCGGTTGACCTGCCACTGCCGAACGGTGGCCTCGCGCACCGTGAACAGCGGATCGGGGTGGGGCCGGGGCCGGAGGTGCGCCCGATCCGTCATCTCGAGATAGGTGATCGTGACGTCGCCCATCGCCCGGTCTCGTCGGTTGCCGGCAGCCCTACGCGACGGGCCGACCTCCACCGGGGGAGCAGGCCGGGCCGCTCAGCGGCCGCCCCCGCCGGGCTTTCCACCGCGGCCGCCGCGGGGACGTTCCGCCTGAGGATTGTAGGCGGGATTTGGCGTGTTCGGGATCGCCGCTTTCGTCTCGCGTTGCCAGGCCCGCAGGGCCGCCGTGAGCCGCGCGGTCTCGGCGGGCATGGTCGCGGCCAGATCCCGCTCCTCGTTGGGATCCTCGCGGAGGTTGTAGAGCTCGACGCGACCGCCGTCCTCGAAGAACTCGATCAGCTTGAGGTCGCCCGCGCGGAGGGCGCTCGAGGGCGTGGCCTTGCCCACGTAGCAGGGAAAGTGCCAGACCATCCGCTCGCGGGCGGGAGGTGGGTCGCCGGTAAGGACGCCGGCCCAACTCACGCCGTCAAGCATCTGCCCCGCGGGGGCGGCGGCGCCCGCGAGCTCGAGGAGCGTGGGATAGAGATCGATGCTCGCCACCGGCCGGTCGCTGGTCGTGCCCGGCTTGGCCACGGTCGGCCCGGTCACGACCAGTGGCACGCGGATGCCCCCCTCGTAGAGCTGACCCTTGGAGCCCTTCAAGGGGGGCGTGTACTGCTGGGTGCCGCCGTTGTCGCTCGTGAAGATCACGTACGTCTCGTCGGCGAGCCCGCGGTCGCGGAGCGTCTCCATGATCCGCCCCACGCCCTGGTCGACCGCCTCGATCGTGGCGGCATAGGCCGGATCGTCACGGCGGTCGGAGCCCGCGGCGGCCTTCTTCGTGTACTTCGCGAGCAGGTCGGGCTTGGGTTCATAGGGAGCATGCACCGCGTGATCGGCCAGGTAGACGAAGAACGGCCGGTCGCGGTGGTCGTCGATGAAGGAGATGACCGCGTCGGTGAGCCGGTCGGTCAGGTAGTCGCCGGTGTCGTCGAAGTAGGCGTCCTTGGCGAAGCCCAGGTTTTCCGGAAACACCACCGTGTCGAATCCCTGCCCACCCGGCGTGCGCGGGCCGCTGCGGCCGCGGCCCAGGTTCCACATCCCGAAGAACGCCGTGGCATAGCCGGCCGGCTTCAAGGCCTCCGGGAGCGTGACCACCTCCGTCGCCAACTCCGACTCGCTGTGAGCGCCCACGAGCTTGTGCCAGGGCGAGCCGGCCGGCTGCCGCGGGTCGACGACGGTGTAGATGCCGTGCCGCGGCGTGACCTGCCCCGACATCAGGCAGGCCCGGGTCGGCGCGCAGTTCGGGGCGCTGGCGTACGACTGCGTGAACACGACGCCCGTCGCCGCCAGGCGGTCGATGGTGGGCGTCTCCACGAACGTGTTGCCCATGAAGCCCACGTCCCGCCAGCCCATGTCGTCCATCAGGATGACGATGAAGTTCGGCGGGCGCGCGGGGGCGGCGGCAGGGGCCGGCGGCCCGAGGGCCACCAGGATCGAGGCCGTCAGGATCGAAGCCAGCGGCAGCGACCGGGCGGATCGGCTCACGGCTGCGGCTTCCGTTCGTACGAGGTGGTGAGCGTGCCCTCCGCCAGGGCGGTGCCCTTGATCGCCTCCAGGAGCGCCTCGCGGGTCGCGTTCCCAAGCTCGAGCTGGGGGCGGGCCGACAGGGCGTAGACAGTGAAGTGATACTCCTTGCGGCCCGGGCCCTTCGAGCACATCGGGTCGTAGCCCGCCCTGCCCTTGCCGTTGAGCCCGAGCGTGCCGATCGAACGGGAGTCTTTGGGGAGCTTGGTCACGTCCGCCGGGATGTCGTAGACGAGCCAGTAGGACTTCACGCCGTCGGGCGACTCGTGCCACAGCGACAGTGCATACGACTGCGTGTCGCTCGGGCCGGGTTCCCAGGCGAGCGGGGGCGAGAGGCCGGCGCCGTCGCAGGTGAACTCCACCGGCAAGGCCGCGCCCGGCTGAAAGGCCGGGCTCGTGACGGCGATCTCCCGGGCGGCGATCCGGGCGGGCTGCGAGCGGGTCGCATCGCGGGGCGCGGGCGGACGAGGGGGTCGCTCGCCGGGCCGCGGCGGGCCGCCTCCGCCGCCGGGCCCACGCGGGCCACCGCCACCGGGCCGGCCGCCGCCCCCGGGGCCGCGGGAGCGAGGCGTGTAGGTCTCGGTCAAGGTGCGGCCGGAAGGATCGGTGAACGTGAACCGCGCGGAGCCGTCCTTGGCGACGGTGTATTCGATCGAGCCCCGTCGGCCGCCGACCTCGTAGACCACCTTTCGCGTGTCGGCTGCGGGCGTCTCGAACCCCACGATCGTCGCCCCGCGGAGGGGCCCGAGCGCCTCGCGCACGCCCTGCGCCCGGGGCTGCGGGTCGACCTGACCCTCCCGCTCCACCACCTCTCCGCGGAAGCCGCCGATCAGATACGGATACTGTTTCAGTGCATGGTAGTGGTAGCCTCCCTGGCCGTCTTCGTGCCCGCCGAGGGCGTCGAGCGGCTGGACCGGTGAGCCGTCGGGCTCGGTCTCGCCATACACGGGGTAGCCGTCGAGGGCGTAGGCGATCGGCATCCCCTTGCCGACGACCTTTTCGAGATGCACCGGCGCGACGTGGTAGTGGTAGTCGTCGGCCCGGCCGCAGTGACCGCCATACTCATCGAGCTCACCGATCGCCAGCGCGTCCTCACCCCGGTTGTTGAGCGGGTTGAAGATCGGGATCCCGTTGACGGCCACCGCGATCGCGCCGCGGAGGAAGCGGTTCTTCGTCAAGGCCGGCTCGGCCGCCCGCACCGGATGGAGCGGAATCTGCCAGGCGTTGGCGCCCGTGTAGGGCTGCGGCAGCGGCACCTGCTGCTGCCAGTTGCGGATGCCCACCATCAGCGGATGGTCCGGCAGCCCGTTCGACTCGACGTAGAACCAGTTCTCGTCGCGGCGGGTGGTGATCGCCCGACGCTGCTCGAACGGGGCGAAGGCGGCACCGATGTCGATGCGCGGGTTCGCCGGCTTAGGGGCGGCGGCGAGGACGAAGGCCGGTCGCGGGCGCTCGGGTTCCGCGGTTACGGCGTCGGCCGGCGCGGTGGTGGGTGTGTGCGACGCCTCATCCGCGCCGCGGTGGCGGTGCCAGGGATGGGCCGCGGCAGGGCGACCGCCCCCGATGCCTGCCAGCACCGCGAGGCCCCATGTCAGCCGCTGGGCCCGCGATCCACATGTGAGGCAGTTCATGAGGGCTCCTTGAGGGACGGTTTCCCGGGCTTGGCCGGCTTGCCGGCTTTGTTTCTGCGCTTGTCCGGCGGCGCGGGGCGGGCGGGATCGAAGTCGGGGTTGGATGACGGAAGCTGGGCCTGCGCCGCCGCCAGCGACTCCTCGAGGCGGGCCCGCAGTCGGGCGGCGTCGGTGGGGCGTGTGGCGGCGAGGTCGTCGCGCTCGCCAAAGTCGGCGTCGAGGTCGAACAGCCGCACGCTGTCGTCCTCATAGAACTTGATGAGCTTCAGGTTGCCGACGCGGATCGCCGAGTGGGGCGCGTGGCCGCTCTGGTAGTGGGGAAAGTGAAACAGCAGTTCGTCCCGTGGCCGCACGACCTTTCCCTGCCCCTCGTGCGCGACCAGGCCCGCGATGCTGCCCCCTTCGACCGCCTTGGGCAGCGTGGCCGCCGGCACACCGGCCCAGTCGCAGAACGTCGGCAACAGGTCGTAGCCGACGATCGGCACGTGGCACCACGAGTTGGCGGCGATGCCGGGCCCGCGGATGATGAACGGCACGCGAACACCGCCCTCCCAGACCGAGCCCTTGCCGCCGCTGAGGCCGGCGGCCCGGCCACCCCCCTTGCCGCCGCCACCGCCGGAGCCGTTGTCGGAGGTGTAGATCACGTAGGTCGTGCCCGCCAGGCCGAGCCGGTCGATCGCGGCGAGCACCCGGCCCACGCCGGTGTCGAGGTCCTCGGTGATCGCGGCCACGGTGGTGCGGCGGTCGTCGCGACTGCCGAGCCGCTGGGCGTATTTCGCGAGCGTCGCCTCCAGAGCGTTCTCGGACGCATGCAGGGCGTTCCACGAGAGCTGGATGAAGAACGGCCGGCCCGCTTCCTTGCTCGTGGCCATGAACGCCTCGGCCCGATCCGCCATCCCGAAGATGTCCACGGGGTTGGGGTCGCGAAACTGGGAGGCGTTTTCGTTTCCGGTGTCGCCGTCATGCTCGTCGTAGCCGTGCCGGCCCGGCCCGGCGCCGCGGAGGTGCCACTTGCCGTAGTGGGCCGTGCGATACCCGGCGGCTTTGAGCAGCTCGCCGATCGTGACCTCGGCGGCGCCGATTTCCTTGACGAGCGTCGGCTCGAGCAACTTGTGGCCTGGCTCGGCCGGTGCGGCCTTCGTCCAGTGGAGGGCCGCCGGGCTGCGGCCGGTCTGGAGGCTGATCCGGGTCGGTGAACAGACCGGGGCCGGGGCATAGGCGTTGGAAAACCGCATGCCCTCGGCGGCGAGCTTCTCCAGGTTCGGCGTCTGGCAGATCATGCTGCGGGATCCGGCCACGCCGGGGGCCATCTCCACCGACAGGCCGTCCCAGCCCTGGTCGTCCGCGAGCATGAGAATGATGTTGGGCCGGTCGGCGGCGGCTGCCACCGAGACGATCGCCACCAGCAGGGCCGCCACGCCGAAGCGAAACACAGCGGTCATCGGGGCCGGCCTCCGGGTGGCCGCCGCCCGCCGCCCTTCGGCGGCCCCTGGGGCACCACGTCGTTCAGAGTGGAGAAGTCGGGCCGCGGCTTCCCGTCCGGCGGCCGGGCCACCTGGTGGCGGAACACGACCGTGTTGTCGAGCTTCACGTCGTCGGTCCAGATAAACTTCGCGCCGGCGAAGTCGGCCTCGTAGAAGGGCTGCTTCGGATCGATCTCCTGCTCGGAATACTCGCGGGCCCGCGGCCAGCCGCTGTCGTCGAAATCGACCGCGAACCAGTCGTCGGGCAGCGGCGTGTTGTCCACCCGCGGGTTGGTCGTGTCGCCGCCGACCGGGCCGTGCGAGAAGCACCTGGCCTTCCAGGAGCCGTCGGTCACCGTGCCATCCGCGAACTTGAGGATGAAGCCCCCGTCGCCGATGTTCGTGTTGGCGTATTCCATGCCCGTCTTCGGGTCGGCATTGTCGCGGGCGAGCACGGCGATCGTCATCGGGTAGGCGGGCAGGATGTCGACCGAGATCACGTTGTGAGGGACGAACGCGATCGAGTCGACCGCCACGAGCTGGCCGTTGACGTAAAGCTGGAACCAGTTGTCGGCGTAGACGGTGGCCCGGATCGTGTCGGCGATCTGCGGCTTACGGACGGGGGGGGCGGGGGGCTGGGCGGCCGGACGGCTCGCGGGCCAGGCCGCCAGGCAGGTTCCGAGGCACGCGATCGCCAGGTGTCGTGGGGTCATCACCAGTTCCATGTCTGTGCTGGCCTTCAACGGGCCGGCTGGAGTGAAGTTGCAGCGCTGGCGATCGATGACCATGGATTTCCGTCCTGCTCGCGCCGCCACGGCACGCCCTTTGCGTCTTCTGAGCCATGTGCAACTTTGGGCCACCTGGCCGGTTCAAGAAGAAAGCGGCTCGCTGCCCTGCGATTTCCAACCCCGAACGATCATCCGGAGGACGCCATGAACGCCAGCAATCACACGGACCGATCGATGCAAAATGCAACGCGCGCCGCAAAATACTGCACTGCTCCGGCCGTGCGATCCCGGCGGCGTCTCATTTCGCGACTGCTTGCCACGCCCGAGCGACTGGAGTCCCGCGCCCTGCTGGCCGTCGCTCCGCTGCCCCTTCCCGTCCAGTCGCTCGACGGCACGGGCAACAACCTGGCCCACCCGGAGTGGGGTAGCGCCGGCGTCGATCTCCTGCGGCTCTCACCGGCCGCCTACGCCGACGGCGTCTCCGCCCCGTCGGGCGCCGACCGCCCGAGCGCCCGCGTGGTCAGCAATGCCCTGTCCCAAAATCCCGCGGGCGGCATCACCAACGACCGCGAATTCTCGGCCATGGTCTATGCCTGGGGCCAGTTCCTCGACCATGACATCGGCCTGACCGGCACGGCCTCGCCGCGGGAGCGGTTCTCGATCGCCGTGCCCGCCGGCGATCCGTCGTTCGATCCCTCCGGCACCGGCGTGATGACGATCCCGCTGTCGCGGTCGGCCTACGATCCGCTCACCGGCACTGCGAGCGGCAATCCGCGACAGCAGACGAACTCGATCACGGCCTTCATCGACGGCTCGCAGGTCTACGGAAGCGACGCCACGCGGGCCGCGGCCTTGCGGACGTTCTCCGGCGGCCAGCTGAAGACGAGCGAAGGCAATCTGCTGCCGCGCAACACCGCCGGGCTCGCCAACGCCAACGACGCCCACGTCGTACCCGACGGCGAGTTGTTCCTCGCGGGCGACGTGCGGGCCAACGAGAATCCCGAACTCTGCTCCCTGCAGACGGTGTTCGTCCGCGAGCACAACCGGCTCGCGGCGGCGGCGGCGGTGGCGAATCCCTCGTGGACCGACGAGCAGCTCTACCAGCATGCCCGCCGGCTCGTGATCGCCGAACTGCAGACCATCACCTACAACGAGTTCCTCCCGGCGCTCCTGGGGGCGAACACGCCGGCCACCGCGGCGCTGCGGAGCTACCGCGGCTATCAGCCGAACGTGAATCCGGGGATCGCCACGGAGTTCTCGACGGGGGCCTTCCGGTTTGGTCACAGCATGCTCGGAGATGACATCGAGTTCCTCGACAACGAGGGGAACACCGTGCGTGCGCCGATGGAACTCCGCGATGCGTTCTTCAATACGCCCGTGCTCTCCGAGACCGGGATCGATCCCGTTCTCAAGTATCTCGCCAGCGTCCGGGCCCAGGAGATCGACACCAAGGTGGTCGACGACGTGCGGGACTTTCTCTTCGGCCTGCCCGGCCAGGGCGGCTTCGACTTGGCCGCCCTCAACATCCAGCGCGGCCGTGACCACGGCCTGGCCGATTTCAACACCGTGCGGGCGGCATACGGTCTGCCGAGGGTGACGAGCTTCGCGCAGATCACCTCCGACCCGGCCGTGCAGCAATCCCTCCAGGCCACCTACGGCACCGTCGACAAGGTCGACCTCTGGGCCGGCGGCCTGGCGGAGAAGCATCTGCCCGGCTCGAGTCTGGGGGCGACCTTCACCCGGATCATCGTGGACCAGTTCCGGCGGCTCCGCGACGGCGATCGCTACTGGTATCAGAACGTGCTGCCCGACGCGGTGGCGCGGTCTGTCCAGGCCACGACGCTCGCCGACGTGATCCGTCGCAACACCGGCCTCACGAACCTGCAGCCCGACGTGTTCCTGTTCCGGGCGTCGATCGGCGGCACGGTGTTCGCCGACCGTAACGGCGACGGGGTCCGGCAGCCGGTGGAAGCGGGCCTCGCCGCGGCGGTCACGCTCGTGAGCGCTTCCGGGGTCACCGTCGCCAGCACGCGGGCCGACGCCCGCGGCGGCTTCAGCTTCGGCCGGCTCGACCTGGGGTCGTACCGCGTGGTCGTGACCCCGGCCGGCGGCGGCGCGGCGGTCACGAGCCGGATCGTGACGGTCACGAAGGGCGGCGAGAACCGTGGCCTCGACGTGGGGCTCGCCGCCGCACCGCCCGTCGCCCCCAAGCCACCCGTGGCTCCGAAGCCTCCGACCGCCGGTCCGGGGGCACCACTGCCGCGGTCCGCCGCATTCGCGGCGCTGGCCTCCGGGCTCTCGGCGGCAAGTGCGGTGAGTGTTCCCACCGGGGCTCCGAGGCGGTGACGCGATGAGGCCCGGGCTGCTCCGAGGCGCCGAACAGCCCGCCCGGCTCGTCGGTCAGTCGGCGCCCGGTCCGGGCAGCCGCCCCTTCGTTGCCAGCCGCACGCGGCAGAGGAGCGAGTCGGCCGTGATGAAGAGCGTCTTGCCGTCCTCGCCGAACGCACAGTTGGCCGTGGCCTGGCCGGTCAAGAGCGTGCCGAGGTGCGTGCCGTCGGGGGCGAACACGAGCACGCCCCCCGGCCCGGTCGCGAACAGGTGGCCGGCCGCGTCCACCTTCAGGCCGTCGGGATGGCCGCGACGGGTCTTCGCCAATGCGGTGGCATCGAAGAACACGCGGCCACCGGTCTTGCCGTCGGCGAGCGTGCCGTCGGCCGCGACGGCAAAGGCCCGCCAGATCGGGGCCGCGGGGTCGGACTGCGCCACGTAGAGCGTCTGCTCGTCGGGTGAGAGGGCGATGCCGTTGGGGCGGGTCATCGAGTCGCACTCGAGCGTGAGCGTGCCGTCGGGCGCGAGCCGGTAGACGCCGCAGACGTCGAGCTCGCGGCGCGGGTCGTCCCAGCCCTTGGGCAGGCCGTAGGGGGGGTCGGTGAAGTAGATCGCGCCCGAGGAATGGACGACCGCGTCATTGGGGCTGTTGAGCCGCTGGCCCCGGTAGGAGTCGGCGAGCGTCTTTTTGCCGCCGCCGGGCTCGAGCCGCGACACGCGGCGATCGCCGTGCTCGCAGCAGATGAGCCGGCCTTCGCGATCGAGCGTGAGGCCATTGGAGCCCCGCTCGTTGCCATAGCCGGCCGGACCGGTGAAGCCGGCGGGCTCCATGAAGATGTCGAGGCCCTTGCCCGGCTGCCAGCGGTGGATGCGGTTGTGCGGGATGTCGGAGAAGAGCAGGCTGCCGGCGGGCAGCCCGGCCCGGTCGCTCGACACCCAGACCGGCCCCTCGCTCCAGGCGAAGCCCGAAGCGAGCACTTCGATCACGGCGCCGGGAGGCACGAGGGCATCGAAACGGGGGTCGAGTCGCTCGATCGAGCCCACGGTGGGGAGCACGTCGGGGCCGGGTTCGGCGGCGGTCAGGCCCGACGCGGCAAGCAGGACGCCGGCGAGGGCGGCCGTGAGCGTGGAAGCATGGCCAAGAAAGCGAGAGAACATGGTCTGGGCTCCGAGGCGGAGGCAAAGTCGCCGTCGGGAGTCTACCGGAGGTCGACCGCGTCATCATGCCGCCGCGGGCCGTCGTTCATGCTGGTCGCGAACAGGATCGTCACGGCGGCCATGCCGAGGCCGAAGAGCAGGATCAGGGCGAGGGCGACGCCCATCGCACAGCCCGCGCGGCCGTCGTCGGCGGTCAGCGCGGCGAGGTGCGCCCGATCGGCTTCCGCGCTCTCGGTCGGGTCGCGGGTCGCGGGCTGCTGGTACCGGTTGACCGAACCATCGAGGGCGAGAAGAAAGCTCCGCGCGTGGCGAAAGAAGAGGATCGGGAAAGCCACGGCCACGACCAGGCAGGCGGTCAGCGCCGTCTCGTGGGACGTGCCCACGACCAGCACGAGCAACGCGTAGAGCGCTCCGGTGACGATCACCGTGACGCCGTAGTTGATGTAGATGGAGCCGAGATAGAAGCCCTGCTCACGGAGAAACGACGCGCCGCAGGCCCGGCAGGCGTCGTGTATCCGGAACCAGCTGCGAAACAGCGGCCCGGCGCCGCAGGCCGGGCAGCGCAACAGCCCGCCACGGGCAAAGGCCGTGAGGCGGGATGCATCGGGAGCGGGGTGGCCACTGGGATGGGTGTTCATCGCTCACCAAGCGTACGAAGGATCGACGCCGCTCGTGTCGAAACCGGCAACGTCAAGGCCAGCAGCCGCAGCGGGGGACGCGTTGAAGCGGGTGCACAGGCGGGTTAGACTCTCGCCGCCGGGGAAAACAGCCTGTCTTGCCGGAGCGCACCAGTATGGAAACGTCGTTCACGAACATCCGCCCGCTCGGCGTTGCGGTCGCCTGCCTGATGGCGGTCGCGGCTCTGGGCTGCGGTTCCCGTGACGGGGCGGGCGGTGGCGCCGGCGCCGGTGACGGGGCCGGGGCTCGAAAGTCACTGCCGCCGGTCAAGGTGATCGCGTTCGACGAATCGGCCGCGGTGCTCCAGGGCATCGCCGATGGCACGGTGGTGGGCACGATCGTCCAAAACCCGTTCCAGTACGGTGCCAAGAGCATCGAGACGCTGCATGCCATCGTGGAAGGCAAGGCTGATGCCATTCCCGAGAGCAAGTTCATCAACATCCCGGCCCGGGTGGTGCTGGCCGACGACTCCCGCAAGGAGTTCGCCGGGGCCGAGGTCGTACCGGTGGCGGCGTTCCGCGAGGAGCTGAAGAAGCTGCTCGCCGGCGGCGCCGCCGCGGCGGCGGGCGAGGGGCCAGAATACGCCTTCATCACCAACGGCGTGGCCGACTTCTGGACCATCGGCAAGGCAGGCGCCGAGAAGGCCGCGGCCGATCTGGGCGTGAAGGCGGCCGTGATCATGCCGAGCTCGATCACCGATCAGACCCGCAAGATCGAGGACCTGCTCACCCGGGGCACGGCCGGCATCGCCATCAGCCCGATCAATCCGGCGAATCAGGGTGAGGTGCTCGCCAAAGCGGCCGCCGCCACGAATCTCATCACCCACGACAGCGACGCGCCCGATTCGCCCCGCAAGGTCTACATCGGGATGGACAACTACGAGGCCGGGCTGATCTGCGGCAAGCTCGTCCGCGACGCCCTGCCCGACGGCGGCAAGGTGATGCTGTTCATCGGCCGGCTCGACCAGGACAACTCCCAGCGGCGGCGGCAGGGCTGCATCGACGGGATTCTCGGCCGCGAGCCCGATGCGTCGCGTCGCGACGAGCCCGGCGCGACGCCGAAAAGCGACGACGGCAAATATGAAATCCTCGGCACGATGACCGACCAGTTCGATCGGGCCAAGGCCAAGGCCAATGCCGAGGATGCGCTGCTGCGGCATCCGGACGTGGCCGCGATGGTCGGGCTCTTCGAATACAACCCGCCCCTGATCCTCGAGGCGCTCGAGCGGGCCGGCCGGCTCGTTCGACCGGCGGCCAAGTGAACGCCGCCGAGGTTCCGCTCCTCGAGGTGAGAGGGATCTCGAAGCGGTTTCCGGGCGTGCGGGCCCTCGACGACGTCTCGCTCCGCGTGGGTCAGGCCGAGGTGCTCGCCCTGATCGGTGAGAACGGGGCGGGCAAGTCGACGCTCCTCAAGATCCTGGCGGGCGTGCAGCAGCCCGACGCCGGCGAGATCCTCGTCGCCGGCCGGCCGGTGCGGTTTCGCGGCGTGGAAGACGCGCTGGAGGCGGGGATCGCGCTGATCCACCAGGAGTTGAACCTCGCCGACAACCTCGACCTCGCCGGCAACATCTTCCTGGGCCGGGAGCCGCGGCGGCTGGGGCTGCTCGATCTGGCCGCGATGCGCCGGGAGGCCGCCGAGTGGCTCACCGTAGTGGGCCTCGACCTCGATCCCGCGACGCCGCTGGCCGAGCTGCCGATCGGCCGGCAACAGCTCGTGGAGATCGCGAAGGCGCTTTCCACACGGGCGCGGCTCTTGATCATGGACGAGCCGACGAGCTCCCTCTCCACCCGGGAGACGGAGACGCTCTTTCGGGTCGTCAAGGACCTGCGCCGCCGGGGCGTGAGCGTGATCTGGATCTCGCATCGCTTGGGTGAAGTCACGGAGCTCGCCGACCGCGTCGTGGTGCTCCGCGATGGCCGGAACGCCGGCGAGATCCCCGACCGTGGCGGCATCGAACACGACCGGATGATCCGGATGATGGTGGGCCGCGACATCGACCGGCTGGCGCGGCGGCCGAGCCATCGTCCGGGCGATGTGGTGCTCGCCGCCCGGGAGCTGCGGACGCCCGCCCATCCGAAACACCCGCTCTCGTTCGAGGTGCGGGCCGGTGAGATCGTCGGCCTCGCGGGGCTCGTCGGGGCCGGCCGGACGGAGCTGTTGACGACGCTGTTCGGGATCACGCCCGCCGTGGCCGGGAGCATCGCCGTGGCGGGCCGGACCGTGACGCCGCGGTCGCCGATCGAGGCCATCTCGGCCGGCCTCGCGCTCGTGCCCGAAGACCGCAAGCAGCAGGGGCTCGTGCTCGAGATGGCGGTGCGGGAGAACATGTCGCTCGTGTCCCTGTGGCTTGAGAGCCGGGCGGGGTTCGTCGACTTCGCGCGGGAGCGGCGGCTGTCCGCCGAGATGATTCCGGCGCTGGCGATCAAGACCCCCGGCGACCGGCAGGCGGTGCAGTTCCTCTCCGGCGGCAACCAGCAGAAGGTGGTGCTCGCCAAGTGGCTGGCGATGAAGCCGAAGGTGCTCCTGCTCGACGAGCCGACCCGGGGCATCGACGTGGGGGCCAAGGCGGAGATCTACGACCTCGTGCACCGGCTCGCCGGCGAAGGTCTGGCGGTGCTCTTCGTCTCGAGCGAGATGGAGGAGATCCTGTCGCTCGCCGACCGGGCGCTGGTGATGCACGAGGGGCGTCTGGCCGGCGGGCTCTCCCGCGACGAACTCAGCGAGGAGAACGTGATGCAGTTGGCGGCCGGGGGTGCCGCGGGGAGGATGAGCGCATGAGCGAGCAGGCGATGGCGAGCGAGCGAGGGCCGGCGGTGTGGCGTGCCCTCCGGGGCGTCGTGTCGCCCAAGATCCTGGGCATCATCGGCCTCCTGTCGGTCGTCTGCCTCTACACGGCGCTCGTCAGTGACAACTTCCTCAAGGTGGGCAACCTCGAGAACATCGTCCATCGCACGGCGCTGTTCGGGATCCTCTCGATCGGCGTGGCCTTCGTCATCATCACCGGCGGCATCGACCTTTCGATCGGCTCGGTCGTGTGCCTGGTGGGTGTGCTCCTCCCGTGGCTGCTCGTGCAGCACGGCTGGAGCGTGGCGGCCGGGGTGGGGTTCGTGCTCCTACTCGGGGCGGCGATCGGCCTCGGGCACGGGCTGCTCGTCACGCGGCTCGGCCTCCAGCCCTTCGTGGTCACGCTCTGCGGCCTGCTGATTTATCGGGGCGTGGCCCGCGGGCTCACGCAGGACCAGTCGCAGGGCTTCGGCACGGCCTACAAGGGATTGCGGTCGCTGGCCACCGCGCGGTTTCCGATCTTCGGGGAGGGAGGCTTTTCGCTGCCGGCCACCACGCTGATCTTCCTCGTGATCGCGGTGTTGGCGGCGGTGTTTCTCAATCGCACCGTGTGGGGCCGTTATCTGCTCGCGCTCGGCCGCAACGAGCAGGCGGCCCGCTACTCCGGGATCGACACCGGGCGGATGAAGCTCCTGGCCTACGTGATCTCGAGCACGCTGGCGGCGCTCGGGGGGATGCTGTTCGTGCTCGACATCAACGCCGCCCAGCCCAGCGACTTCGGCAACTTCTACGAGCTCTACGCGATCGCCGCGGCCGTGCTCGGCGGCTGCTCACTGCGGGGCGGTGAGGGCTCGATCCTCGGGCTGCTCGTCGGCTCGGCCCTGATGGTCGTGCTCAACAACATGATCAACCTCGCCCATCCGCAGTATCAAAACGTGGAGTTCGCGATCATCGGGGGCGTGATCCTTGCCGGGGTGATCGCCGACGAGCTCGTGCGTCGCGCGGCCCGACGGCGGCCGGCCGCATGAGCCAGCCTCCCCGGTTCGGGCCGGCGACGGCCACGTTCCTGGTCGTCTCGAGCATGATCGGGACGGGCGTGCTCACGACCAGCGGCTTCACGGTGGTGCTCGTGGGCAGCAACCAACTGATGCTCGCGCTCTGGGTCGTGGGCGGGATCCTGGCGGTGTGCGGGGCGCTGTCGCTGGCGGAGCTGGCCGCGATGCTCCCGGAGAGCGGCGGCGACTACGTCTTCCTGCGGGAGGCCTACGGGCCGTCGGCGGGGTTTTTGTCGGGCTGGGTCTCGTTCCTGATCGGTTTCGGCGGGCCGATCGCGGCTTCGGCTTCGGCGGCGGGGAAGTATCTGCTCGCGCCCACGGGGCTCGAGGACTCCGTGGCACGGCCGGCGGAGCTCGCGGTCGCGACGGCCGTGATCGTCGGCCTGTCCGTGATCCACTGCCTCGGCCGCCGGGCGACGATTCGCACCCAGGCGGGCATGACCCTCGCGAAGCTCACGATTCTCTCGGGCCTCGCCGTCGCGGGGCTCGCGGCCGGGGCCGGCCGCTGGGGCAACCTCGCCGACCGGCCGCCGCTGTCGCCCGAGCTCGCGATGGCGATGGCCTCGTCGCTCGTGTACGTGTCGTATGCCTACACGGGCTGGAACGCCGCCGCCTACGTGGCCGGCGAGGTGGCGGAGCCGCAGCGGCGGCTGCCCCGGGCGATTCTCCTGGGCACCGGACTCGTGACGGCGCTCTACCTGGCGCTCAACGTGACCTATGCGTTGGCGCTGACCGCGGCCGATGTTCGCGGGATCGTCGCCGAGCGCGGGCTCGACGCCGTGGCCCCGATCGCCCAGCTCGCCGCGGAGCGGCTCTTCGGGCCGTGGATCGCGGCTCCGCTCTCGGTGGCCGTGGGCGTCACGCTCCTGGCTTCGGTGAGCGCCTACGTGCTGACCGGGCCGCGGGTGGCCGCCGCGATGGCCGTGGCCGGGCAGTTTCCCGCGGCGGCGGGTCGGCTCTCGGCGGCCGGGGTTCCCGTGGTCGCCACGGTCGTGCAGGCCGCATGGGCGCTGGTGCTGCTCTGGACCGCGTCGTTCGAGGCGATTCTGCTCTACGCCGGTGTGGGGCTGGCGGTCTTCTCGATGCTCACGGTCGCCTCCGTGTTCGTGCTCCGGGTGCGGCGGCCCGATCTGCCGCGGCCGTTTCGGGTGCCGGGCTACCCGGTGGTGCCGGCGGTGTATCTGCTCGGGACAGGGATCCTGACGGCAGCGGTCGCCTGGGAGCGGCCCGTGGTGGCGACGGTGTCCTTGGCGACGATCGTGGCGGGCCTTCCGGCCGCGTGGCTCTGGGGCCGGTTTGCAGCGCCCCGATCAGTCGCCCGTCGCCGAGGCGTGTCCGAGCACGACGATCAGGAAGGTGGCGATCGGTCCCAGCACGAGTGAGATCAGGCACCAGATGAGGCCGCTCCGCCCCTTGCTCTGGGCGAGGCCCGCATTGATCAGGGATTGCGTGCCCCAGCCGACGAAGAAGTTGGTGTGGTCATTCATGCTTTATCCTTCGCGGTGGGTTGGACGTGGCAAGGGGGAGGCGACGTGGTCGAGCCCGCGGCTCAGGACGGCACGGGAAAGCTGATCCGCACGGCGTGGGTGAAGCTCGTGACGTAGTAGTAATTTTGGTCGGCGAGCGTCGCGGCGGAGAGGAGCTCGGTCAGGGGCTTGTCCGTCGCGGCGGTCTGGTCGAGTGTGGGCACGAACCAGGGGCGAAGCTGCGGGCCGGCCGGCTCGACCACGCCGATCGGCTTGTTGGCGGCATCGACACCCGTCTGAATGTTGCCGCCGTGACTGTCCATGATCAGCGGCACACCCACGTCGGAATGGCCCGGAATCGGCAGTGTCTGGCCGGTCCAGATCGTCACGTGGGCGGCCCGGTCGATGTCGAGCGATTGGTGCGGGTCGAGCGAACCCGTGGGAATGGTGCCGTAGAAGAGCAGGTCGCCCGTCTGGAGCGTGGCATCGAGCATTCGATACGTTTCGATCGCACCGTGCTGCTGGTAGTAGAGGGCCAGCGTGTACCAGCTGAGGATCCCCTGCGCGGAATCGTTGTTGATGAAGATGTCGGCCGTGCCCTCGAAGGACGTGCCCCACTGAGTTTGTCCCGCGACCACCGTCGCCTGCTCCGTGATGCCCTCCTTGATCTTCTGGCCGGTGACCATGTTGGTCACGAGCGCGGAGAAGTCGCTGCAATCGAGGCCCGGCGTCTGCATGCCGGCCGGCGTGAGGCTGTAGTTTTCGAAATTTTCGAGGATGGGCCCCCTGGCGGTCGGGTCGTCGGCGGGCGTGCCGAACCAGGCGGGGATGTGGTGGTGCTGATAGGAGACGCCGCGGTTCATGAACTGCAGGCCCGCGGCCACCATGCTCTCCCGCCAGAAGGTCGGGTCGGTGCTCGTGATCGTGGGAAAGCCCGGAGCCTGCCCGAAAGCCGCGAGGTCGGGCCCGTACGAGACCGGCGTGTCGAACGTCGTCGAATACCACTCGCCCGCCGCGGTCGTCGACTGATTCTCCGGCACCTGGAAGAAGCCGCTGCCGTAGCGGGCGAAGAGCGCTGTCGCGTCCGACTGAAACCGCAGGGAGAACGGGCTCCGGTAGGCGACCTGCCGGCTCGGCAGCATGCCGGACGTGCCTCCGGAGACGCGGGTGGCGACGCCGCTGTCGAGGAGTTTCACCGCCGCGGGCAGATTCGCCGGGAGGCTGCCTCCGAAGGGAAACGAACTGCTGTCGTTCGGAAAAATGTTCCGCACGGGTTGGGGGGCGGCGCCAGAAAGCGGATAGACCGAAACCGTCGAGGTCGTCGGATTGGCCACGAGGACGGTGGGTGCGAGCGGGTCACCGATCGCGTGATTGAAGAGGTAGCCGACCGGCGTCATGTGAATCCGGAAGGCGGCCTTGCCGGATGGAGACGTGTTCGGCAGCGACACGATGGACTGTGTCGCGGAGCCGGACACCAGTGAATACAGGCTCACGCGGCCGGTTTTCGCCTCGCCTGCGGCGAAGGCGAGGATCGTCCCCGCCACCAGCGGCGGCTGGTTGGCCGGGGTGAACATCGCCGTGCGCCCCTGCTCGTCGAGGCTGGTCACGGGGCGGCTGTCGGGATCCGCCATCGACTCGACGAGTTGCACCTGGATCGCCGGCGACTGGCCGCTGCCGGCTGGCCCGGTGGGGAACGCCTGATAGCGGATGGCAGCCTGCGGCTGCGGTGTGGATACGGCTTCGGCGCCATCGAACACCTTGACGACCGATCTGCCGCCGGCCCCTGCCGCCACGATCAACTCGGCACGGGCGTCGCCCGTCAGATGCCCTGCGGCGAGGCTCACACCCCCGCGGAATCCCGCGCCGAACGCATTGAAGGCGTTGAGCAGGTTCGGCGGCGAGAGCGGCCCTTCGTCGCCGGAACTCGCGAGGCCATAGAGCTTGACCAGAGGCGTGCCTCCGGCCGCGGCTCCGATGGCGAGATCGTCCCTGCCATCGCCGTCGAAGTCGGCGGCGGCCAGCGACACGCCTCCCATGAACCGTGGGAATGGCGTGAGCACCTGGAGCCGCACGGGATCGGTGAAAACGCCGTTGGGCGGCGTGTCGCCAGCGTTGGCGAAGGTGCGGAACAGGTCGTAGATCACGACGACCGGCCGGATCGTGGCGGCGGTGCCCACGATCAACTGCTGGTAGCCCCGGTGCAGGAAATCGCCCACCGCGAGGTTCAGCGGGCCCGCATAGTTCGGAAACGGTGCAAACGTCCGCACCGACTGACCACCCATGCCGATGTCACCGGTGTCGATCACCTGGATCCGGGTCGCCCTGCCCGCCGTCAGGATGGGGGTCGCGAGCACGACCGATTGGTCGCCGTACAAGTTGCCCTGGGTGATCGCGCCCCCGATCGTGGTGGAAAGCACCAGCCTGGCTTCGAGCGGCTCGAGTGCCGGCGTTGTCCGGTGGCGGCGTGAAATCGGAGCGAACCCCGGGCGATCGCTGAACCAGGCCAACAGGGCCACGCTCCTGAGACGTCCACCCAGGCTATGGATGGGCCCGAGGAGGCAGCGGCGGACGAGCAACGCGAGAGCATTCATGATCTTGGCGTTCTCACACGAGGAGCACGGGACCTACGGCAAAAATGGTAACGGCCGCGTGCTCCACACGCAAAACTCCGGCATTGCCCCCCGGGGGGACTGTCCAGGCCCCCGCAGAAGCGTTGCATGCAAGGAAATACGGGACGAAACCGAATGAGCTCCGGTGTGGTTCGAACACACGACTCCGCGCCAGATTCGGGGCGCCGGCCAGATCAGCCGACAAGCACCGTTGGCCGGCGCGTGGCGTCGGGCACGGCTTTTTGCAGCAGGGTAAACACACTGTTCGGCACATCGCCTTGACCGAACAACACGAACCCGACCGCCAGCCAGAAGGCGCTGCCGACGCTCCATCCGAAGACGATGTCGAGCGGTGCCCCGGCCCGACTCATTTCCATCGCGATCTGGGCGATGGTGTGGGAGACGGACGCGACATCTCGGGCCACGATGATGAACCGATCGCCTGCCTGTCGCGCCGAGATGATCGGCGCATTCTGGAACTCGCTCGGGTCGCCGTAGTGCACCTCGAGGAACACCAGTGGCACGGTGGCAGGAATGCGATGCTTGCGGCGCACCTCGGCCTCCTTTTCGTCGAGCGTGCGGTGCCCGGGACGATGGGGCACCAGCACGCGGAAGCCACCGTCGGCGCAGATGTCGGTCCAGAGCATGCGTGCCGACTCGTCGGCGAAGCGAAACTCCTTGAGCCGCAATTCCCGACTTCGCCAGATGCGGGAGGCGATGGAGATCGTCATCACACTGGCGATGAAGATCGAGGCGATGATGATGCCGTCGGGCCGCTCGTAGATGTTGGCGATCGTCGTGTAGACGAAGACGGCTGAGATCACGGCGAAGGCGGCGACGGTGCATCGGCGCCCCACTGCCGCCCGCGCCGCGGCCGGAAACGGCTTGCGGCAGATGTCCACCAGCGAGCCGATCGCGGCACTGGTCATGAGCACGAGCACCCCCGTCGCGTAGGCGCCGCCCTGCGCCGAGACATCCGCGCGGAAGCACCATGTGACGATCAGATTGACGACCGTGAAGGCGATCACCAGTGGCCGGTACGCGGCGGCCCACTCGGGAGCCATGCCGTACCGCGGCAGGTAGCGGGGCACCATGTTGAGCAGGCCCGCCATCGCCGACGCCCCGGCGAACCAGAGGATCAGGATCGTGCTGATGTCGTAGATCGTGCCAAACACCCGGCCAAACAGTGGGCAGACCGCGTGCGGACTCTCGCCGTGGGCGATGAACGCCAATGCCCGATCCATCGCCTTGCCCTTCACCGGTTCGAGGCGAAGCTCAGCGGCGGGAATGAGCGTGTCCGTGCCCGTGATCAGCGACGAGCCGAGCAGCATGACCGACATGAGCACCGCGGCCGTGACGAGCAGCATCCGGGTGTGGCGGATTCTCGCGGTGGCGTCGCTCGGGTCGGCCTTGGTGCCGCTGACGAGGTGGATGTGCAGCACGCCCGTCTCGAACCCGCTCATTCCCAGCGCCAGCTTCGGGAAGACGAGGCAGGCGATCGCGATGGCCACCCACGGACCGGCACCCGACAGGGGCGGGTGTGCGAGGTGGTACTCGCCTGTGGCGATGTCGCCGAGCCACTGCGGCAGAAGCGTGGGGTGGCCAACGAGGTACCATACGCCCGCCGCGATGATGATCGCGGTCAGTCCGATGTAGGTGACCACGAGCACCGTGGCGACTCCGACCACCTCGCCGTAGCCCTTGAGGAACATCCCTCCCAGCAGCACGAGCAGGAACATGGTCACGAGCATCTGCCCCTGCATCCACCCGGGGACGTTCCCGCTGTAGAGCGGATTCGAGATCAAATGCGCCGTCGCGTCCGCTGCGGAGAGGGTCTTCGTGATGACAAAGTCCGTTGCGGCGAAGCCGACGAGAACGAGCACGGCGATCTTCGCGGCCCAGCCGCTGAACAGCCGCTCGATCATCCCAACCGAGCCCACCCCGTCGGGGGTTTCCCCGGCCACATGGCAATAGATCGGCAGGGCACCGAGCAGGGTCACGAGCACGAGGATCAGCGTCGCCACCGGAGCGAGCGTTCCGGCGCCCTCGAAGGCGATCGAAGGCTGGTAGCCGAGCGTGCTGAAGTAATCCACTCCGCAGAGGCACATGATGAGCCACCATGCGTAGTGATGATGCGGGTGTTGAGACGAAGGGGCATGCTCTGGAGTGGACACGGCGACTCTCCACGGCTCGGGTCACGTCGGGCGCAGCAACCCTCCTCGCGGCCATGCGATCGCACGTCCGAGGAGCAGCCTCTGCGTGAGCGAAACGACCTATGGCCGCAGGGAGGTGAACCCCATCAAGGGTTCACGGGTCGACACGACCGATACACACGAGCCTTGATCATGCCGATACCTGACCGAACTGTCCTCGAACGCCTACGAGGTTAGCTGACGGGCTCGGAGCCGAAGTTGCCCCGCTTGGATGAACCGAGTTAGCCCCGGAAAAATGGGTCCCCCGCTCTGAATACTCAGATTCGGCGATTGGTCCTGCGTCCGTCGCTTCACCATAGAAAATCTCAGCACTTCCAGCAACTGCCGTGTCGTGACGCACGTCACGTGCCACGACCAGCAGGATTCACGGCGCATCGAAAGACTCTTTTCGATCAGCTTTGGGGTCACAAGTCCTCGTCGGGCGGGAGTTTCGATTTGCAGGGGTTTTGCAGCGGTTTCTACCATGCTGCGTTCCGGTGGCTTTCGCCTCACAACGTGGATTGGGGTTCTGGGCACCGCTCACCGCTGGCACCTTCTGCCCCGGCAGCGACACCGGCAACGCCTGGCACTACGCGGCCTATTCGAAGGACCAGTCGCTCGCCGACCTGCAGTCCCAGGCCCAGGCCCAGAAGCTCGGCCTCTGGGCGCAGCCCAACCCCACGCCGCCGTGGGAGTTTCGCAAAGCGAAGAAGTAGCCAAGCAGGGTGGAAGCCTGGTTCCCCGGGGGGGGTAGGCTTCCAGCCTGCTTTAGCCTGAGCAACCGCTCCCGCCACCCCGCAAAGTGATCCCAGTCCGCGCGACGGGAACTTTTTTCCGTCAGCCGAACCCCCTCTTTGGGTGTGGTCGATTCCACCTCCGGCAAAACACCCCCCGCAGGGGGGATCGGGGGTTTGGCGGGGCGAGTCTTCAATCGAACCGCGGTTCCAACATTCGAGAGGGAGCAGAAGGGGGATGATCATGGCCGTGATCGCGACGGTCTGCGGTTTTGCCGTTCGCTGGGTGCGGCGGGTGTGTTTCGTGGCGGCGGCGATCTTCGTCGCCGACACGGTGGCATTTGGGCAGGGAGGTATTCCGCGGCCCGAGGAATTCACGCCGGCCTTCGCCGAGGAGCCGGCCTACGACGTGACGAACGTCCAATCCACCGGCGTGAACGTGGCCGAGCCCTTGTGGACGTCCTACGCCCTCATCGACGCCCTCTTCTGGGGCCGCGACAACCAGTCGGGCAACCAACCGCTGATCGTCGGCGTGGACTCAGGCACGCCAGTGATCTCGGCTCGGGATCTGCAGTTTCCCTTCAGTGAGGGCGTGCGGGCCTTCTACGGCCGCCGCCAGCCTCAGGAGTGCGGCTGGGAGATCGGCTACTGGGGCATCTACGGCCAGTCAGCGACACAGATCACCACGGGCAATACCCAGAACTTCATCCAGGTGCCGCAGCCGATCGGTAGCGGCTTGACCGCCGACGGCGAGAACGCGATCGTGAAGTACAACTCGACGATCAACAGCGCCGAGGCGAACATCTTCAGCACCAACCACGAATGGCGAGATGTCTCGGGATCCTGGCTCACCGCCGACTGGATCGTCGGATTCCGTTACATCGGGGTGGAGGAGTCCTCGTCCATCAATATCACCTGCTGCGTCAATACGCCGGATAGCTCCATTCCCTATGCGGTCCAGACGCAGAACAACATGTTCGGCGCCCAGGTCGGCAGGCGGTTGCGCTGGACCTGGGATCGCTGGGCGATCGAGACCTGGGCCAAGGCCGGCATCCTCGGCAACAGCCAGCAGGCGAGCTCGGCACCGCTCATCGATTACACCGGCCTCCAGCAGCGGCCCGGCTACTCGACCTGGGGCAGTTGTGTCGGCTTCATCGGCGACATCAACCTCTCGACGATCTACCGACTGACCGATGTCTGGGGCATCAGGGCCGGCTACAACCTGATCTGGATCGACGGCCTGGCCCTCGCCCCGAACCAGTACAACTTCGGCGTCAACGAAGGTGCCGGCTCGGCGCTCGTCTCGGGGGGAGGCGTGTTCATGAACGGTGCCAATCTCGGCCTCGAGGCCCGCTGGTAGGGCGGCAGGGCTTCAGCGGCTGGTGTAGGCGTAGCTGTCGACCGTGGTGCCGGCGCCCGCCAGCCGCAGCCCGACGGCTCCGGGTCCGGGCAGCGTGGTGTCGCGGACGGAGGCGAGCTTCACGCCGTTGAGATAGAGCGTCAACGACGAGCCGATGCAGTCGAAGCGAATACGCCCCGAACCGCCGGCCACGGGAGTTGAGGCGAGGAGCTTCCAGCGGATGCCACTGTTGACCCAGATCCGACCGAAATAGGCGTCGCCGACCTTTTCCAGACCGGCGTAATACATGCAGTGGTCGACCGTGCCCCTGAAGCGGGCGGCCAGGCCGGCCGACATCCCGGAGCCGATGTTCACCACGGCCTGCGTGATGGAATCCCGCACCGTGACCTGGGAGCTTGAGTTTTTCACGTTGACCCCGTAGAGCGTCGAGAGGGAGGGATCGCCGATCCGCGAGAGGACGGTGGTGTCGCTGATCGCCATGTTGCCGTAGACCTGCACCCAATTGCTCCCGAGAAAGGGGCTGTCAGGCTGGATGAACGCGTCGCTGAACGGGGATGTGGTGGCCGTGGGCGTGGGAGGCGTCAGGGCGATGGCCTGATAGTTGTCGGCGATGGCCCCCGGGCCCACGAAGCGGATGCCCATCGTGCCCGGTCCGGTGATCGCCCTGTTGGCGGCCGCCGCGATCTGCCTGCCGTTGAGAAAGAGCGTCAGCGCGGAACCCGCAACATCAAACCGCAGGATGCCAGAGCCGCCCGGCGACAGGCCGCTGGCGAGGACCCTCCAGCCGGTGCCGTTGTTCACCCAGATCCTGCCAAAGAAGTTGACACCCGACCGCACGAGCCCGGCGGCATACATGCGGGCGTCCCCCGCGCCCGTGTAGCGCGCCACAAGGGCCACCGACGTGCCGTTGACGATGTTGACGAAGGCCTGGCCGCTCGAGTCCCGCGTCGAGACGCCGTTGAGCGCCATGATGGAAACATTGTTGAACCGTGAGACGACCACGTTGCTGGCCACGGCCAGATTGCCGATCCGCTTTATCCAGGAACCCGGCAGGTAGGGGCTGTCGGCGGTGTTGAAGCTGTCGGTGAAGGGTAGCGCGGCGGTCAGCGGCAGAGGCGGCGTCAGCGTGGACTGCGAGTAGTTGTCGAGGGAACCGCCGACGCCCGTGAAGCGGATCCCAACGCCGCCCGCCCCGGTGATCGCCTTGTCGAAGGCCCCGGCGACGCGAATGCCGTTGAAGAGGAGCGTGAGCGATGAGCCGGCGACCTCGAACCGGAGCACTCCCGAGGCGGCGGTGATGATGCCGCTGGCAAGCGTCGTCCAGGCAGCTCCCGTGTTTCTCCAGATCCGGCCGGTGAACCCGTTGCCGGAGCGGAGAATGTTGGCCAGATACATCCGCTTGTCGCCGGCACCTGTATATCTGGCGACGAGGCCCACACTGCTGCCCGCCCGGAGATTGACGAAGGCCTGCCCCGCCGAGTCGACGATCTTGACGTTGTTGAGCGTGGCGATCGAGACGCCTTTCACCTGGGCCACGGCCTGTTGATCGGCGATCCCGACCGAGCCGATTCGCGGGTTCCAGAAGCCGGAGAGCGTCGGGCTGTTGGGCTGGGAGAAGTTGTCCGTGAAGGGCTGAAGAGCAGGAGTCGGAGGAGGAGGAGGAGGAGGAGGTACGGGCGGTATCACCGGCGTCAGGCCGAGCGAGTTCATGGCACCGCTGATGTTGAGCCGGCCGCCGGTGACCGTTTTGCCCACCATGCTTGCAATGGTGTCGGCCGAGCCGAGGATCGCAGACCGGGCCGCGGCGACGGTCAGACCGGGCTTTCCAGCATTCAAAAGCGCGATGGCGGCCGTGACTTGGGGCGCGGCCATCGATGTGCCCGAGAGGAAGCCGTAGTTGCCGCCGGACAGCGTGGAATAGATCAGGCTGCCCGGAGCGGCGAGATCGACCGACGTCGCGCCATAGTTGGAAAAGCTGGAGAGATTGTCGGATTGGTCGCTGGCGGCGACGGCGATCACGTTGGGAACGTCGTAACTGCTTGGATAGCGGGGGACGACGTCGTTGTTGGAGGCGTTGTTGCCGGCGGCGGCGACGAAGACAACGCCGATGTCGTTCATGGCGGCGATGGCGTCCCGCATCACGACGGACGCTCCGGTGGACGCCCCCCAGGAGTTGTTCGAGACCACGATGTTGGTCTCGAAGTCCCGTCGCATCATCGTCACGTAGCTCATGGCGGCGAGGGCCGACGAGACGGTTCCGAGGCCGTTGTCGCCTAGGATCTTCAGCGGCATCAACGCCACCTGCCAGCCGAGACCGGTGATCCCAATGCCGTTGTTGCCGACGGCACCGATGATCCCGGACACGTGCGTACCGTGGCCGTAGTTGTCCTGAACGGTGTTCGTGTCGCTAAAAAAATTCCAGCCGTAGACATCGTCGATGAAGCCGTTCTGTTCGTCGTCGATCCCGTTGCCGGGCACTTCCCTGGGATTGAACCAGGTGTTGGCGGCGAGATCGGGATGCGAGAGGTCGAGACCGGAGTCGAGCACCGCGACCACGACGTTCCGGGCGCCGGTCGTGACTTCCCAGGCCGTCGGCGCCTGCACGATCGGAGGAGCCCACTGCAGCGGATAACCGGGATCGTTGGGAATGGAAGACGTTCCCGTACCCGGGGTCGAGGGCACCGCGCCGGTGGCGGGGGGCGCGTCGATGATGAAGTCGGGCTCGATCGCCAAAACACCCGGAGTCTGGGCAGCCCAGTCGATGACCAGCTGCGGGTCGGCATCGGGGGCAACGAGCGAAAAAAATCCCTCGCCCAGCGAGACGGTGGTCCAGGTGACGGGCACGAGTGCCGGCGGAATGGCCACCGATCCATAGGGAGTGGCCGATTCGAACTTACCGTTCCAATAGCCGGGACGGACATCGGTGAGCTGTCCCTGCCAGAGGATCTGCCCGGTCGGCACCACAACTACGGCGGAGGAAGCCGTGGCAGCGAAATCGCCGGCGAGCAGTTGCCGAGGCTCCAAGGTTTCAATCTCGAGCCGAGCCGCGGGAAGCGAGCGGCCCGGGTGCCGATGCCGATTCATGGTCCGCACAACTCCAGTCGCCGATTCGCTTCGGCAATCGGCCGCAGCGTGATCGCAACAGGCATTCGTCCATGAAAGGGTCTGTGGACACGCGCCGTCCTGCGCGTCCAAAGGATCCTATGCGCAGGAAAGACCGCGGGCCAACCGCTCTCGCCCTGCGTTTCTGAAAATCTTCAGGGTGGCTTGTTCGGGGCATGTCGTCGCGCGTATGAATCCAGTGACGAGGTTGTCGCAGGCGGGCATGCAGATGCCACAGGTGATCACCTCTCTCGAACAGTTAGTCGCACAGACAAGTGATGTGTCGGAAAACGAGTTGATGGAACATCGCGGCCGAGGCCGGGCGGTTCTGCAGCGTGAGAGCCGGCGCGAGTGAACACACGGGTGTTCGTTCGCGCCGGCTTTTTTTGTTTTCTGGTATCGCTGAAAGGCGCAATGCGAACGAAACAGCCATATCCGGAACACCGCCATGAATGTTTTCGAGACACTTTTCCCGCGGCGAATTCAGCCGCCGAAGGAATGGCCGCGGAATCGACCCGTTTCGACTCGCCGCAACAGGCTCCGCGATCTTGCTCGACGATCGGCAGTTTCTCGATACCTTGGCGGTGGCCATGATTACGCCTGGGCCGGTGGTCATCACGGTCGGATTCATCGGCTACCTTGTCGGCGCTCAGGCCGGCTCGGCGTGGGGTGGGCTCGCTGGAGCGACCGTCGCGGCGCTGGTGAGGTTCCTACCGTGCTACCTGTTCACCGTCATTCCGGCCGCGTACTTCCGTAAGCATGGAAAGCGGCCTGGGATCGTGGCATTCGTGGACGGCGTGACGGCCGCCGCCGTCGGTGCCATCGCCGGCGCGTGCATCGTGCTGGGGCGACGAACACTGTTTGAAACGGGCTGGAGGCCCGAGACGCCGAAACTCGCTATCCGGCTGGTCACCCTGGGGCTGCTCCTGCGGTACAAGACACTGCCGGAACCTCTGGTGATCGTGGGGGCAGCGGTCTCCGGCCTCTTGATTTGGCCGTTGTTGCAAAGGTGAGTGCGGTCGGGCGTTCGTGCGGAAGTGCAGTTCGCGGAGCGCGACCGTCATCTGCTGGGCCTCGGAACCCCCGCCGACGTTCCAACTCAACGAGGCCGTGGATTGGAGTCATTCCTTCGACGTCTCGATCGAGGGGCCCCCTACGCCCTGCACGCCGCCCAAGACCCACCGCGAACGCAGTTCATCGCGCTGGGCGTCGGCCCGGGGGTGCTGAGACCGCACCCCCGGAGAAGCGTCCCGTGCTGGAAAACACGGAACCAAAGCGAAGTAGGCCCGGTGTGACTCGAACACACGACCAAGGGATGATGAGGACGAAAGTCGTCCTTGTCGGCACGTCGGCCAAAACCGAGGTTTTCGGTGTTTCGCCCGTGAAAGCGGTTGATTTGGTGCAGTGGGACGAAATCGGTATTTGTCGTGGAACCGTCCCATATTTGTCCAACTGTTGGGGGTTTGGGTGTACGCCCAAACCCTCGGGCAGGCCGTGCTCGCGAGCCGCGTGGAGTTGCTGTACGGGCCGCCTGAGCGCTGACCGGCGGGCTCGGTGTCAGCGTTCGCCCCAGGTGCACATTGCGGCAGCCCCGGGCGTCACCACGCGCGCCACACTCTGCCACTGGCACCGGTCTGGCACGGCGTTTGCCCTAAGAGCAGGTGGCCGGCGGGGCGATCACGACCGCCCCGCCCCGCGGAACGCGAGAAACACCCGAAAAAAGCCTTTCAAACGCACGCACCGGAGGTGCCCCATGTTTTTCCGTCGCTCAACCAGCCCGCGGCAGAATGCAAAGCGCGCCGCAAAACGCCGCACCCGCACCGCCCGGGCCCTCGCCGTCGAGGCACCCGCCTTCGAAGCACTGGAGGGGCGGCAGATGATGGCGGCCACCCCGACCGGCCACATGGCGATCGGGATGAACCTCGAAAACATCGTCGACTGGTCGCCGGCCTGGACGTTCACCGACGCCTTCCAGGCGTCCCGTGGCTGGATCACCCATGCGGTCGATACGGCCACCGGGCAGATGACCTGGGACGTCGGCCAGACGAATCCCGTGCGGGCGGACGGCAATGGCAATGTCACCGGCCTGGCCACGTTCACGAATGCCGCCGGCCGCACGATGCGGCAGATGGCCGGCACGCTCATGTTCCGGGAGCTCAATGGCGCCTATCCCGGCGGCACCTACCGGGCCGAGTGGGAGGGCACCGGCCGGGTGACCTTCGGGATGGACGCCCGGGTGGCCGCGAGCGGCCGGACGGCGGCCGGGATGAACTACGCGGACCTCACGGTCACTCCGGGCAACGGCGGAATCTACCTGCGGATCGAGGAGACGAGCGCGACCGACCCGGTCCGCAATTTCCGCGTCTGGATGCCCGAGTGGCAGGGGCAGTCGTTCGCCGGCCAGCGGTGGCAGCCGGGGGCGGCCTCCTCCCCCTTTCATCCGCTCTTCCGTGAGCGGCTCGATCCGTTCGGCGTGATCCGCTTCATGATGCCGCAGGAGACGAACACCTCCGACATCCGCACCTGGGCCGACCGGCGCGACGCGGCCGACATCCGCCAAAGCTCCGGCATCAACGGCTCCTGGAGCGAGCCGCTGGCCAACGGCATGTCGGTGGAGCACATGGTGCAACTTGCCAACGATCTCGACGCGGATCCTTGGTTCAACATGCCGCACATGGCCGACGACCAGTTCGTGCGCAATTTCGCCACCTACGTGCGGAACAACCTGGAGCCGGGCCGCAAGGCCTACGTCGAGTGGTCGAACGAGATCTGGAACTTCGCCTGGGGCTTCGAGGCCACGCAGTGGGTGGTCGAGCAGACGCGGCTCCCCGCCAACGCCGGCCTCACCCACTGGCAGATCGCCGGCCGCGAGGCCAAACGCGACATGGACATCTGGAGCGACGTCTTCGCCGGCCAGACCGACCGGATCGTGCGGGTGGCCGCCGGCCAGTCGGGCAACGACTGGGTCACCGCCCGGATCGCCGACGCGATGCAGGGCTCCTTCGACGCGATCGCCATCGCCCCCTACTTCAGCCCCTCGGGCCCGCAGCGGGCCGCTTACACCGCCGCCACGACCGTCGACCAGGTGCTCGCCGACTCGCGGGCCGCGATCGACGGCTCGGTGGCCCAGGTGAACGCCCACCAGCGGCTGGCCGACACGTGGACGACACGCCTCGGCCGCGACGTGAAGCTGCTGGCCTACGAGGGGGGCCATCACCTCGACGGCCGCAACGCCCCCTCCCAGAACGTGTTTTACGCCGCGTCGCGGGATCCGCGGATGGGCGACCTCTACCGCGACTACCTGCGGCGGCTCGACTCGGCCGGCATGGATCTCTACGTCGACTTCAACTTCACCGGCCGCGGCGGTCCGTCGCAGTGGGGCGACTTCTCGAAGCTCAACCGCATGGACCAGCCGCTTGAGACCGCGCACCTTTACAACGCCGTGGTCGCGGCCGCGAACGGCTCGCTCTGGTCGGGTGTCGCGCCCCAGCCGCAGCCCCAGCCGCAGCCGGTGACGCCTGCCACGGTCGCCGTCTCGGTGCCCGACGCGGCGGCCGCGGAGGCCGGTGCGAACACCGGCACGATCCGGCTCACGCGGAGCGGTGGGAATCTCGCCGCGCCGCTCGCCGTGGCCTACGCGGTGAGCGGCACGGCGACCGCCGGCAGCGACTACCAGCCGCTCTCCGGGAGCGTGGCCTTCCCCGCGGGGCAGGCGAGCATCGACCTCACGATCAGCCCGCTGGACGACACCGCCGTCGAGCCGGTGGAGACGGTGATCCTCACGCTGCTGCCCGGCGCCGGCTACGCGGCCGGAACGATCGCCCGCGGCGAGGTGCAGATCACGAGCGACGATTTGCCACCGCTGCCGACGCTCTCGATCGCCAGCGCGTCCACGGCCGAGGGTAACTCGGGGGTCCGCGACCTCACGTTCACGATCACGCTCTCGGCGGCACAGACGACGCCGGTGAGCGTGAGCTGGAGCACGGCTAACGGCACGGCGCTCGCCGGCGCCGACTATTCGCCGCGGTCTGGCCAGGTGGTCTTCGCCGCGGGGCAGACGAGCCGCACCGTCACGGTGCCCGTGATCGGCGACACGGCGGTCGAGCCCGACGAGACGTTCCGCGTGCAGCTCTCCCAGCCGCAGAACGCCACACTCGCGGCCGCCTTCGCCACCGGCACGATCACCAACGACGACGTCGTGCCGACGACCCCCACGCTCACCCGCGACATCCCCTACGCGACGGTCGGGGGCCGCACGCTCCTGCTCGACGCGTATCGCCCCGCGGGCGCGGGCCCCTTCGCGGCCGTCGTGCTCGTGCACGGCGGCGGGTTCACCGGTGGCTCGAAGGGGGGCTACACGGGCGATCTCGCCCGGTCGCTCGCCGCCGCGGGCTACGCCGTCTTCGACATCAACTACCGGCTCCTCGGCGACCTGGGGCCGGGGGCCACGCTCGACGGCGCGATGAACGCGGCCCGCGAGGATCTCGGCCGGGCGCTCGACCATGTCGTGGCCCGGGCGGCGGCCTACGGCGCGGACTCCACGCGGATCGCCGTCGGCGGCGGGTCGGCCGGGGCGATCACGGCGCTGTTGGCCGCGTACGGGCCCGACCGCGTGCGGGTGCGGCCGCGGGCTGTGATCGATCTGTGGGGGGGCATGTACGGCCGCGAGAACGCGCTGCGGGCGGGCGATCCGCCGGTGCTCGTGGTGCACGGCACGGCCGACCGCACGGTCCCCTACTCGCAGGCGGAGGCCCTGCTCGCGGCGGCCCGCCGCGCGGGCGTGAGCGCGACGCTCGTGCGGGTGGAGAACGGCGGCCACACGCTGCCGCTCGATTTGGCCGTGGCGGGCCGCACGATACGCCAGTCGGTCCGCGAGTTCCTCGACCGCACGATGCGGTGATCGGGATCGAGTCGCGCGGCATGGTGCCGCGCGGCCCGCGCGGCGGAGTATCCGCCATGTCGCGTGCTGCCGGCGGCCGATTTCCTGCGCCTGCCCTGGGCCGGCGACGTCTTCGGCTGACGAGCGCAGCCCCGCTCATCACGGGCCACAGATCCGGCAGATGGGCCGTTGGCCGGACTGACCCTTTGCTTACGGTGTCGCAAGCTCGTTATCTATGAGCGTTATCGACAATTGCCCCGCCCTCATGCCCCGCGATCCTGGATGTTGTAAGGAGCGGGCCGGGGATCGCCAATCGCGTGGTGAACTCGATGTCGAAGTGCACAGGCAACCGGAAGGCGACCGGGCCGCGGGGATTCACCCTCGTCGAACTGCTCCGTTTGGCGGACCTCGTCCCGCCGCCGCGGAAGCACCGGCATCGCTATCACGGGGTGTTTGCGCCGAATCCCAAGCTGAGGCAGGCCGTCACGGCGCTCGCGATCGGGAACATCGGCAAGCGGCGCGATGCCGCTGCCGGCGGGTATGCGGGCAAGGCGCATGCCGCGGGCATGGGGGCAAGGCGCATGCCGCGGGCTGCTGCGACACGAATGCGAAGCCCCGTTGGCATGACACTTCCCGGATTGCGTGGGCCAAGCTTATGGCCCGGGTCGGCGAGGCGTTTCCGCTCGAGTGCCCAGCATGTGGCGGCGACATCCGGCTCATCGCTCTGGTGTCTCAGCCTCGGACCCCAGCCGGACGCGAGGTCAAACCAACGCCCCCAGGCGGCCGAACTCGGAGAGACTCCGCGCTGACGGCAGAACACGGCCACTCCAGGGGGAGGGCAGCCGTTCCAGGTGCCGCTGATCGGGATCGAAAACGGCGAACACGCGATTCACGAGCCGCTCGTCAGCCCGGAGACCGTTGAGGAAGTGCCATTGACCGGGAAGTGCCATTGACCGGGCTATCCTTATCTGGCCTCGACGAGTGGTTCACGTATCTCGCCGAACGGCGGCAGGCCCTCGCGGGCGATGCCGCCCCAGCACGTGGCCGCCCACCATGAATGGAACCCGGGCCACGCGCAGGGCATACTCGTGGGACTTGAACCCGCTTTGCCTTCCCGGTTCTCCAGGGACTGTCATGCTACGACCATTGTTCGCGGGTCGCCGTCGCCCCTCTGCCTTCCTCTCGCCTCGTTCCACGACCGCCCGTCGGTATGAGGTCGAGCGGCTCGAATCGCGATCGATGCTGGCGGTGACCGCCGGCGTGACCAATGGGGTGCTGGCCATTTCATGCGATGCGGCCGACGACGCGGCCTCCTTGGCGATCGTTGGGCGGACCTTCATCGTCACCGATGCGGGCGGCGCAGCAGTCTCCGGCTCGCCATTCTCAGGTGTCACCGCCGGAGTGACCGTGTCCGGAACGACGGCCGCCAATCAGTCGTTCACGTTCAAGGGCAGGAACTCGCTCGGTGTGAGCCTGACCGTCGATGCTCTGATGGAGGCCGCTGTGATCACGAGCCCCATCGCTGCGACGCGCCTCGCCGGCAGCACCGTCTCGCTCTCAACTCCGACCATCACGCTCGGCGCGAACGTCGCCACCGACGGACCTCAGATCTACGGTGGGCGTGTCGTCCTTGCAGCGTCGCCAAGGGTCATGAGTGCGAGGAACGCCGTGCACTTCCAGGACACCGTCGATGCTTCCTCAGGGGGCAGCCGCAGCCTGACCGTGTCTGCTGCCACCGGAACCGGGTTCACGAAGGCCGTCGGCGGTCAAACGCCGCTCGCATCGCTGAACGCGCTGCAGGCAAGCGCGACTGCCCAGCCTTCGTGGTCCGCCGTCACGACGATCGAAGGAGGGGAGATCACGACCACTGGAGCCCAGTGCTACGAGGGACCGCTGGTGATCGCTGCGAACACCACGCTCAAGGGAACCACGATCACCACGCGTGCCGCGATCGCCGGCGGCACTCACTCGCTGGCTATTCGGGGGAACGCAGTGGTCCGTGGCGCAATAAGTGGCGTTACCGATTTCGTCGTCAGCGGCAGGACCAACCTTGGCGCCAGCGTCACGACGAGCGGCACGCAGGCGTACGCCGGCCCTGTCAAGCTGACGGCGGGCCCGACGCTCGTCGGAAACGCCATCGTGACCGGGTCGGAACTTGCGGGGAATGGCAATCTCCTGGCGATCGTCGGCGATGCGGTCGTCGGCGGTGCGATCACGGGTGTGACGTCCTTCTCCGTCACCGGCCAGACAACGCTCCGGGGCAATGTTGCCGCGACGCGCGGGCAGGCATATGCCGGTGCCGTGGTGCTCGAGTCCAAGGCCTCGCTGACGGCGGCCGGCGGCGAAGGGATCGTCTTCGGGAACACAATCGACGGCCGTCACGACCTGCGGCTCTCGGCCCGAGGCCCCATCACGTTTCATGGCGATGTCGGTGGCACGATGCCGCTGGGGAGCGTCACCCTGCGGAGAGCGACGAGCGTGGTCGTCGAGGCGGGATTCACGCTCAACGGTGACGGTAGGGCGGCGGCCGCGAACGGGTTGACGGTCGCCGCTGGTGTCGATCACGTCCGCTTCGTACCGGCCGGTCCGGGAAAGCAACGAAGCATCAGCGGCTTCCGCGGCAGCGGCATCCAACTCGCCGGCGGATCCAGGGAATCGACGTTCGCCGGCATCATGAGCACCGCCAACGGTGTCGGCCTGTCGGCTGCCGCCGGAAACTACAGCGGCACGGCGATCGCGGCGTGTGCGTTCGACCGGAACAGCGGGGCGGGCGTCTTGCTGGCAGGTGCGAGGAACCTGACGCTCGGCACAGTCATCGCCGGCAACTCGATCGCGTCGAACGGGGGACCGGGCCTGCGGGCGACCAACTCGCTCGCGGGCACGTTGGTGCAGAACAACTCAATCAGAGGCAACCACGGGAACGGCGTGACCCTTTCAGCCGCTCGGGGGGTGACGATTGGAGGTGTCTCCGGTGCCGGCAACGCGATCGCGTCGAATCAGGGCTACGGCCTGTTCGCCCGCGGCTTGAGTACCGGCTCGCTGGTCGAAGGCAATACGTTCCACGACAACACGTTCGGTGACGTGGATACGCGGGCGGCCGTTGGCTTGAGAGACAAGACGCTCATCTGGGCGGCGATCGACCAGGGCACGGCCTTCACGAGCCAGAACTGGCAGCGAGTGGCCTCGTCGCATGACGGCCGATACCAGACCGCTGTCACTCGCGGCGAAAACATCTACACGTCGAGCGACTACGGCCACACCTGGGTTGGCTGCCAGCAGGCCTTCGCTCTGAACTGGGAGGGCATCGCCGTCACGGCGGACGGCCGGTATCAGACGGCGGCGGCTGAGGGCGACTACATCTACACGTCGTCAGACTACGGCGCCACGTGGAGCCACACGACGAACGATTCCCCGGTCGCCGATTGGCTCTCCGTCGCGATGTCGACCGACGGCCAGCACCAGACGGCAGTCGCCAACGGTCTCTTCAATGCCGATCTGCCCAACGGCTACATCTATTGCTCGCATGATTACGGGAAGACGTGGCGGATTGCCGACGACAATACCAACTGCTGGATTGCAGTCGCAGTGTCGGCGGATGGGGCCACGCAGACGGCGGTCTCGCTGCGGATCTACGGCACCCCTGATCCCGGCGATGTGCAGGGGTACGTCTACAACTCGTGGGACTACGGCGCGACGTGGCACAAGAACACATCGCTTCCGCAGGGCTTTTATACGTGTGTCGCCATCTCGGGAGACGGCTCCGTACAGATCGTCGGCGAGAGCAACTGTAACTACGCGCCCGCCATTCCCGGCAACATCTTCATTTCCAGAAACAACGGCGTCGATTTCGAGGCCACGACCGCCGTGCGACAGAACTGGTTGAATCTGTCCGTGAGCACCGACGGCCGAAATATGTGGGCGGTTTCGTACCAGCAACTGACCGAGGACGGAACAATCGTTCCCCGGACAGGTAGCGTGCTGTATTCGACCGATTCAGGAGGCCGTTGGCTGGATGCCAACCTGCCCGAGAGCACCTGGACGGGGGTGGCCGCGAGTGAACAGTCTGATGCCGTGACGTGCGTCGCCTGGGGGAACGGGGTGTCGGTCCTGAAGAACGGAAAACGGATCCGCCGCTAGGGTCTGGCTGACCGTGGCATGCCCCGGGAATTCAGTCGGGCCACCGCCCGCCAAGCCCCCGACGAGGCGCCTGACGACGACCGACTGATGGATCCATCACCCGTACCCGCACATGTGCACCCGCGGTCACCCTGGCAGCGGGAGGCTGGAGCGCTGCCCTCTTCCGTTACGTGCTCCCGCGGCACAAGGCGGCCAACGGGGTCGGGCGGGGTCGCGGGCGGAAGTCCACGCGGCCAGGGGCCACTGGCGTCGTCGAACTCACGCCGTTTGAGTTCGCGCTCGCGATCGGGAACATCGGCAAGCGGCGCGACGCCGCTGCCGGCGGGCATGGGGGCAAGACGCA
>Ga0214921_10000946_pt1 | contig 51028 bp, 42 predicted proteins | sample LL1505_MetaG_FD_177992 | JGI IMG/M metagenome (GOLD analysis project Ga0214921, IMG submission 177992) | Freshwater microbial communities from Lake Lanier, Atlanta, Georgia, United States - LL-1505 | ecosystem: Environmental > Aquatic > Freshwater > Lake | place: USA: Georgia | collected... | reverse complement strand
GAACTGGCAACAGCTCCGCTAACACTCTCCTGGGTTCCTCTAGCAGCGACACGCTGGATGGCGGCGCAGGCGATGACAGTCTCGTTGGTGGTGCAGGCAATGACTACTACATCATCGATTCCACGCTAGATGCAATCAGCGACACGGCAGGAACAGACAGCGTTCTTGCCAACGTGAATAATGCCACCTTGGCCAATAATGCGGAAGCCCTCATACTCGGAAATGCTCCAAGCATCATCAGTGGAACAGGTAGTTCTGGTGACAATACTCTTTTTGGCAACTCCTACAACAACTCGCTCAATGGCGGGATTGGCTCGGACACCTTAATCGGCGGTACCGGAAACGACTACTACACAATTGACTCGACCGCCGATGTGATCATTGAAATTGCAGCTGAGGGAACTGATAGTGTGATTGCAAACATTACAGGAACAACGTTATCTGAAAACGTTGAGTTCCTTATCCTCGGCGGCACAGTTGCTGCCGGCACGGGAAACACCTCGGATAACACGCTCATCGGAAATGCCAGCGCAAACTCGCTAGTCGGCGCTGCTGGAAATGACAGCCTCTATGGTGGTTCGGGATACGTGGCAGACACACTCCTTGGCGGAGACGGCAACGACACCCTTGATGGAGATCAGGGCATTGATAGCATGGATGGAGGTATTGGAAACGATTATTATCTCATTGATTCTATTTCAGATATTATCTCTGAAGCAGATTCTTCTGGCACAGATTCTGTCTTAGCAAGCACGACCGGCTACACCTTGGCTGGAAACACAGAAGTGTTGGTTCTCTCAGGCACGGTCGTCTATGGCATGGGCAACTCCTTATCCAATACATTGTTAGGAAACTCAGCCGGAAACACCCTGAATGGCGGCTCTGGGACAGATACGCTGATCGGAGGAATCGGCAACGATACATATGTCTTAGATACCATCACGGACCAAATTTTCGAAAATGATGCAGAGGGCACCGATCTGGTAGTAGGTTATTTTTTATACAGTGCCTACACTCTGGCCGACCAAGTCGAAAATCTTTTACTACAAGCTGGTAGCTACGCAATAGGGAATTCACTCAACAACTCTTTAACTGGGAATTCGTCTGCTAATACGCTGGATGGTGGTGCCGGAGCCGATAGTTTAATAGGCGCTGCTGGAGCCGATTTTTATGTCGTGGACCAAGTTGGCGATATGATATTCGAGTCTGGCACAGATACCGACACGGTGCTTGCCAACTACGAAAACCACACACTTGGATCAAGTCTTGAAAATCTGATTCTTGGCACTGGCATTTTAGCAGGTTCGGGTAACTCGCTCGGCAATAGCCTCACTGGCAATTCACTAGCAAACAGCCTGTTCGGTGATGTTGGAAATGATACGATCGTGGCTCAAGATGGTGGAGATACATTAAACGGCGGGACCGGTGACGACAGCATGGCGGGGGGCCAAGGAGATGACATCTATCTAGTGGACAGCCTTAGCGACACGATCCTAGAATCCCTATCTCAGGGAACGGATTCCGTCATTGCAAGTATCAGTGGATACATTCTGGCCGCTAATGTAGAATATCTCGAAGTCTCCGGCAGTTTCGTAGCAGGCACGGGCAACAGCTTATCCAACACCCTCGTTGGCAATGCGGCAGGCAACACCTTGGATGGCAGCGAGGGCATTGACTCGATGGCCGGAGGCGCGGGTAACGACACCTATTTTGTGGACAATATTGCTGATCAAGTCGCGGAGTCTTCTGGAGCCGGCACCGACACCGTTGTTGCAACTGTCACCGCTTACACCCTCGCAGACAATGTCGAAGCACTCATCCTTTTGGGAACTGTGGCAATGGGCAATGGAAATTCCATGTCTAATACAATCACAGGCAATGACTCCAATAACACTCTCGACGGAGGTGCAGGCATAGATACCCTCATCGGCGGGTTGGGAAATGACTACTACATCATTGATAATGCCGCAGATGTAGTCGTAGAAAACTCCAGCGAAGGAACGGATAGCGTCCAGTCAAATATCTCCTCCTACACACTAGCCACAAATGTTGAACACCTGATCCTCGGCACGGGGCTCACTGGCATCGGTAATTCTCTTAACAATTCCCTGATCGGCAACGCCTCCGGCAACTCCCTTGATGGCGGCGCAGGCATCGACACCCTCTCGGGTGCAGGCGGCAACGATACCTATTTTGTTTCTGATTTTTGGGATCTCGTTATTGAAAATGGAGATGCAGGAACAGATATTGTTTTTTCAAGCATCTCCGGCTACACTCTGGCAGCAAACATCGAAGGTCTCGTATTAACTAATTCTGCCACATTAGGGTATGGAAGCGCTTCAAATAACACACTCACTGGCAATACACTTTCCGCAAACTCCCTCTTTGGCGCCGACGGCGAGGACTCTCTCTTTGGTGGATCAGGGAACGACACCCTCGACGGCGGCACTGGGGCTGATTCCCTTATCGGAGGGCTTGGAAATGACTATTTCATCGTTGATAATATCAACGATAAAATTTCCGACGCAGGAGGTTCAGATAGCATTCTTGTAAACCTCCTTGGGGGTTTCACCCTTACTGGAGGCTCCACCGTTGAAAATCTCATTGCAGGTACAGGCAACCAGATCACGGGCAATACATCCAACAACTCCATCTGGGGAAATGCCAGCGCCAACACGCTCGATGGAGGAGGCGGAACCGACACTCTCATCGGAGGCAATGGGAACGACTATTACTACATCGACAGCATTGACGATTTAATTATCGAAGATTTGAATGGCGGGACTGACACGGTTTTTGTCAGCTTCAGTGGCTACACTCTCGGACCTAATCTTGAAAACCTTACCCTCACTGACTCGGCTGCGAAGGCCAGTCTCGTCGGAGGGACAGGGAACAACAGTCTTGTAGGCAACTCGTTTGACAATACCATCGACGGCGGCCTAGGGTCAGATACGATGGTAGGCGGCACCGGTAACGATTACTACGTTGTAGATAATCTTGGAGACCAGATCATTGAAGTCAGTGGAGCTGGGATGGACTCTGTGCTCTCAAACGTGATCTCCTTTACTCTCTCGTCGGATATTGAGATTCTGATCCTTGGAAATTACGCTGTGACTGGAGTCGGCAATAGCTTGCAGAATACACTCATAGGAAACTCGAAGGCGAATTCCTTGAATGGGGGAGACGGAACAGATTCCCTCTTCAGTGGGGGAGGAAACGACACTCTCAATGGTGGCGCTGGAATAGACATAATGGTTGGAGGTTCCGGAAATGATTATTTTGTCGTGGATAATACCTCCGATAGCATGGTGAGCAACGGAGGCACGGATGGCATTATAGTTCAATATAATAACTACACGCTTGCGGGAGGATGGAATATCCTTGTTTTGGATGGGGCCACAGCACTCCAGGGTTATGGCAGCTCGGGCAATGATACCATCACCGGTAGTATCTACAACAATACGCTCAATGGCAATGGAGGCGACGATCGTTTACTGGGCCTGAGCGGACACGATTATTATATTGTTGATAGCGCGGGTGATGTCGTGATCGAGGCAGCTTCTGAAGGCACCGACAGTATTGAGTCCAGACTCAGCAGCTACACGCTCGTTGCAAATGTGGAGCGTCTCATCTTGGGCTCTGGTGCGATAGAAGGCATCGGAAATTCCCTGGCTAACATTCTCATCGGTAACGCGAATAACAATTCGTTGACGGGCGCTGCTGGTATGGATTCGCTTTGGGGCGCCAATGGCAACGACACCCTGCTCGGCGCTCTTGCAACATCCACAGGAGGCCGCGGGGAGATAGATACTCTCACCGGCGGTTCCGGAAACGATGTTTTTGTACTGGGATCTGCCTCTGGCTGCCTCTACGATGATGGAATCAGCACTAACCTCGGAACGGCAGATTATGCTTTTATTACCGACTTCGTCGTTGGCACGGATAAGCTGCAACTGCTCGGATCCGCCGTAAATTACCGCCTAGGCTCACACACAGTGACCGGTCTCACAGCCTACCAAGGTCTTTTCCGAGAACTGGGAACAACGGATGAATTGGTTGCCATCCTTCAAGGTTCGCCACTCACCACGTTGGATAGCTCCACCGTAAATTGGGTTTGAAAATTATTTCTTAAGTTTCTAATATATCCGCCGATTGTACGACTATGGGAATGGCATTATCAGGTTTGGCTTCAGGATTCGACTGGAAGTCCATCGTTGATCAATTGATCGAGGTAAGTAGGGCTCCGCAAAATCGCATGCGGACCGAAAAAAATACAAACACCTCAAAGTCAAACGCAATAAATGACATAAAAGGTCTCGTTTCTTCCTTAAAAACCAGCATTACCTCGCTCGCATCGGAAGAATCCCTCAACAAAAAAAGCGCCACGTTTAAGGATACTTCCACAAATTGGACGGCCATTGCGTCCAAGGATACTCCAACTGGCGAATATAAGTTTAACCTCACACGCGAGGCTACGGCCTCCAAATTGACAGGAACGACGGGCCTAGTGATGCCCTTGGACTCCAACTCGTTGATTGCCGACCTTTCCGTCGGGCGAACCATCAAAGCCGGTGAATTCACCGTTAACGGTCATAAAATTACTCTAGCCACGACCGATACGTTGCAGTCAGTTTTAGACCAGATGACCGCAATTGGAGTCTCGGCCCAGATCAATGCGTCTGACCAGATCGAACTCAGTTCCGGTGCACCCATTTCTCTGGGGGCTCCTAATGATTCAAGCAACTTTCTGCAGGCCATGCGTCTCTCTGGTGCTGGCGATCTCAACGGGGTTGACTATCTGGTCACAAGTTCTGCATCGAGCCTTTCTGCTCCAAAATTAAACGTCTCCTTGAACCTATCGGGCCTTTCCGGATTAACTCCTGTTGCTGATGGAATTACGGAAACTCTTAAAATTAATGGGGAATCAATCGATTATAGCAGTACTGATACTCTTCAGGGTATCATTGATCGCATTAATGAGTCAGCTGCCGGAGTTACAGCCATCTACGATATTTCCCTAGGCAAATTTTCTTTGACCAACAAAACCACTGGTAATGTTGGCATTTCCGTTCAAGACACTGGAACCGGAACACTGGGCGCGGCTATGGGACTTGTAGGGCAGACGACTGTTCTTGGTAGTGACGCAACTTTCACTATCAATGGCGGAGGTACGCTCACAAGCCGCACCAATGTCCTTGACGAGTCTGTTCACGGCATTGAGGGACTCAGCGTTACAGCAAACTCCATTGGCGAGCAGACACTAACAGTGGCCGGCGACTACACGAGTGCCAAGGAATCTTTAAAAGACTTCATTACCAAATATAATGCTGTTCAAAATGCCATCGAGAAATACACCAAGATCACAGTCAGCGGAGATAAGGTGAGTTCTGCGATTCTTTCTGGTAACCGAGACTTGTCTACTCTTTCCAGAGAGCTTAGGACAAAGCTTTATACGGCAGGCTCAGGCATCACCGGCAGCGTTCAGCGTTTATCCGACTTGGGAATTAATTTTTCAGGTATCGAGCCAACGATTTCCTTAACAAGCTCCAGCACATTGGAGTCAAAACTCACAACGGCCACCGACGACGTTCTGGAATATTTTTCAACCTCCTCGAGCGGTCTCATTGATCGCCTAGATTCCTTACTCGATTCGTATGTTCCGGATTCAGGAACCTCTTCAGGGGGATTGGTGACACAACTCGACAGTATCACAAAGCAAAACAAATCCCTCGACAAACAAATCGAAGACGTGGAGCGCCGCCTCGCTTCCCAGCGCTCCCTATTGGAAAGTTCCTTCATTGCGATGGAAAGGGCCCAATCCTCTTTCCAGCAACAGTCTTCCTACCTCTCAAAAACTTTTGGCAGCAAGTAAAAATCTCTTAATTTTTGTGAATAACATCCGATATTGAACTAAGCTTCAAATTTTCCAATTTAATTAAACCATCTGAAATAAAGGAGAAAAAATAAAATGAACAACGTACAACCTATTGCGCTACAATCCTCTCCGGTTTGGCCAGAGGTTAACGCGGCAACTGCCAAAAGCACCATGTCCGCGCCTCAGGTCGGAGCGGCAGATATTCCCATCCGCGATTCAGTCATCGCCACAGGCAAAACTGATTTACCATCCAAGAGAACACTAGAGGACACAGTTGATGCCTCCCACCGCGATCAAGTTCGTGAATGGGTAGGTTCTCAATTAGAGGTCCGACCCGGTGAAGTTAAAAAAGGACTTGAATGGAACGCCGATCCGGAGTATCCAAAGCTTAACGTGTTAAACGGGATTGCAACATTGTTTGTCACATCCGCTTTCACGGACGGAACCATATCCTAATTTGAATACAAAAAACCCACTTCACATTTATCGCAAGACCGCTGCGAACACTGCATCGCCTGGCGAATTGGTCTTGATGCTATTTGATGGAGCCCTGCGCTTCATGTCAGCTGCGGAGTTGGGTTTTAATGAAGAAAACTTTGCGCGCCAGAACGAGCAAATTCACAATAATATTCAAAGGGCCCAAGCGATCATCACGGAATTGCAAGCGACGCTAAACATGGAAAAGGGCGGGGAATTTTCTGAAAATCTCTATCGCCTCTACGATTTCATGCAGGATCATCTTAACCAAGCGAACCGCGAGAAGAGTAAGGAAAAGATCAAGACGGTTGCCACCTTCATGCAGGATATCCGTGACGCATGGGCTCAAATGCTACTGCAGAGCGCCGCAGACCAAGCCCCGCTCGCAGGTGCCTCCGCTCATGGCTTAGGCGCAAAATGCTGATCCGCAAACCGGAATTAGTCTCATCTTCCGCCCTGCCGCCTCGTTTTGAGCAATTGCTCTCATTATATGAAAAAAACCTCCTTTTGGAGGTTTTTTTTATTGAGAAAAAAGACATCGCGAGTCTCGTAGAATTGCTGCCTGCCCAAGGCGACTTGATCGCTGCTCTCACTGGTATTCTTGCAGATCTTCGTCTTCCGCCTTTGGAGTCAGATCACTTGCAAAAACGCTTGGAAGCTGCGGATGCCCTTCGCGAAAAAAACAAACTCTTATTAGATGAAGCCATGCAAGAGGTGAGCGCGGAATTGGAACAAATGAATGGTGCCCGGCAGAGGATCCGCCAAGTGCGCCAACTTTCAAAATCCATGTATCAAGAATCAAGCGCTACGCCCCGCTTGCAGAACTGGGCCTAAAAGTACAAAGCTAAAGTGAAGTGCAGCGTATTCGCGGAAGGTGTTTTTTTCAGTTGGTGTCTGCACAAAAAATGCGAGTCTCGCCCAGACCCTATCCCACGACTCACGATCATCTTATTGTATATAAAAATGTTATCGCGGAAGGCGAATGGAACGCCTTGTCTAAATTTTCGGGTTTTGGATTTAATGCGTTGAGAAAGATCCAATTCTCTTTAAAAGGGAGGGCACTGTTCTTTCCATTGAAAATGTCTCCCGATATGTTGTCTTCAACTTGTTAATCCCGTCCAAAATCCAAGTTCGCTATGAATCATTTCAAGATACGAGTCGGGATCACATTTGGCGATTTGGCAGGGATTGGTCCGGAAATCGTCCACGCTGCCGTATCAGCGATGCAATTTCCCCCTGACTGTGCTATTGACCTCATTGGTTCTACCGAGGGGCATGTTGCCGGTAAACCAACGGACGACTCGGCCCGCGCGGCGCTCGAGGCGATGGAGGAGGCAGCAAGTCGTTTGGTGTCTGGTGAAATCCAGGCCGTGGTGACCGGCCCGGTCTGCAAGCACGCGTTGCATCGAGTCGGCTTTGAATTTCCAGGCCAAACAGAATTCTTTGCCGCGCGTGCCGGTATCAAAAATTTTGCGATGTGCCTGACTGGCGGAGCCCTCACTGTGGGTCTTGTGACGGCACACGTCCCACTCTCACGAGTCGCTTCGCTGCTGAGTGCCGAGGAAATCGTCCGTATCGGTTGCTTGCTGCGCGATTTTTTGATTCTCAAAGGAGTAAAAAATCCCCGCATCGCTGTGGCCGGCCTCAATCCTCATGCGGGGGAGCAGGGCGACATGGGACGGGAAGAAATCGAACTTATTGCGCCAGCAGTCGCCCAACTCTCGGCACTCGGGCATTTCGATGGCCCATTGCCTCCTGATACGGTGTTCCATCGCGCGGTTCAGGGCGATTTCGATGCGGTGCTCTGCATGTATCACGACCAAGGATTGATTCCTCTCAAGCTCCATGCTTTTCACGAAGGAGTAAATGTCACTGTCGGGCTGCCTTTCATCCGAACCAGCCCCGATCACGGAACGGCTTTTCATCTTGCAGGGCGCGGGATGGCTCGCTCAGAGAGCATGCAACATGCCATCCGGCTGGCCATCGACCTGGCAAGGGCTCGAAGCCACTAGACCAAAGATCGAATAAGCCGCTGAATTTCGCTGGGAAAATCCTCACGGTCTTCTGCAACGGCACGATCAATAAAGAGGATGCCCCGCGTGTGATCCCATTCGTGTTGAATGGCTCGAGCGAGCAGACCATCGGCTTCAAATTCCACCATAGATCCATCAATGGTGAGGGATTTCACTCGAACGGAAAGTTGACGGCAAACATCAGCGGAGAGTTCAGGAAAACTCAGGCAACCTTCGCTCTCGGTGTGGACTCTTCCAAACACCTCGACCTCGGCGTTGAGTAAAACCAGAGGCATCAGAGATTCAAAATCCACCGGCTTACCTGCAACTCGCATCGCACTGGGGCGCTTTTTAAGCTGTGGCACGTCGAGCACAAATATTTGGAGGGGCATGCCTATCTGTTGTGCAGCGAGCCCCAAGCCATCAGCGTTTCGCATGGTTTCAATCATGTCACCCGCAAGTTGTCGGAGGGAGTCGTCGATTTGGTTAATTCGTGCTCCAGGCGTACGGAGCGCGGGGTGGTCGAATGTGGTGATATCGAGGATCATTGGGAAGATTCAGGCTGGGTAAATGCTGGCACGTCTTGCAAACCGGCGGCTTTGAGCGAATCGAGGATTTTTACCACGACTCCAAAAGGAGCCTCGCGATCCGCCTGCATGGCGATTGCCCGGCTGGGTTGAGACTCACGGAGTTTTTTCAATGAGGAGGTCAGGCTCTCAAGCGTAACGGGTTTTTCATCGAGAGTGATTTCTTTTTCTGATTTCACTCGAAGGATTGCCGGCTCCTTCTGGGCAGCAGCTGTGGCCTCTGCGGATTTCGAATCCGGAAGGTTGATTTGGAGTTGCGGTTGGGGTTTGCGAAAAGTGGCCGTAACGATGAAAAAAATGAGCAAGACCGCCAATATATCGATGAGCGAGACGATATTGATGAATGGCGTCCGGCGCCTACGGGTGTAAAATCGCATTTTAAGTCAGTACTAGGAATGCGGTTGGTAAAGCTTGGCAAGCAGGCTCGCAGCAACAGATTCCATTTCAACTGCGAGGAGTTCGATCCGACGCTGGAAGTAGCTGTGCGCGATCAGGCTTGGCACGGCCACGCCCAAGCCGGCCATGGTGGTGTTGAGCGCTTCGGAAATGCCACGAGCGACCAGCACGGGATCTCCATTGCCCCCCAGCGTTGCAAAAACGCTGATGAGCCCCGACAGGGTTCCGAGTAGTCCAAGAAGGGGGCCCGTGCCAGTTGCAATTTCAAGAATGATGAGGCCTTTTTCCATGCGGACAAGCTCGTGTCGGGCGCAGGTCTGGACTGCTTCCAGATTCTCGGATTTGGACCAACTCAAGTGGGAGATAAGCGTGGAAAGAATGAGCGAGAGGGCCGAGGGGTGTTCGAGCATTTCTTCTTGGAGGGCTGCCAAGGTGTGTCCAGGACGCAAGGCATCCACAGCCTCCACAATCTGCTTGGGAATGATGACCCCTTCGCGCAGACGCCAAGCACGAAGCAAAATCGCGGTGAGCGTGGAAATCGAAAGAAGTACCAAAAGCCCCATGAAGGGGCCGCCGTTTCTTAAAAAATCAATAATCGCCGAAAGAGTCGTAGGAGATGTCATCAGTGGCCCATGATTGTAAACGAGAAATCGATTTCGAGGCGACCGTTTTCAACCAATTTGGCGACTTCCGGTGGCATCGGGGGGATGACGGCGTTAACCACAGAGGAAAGGCTCACCGAAGCGAAGCTTTCGTTCGACGTGTTTGAGAGCACCTGAGGCGATTTAATTTTCCCCTCCTGCGTGACCGTAAATCGAATTTCCACCGTCCCGATATTCAGGAGGCCCATCTGCGAGTTTACATAATAATACCATCTCGAGCCAATGGCATCGGAGACTTGCTTTTTATAGCGCCCAAGCGGCGTAGCATTGGCCTCCAAAGAAGCTTTGCCACGATTTGAGACATTTCCGCGCAAGCGTGTCACACGGGCCTCGGGTTGGAATCCCGCCTTCGAATCGGCAGCAGGCTGATCGGTTTTTTTGATTTTTTGGACAGGTGAGGCTTGGGGCTTCGGCGCTTCGAGGAGAGCCAGATCGGAATCGAGACGAATGGCTGGGGTTGGCTCAGGAGTCGCGGCTGGCTTTTCATCCGCTTTGGGTGGGGACGCAGATTGGGTCTGCTCCTTACCCGCCGTGTAGCGGGTATCTCGGAGGTCGAGCCCCTCGTCCTCTCGGCCCTCGAGCGATGGCAGCGCTTCTTGCCCAGAGGGGGCGATTGTGCTGGCTGCGATCGAATCGTTATCGGATTCAAAGGAGGTATCCTTGTTCGGTTTTCGCTCAAGTTTTTCTCGGGATGGAGTGCTGACAAATCGAGTTGCCGGCTTGGCTTGGGGAGGCATTGCCAGGATGGTGAGCTGTGGGGGAGCATCATTCGCAATCGGCTTTTCCCTTGGAATGGACGCGCTTTTCAAAATGACAAAAGCCACCGAGATCAGAAAAAATACATGGATCAAAAGGGAGGCAAAAAACGCCGCCGCATTCTCCCAGCGCGCCGAATTTTTTCTTAATCCCAAAGAATTCATGGCTGCAGGATAATCTTGGCTAGGTATTCAGGCAATTCCATGTCTTGACCCTTCAAGAATGGGCGTGACATCATGCCGGATCAGTTAAAAAATACTTTTACCGTGGACATCAAAGAAATTCGTACACTCATCGACCTCATGAAAAAAAACGGCGTCGCCGTTTTTAAAATGGAGCGGGAAGCATTCAAAATCACGCTCAAAACCGCTGGAGCTGTTGGCCCCACTCAGTACGTGACAAGCCAACCGGTTTTTTCGGTCAGCGAGCCACCGCCGGCACTACCTCACAGCGTTGAGGCGCCCTCGACTGCGCCTGCTGCCCCAGCAGGTATTGAAATCAAATCCCCGATGGTCGGAACATTTTACTCGGCTCCATCGCCCGAAGCTCCCGCGTTCCTAACGGTCGGGCAGGAGGTGACTCCCGATACGGTGATTTGCATCATCGAAGCGATGAAGGTCATGAATGAGGTCAAAGCTGAGGTCTCCGGCATCGTTACGGAAATCTGCGCTGAAAATGGCAAGCCGGTTCAATTCGGTCAGACGCTCTTCCGTCTCAAGTAACCCAGACGGCCACTCCGCCATGTTCAAGAAAATCCTGATCGCCAACCGTGGCGAAATCGCCCTTCGTATCATTCGTGCCTGCAAGGAGCTGGGTATCCAGTCGGTTGCCATTTACTCCGAACCCGATATCGACAGCCTGCATGTGCAACTCGCCGATGAGGCCATTTGCATAGGGCCAGCCACCAGCTCAGGAAGTTATCTGAAAATCGACCGCATCATCAGCGCTGCCGAGATTTCTGATGCGGACGCGATTCACCCCGGCTACGGATTCCTCGCAGAAAACGCTCACTTCGCAGAGGTCTGCGCCAGCTGCAATATCAAGTTTATCGGGCCCACACCGCAGGCAATCCGCCTCATGGGCGATAAAAACTCGGCCCGCGATTGCGCTCGTAAAGCCGGGGTCCCCATTTCGCCCGGCAGTGATGGGACCATTGATACCGAAGCCGAGGCCCTCCGTATCGCTCGCAAAATCGGTTTTCCCGTAATGATCAAAGCCGTTGCCGGTGGCGGTGGACGCGGCATGCGCATCGCCAGCAACGAAGGCAGCCTGATCCAAGGCTACCACGCCGCCCGGATGGAGGCTGAGAAGGCATTTGGAAATGGGGCGGTTTACATTGAAAAATTTATTGTCAATCCGCACCACATCGAGTTTCAGGTCTTCGGCGACGAGCATGGACGCGTCGTGCATCTCGGTGAGCGAGACTGCTCGCTTCAGCGTCGCAACCAAAAGATCGTGGAAGAATGCCCCTCGCCACTTATGTCCCCCGAGCTTCGCAAAAAGATGGGCGAGGCATCAATCGGCCTCTGTGAGAGCGTCGGCTACACAAATGCCGGCACCATCGAATATCTCGTGGACGATGCTGGGAATTTCTACTTCATGGAAATGAACACCCGCATCCAGGTCGAGCACCCGATCACCGAGGAGGTTTACGGATGCGACCTTGTGAAGCAGCAAATTCAAGTCGCCGCCGGCGAACACCTGAGCAGCTACGTCATTGAAGCCCGCCCACGCGGCCATGCCATTGAGTGCCGGATCAATGCGGAGGATCCGGAAAAAAATTTCCAACCATGCCCAGGCAATATCGCGCTCTACTATGCTCCCGGTGGACGCGGCATCCGCATCGATTCCCACGCCTACGCAGGATATCCGATCCCCTCGCACTACGACTCGATGATCGCGAAGGTCATTGCCACCGCCTCAAGCCGGAGCGCTTGCATTAGCCGTATGTCAAGAGCCCTCAACGAATACATGATTACGGGAATCAAGACCACGATTCCTTTCCAACAGGCAATCATGCACAATGAGGCCTTCCGCCAAGGCAAATACCACACCGGTTTCGTCGAGCAACTCCTGCGCGATGGCGTTCCTGTGATGCGCTGAGGTTTCTTGGTCAATCAGCTCTGAATGGCCTTTGTGCCAGAGCTACCCGATCGACGCCCTCCTGCAGAAGCTCAGCTTTTTTGATACACCTTGCCGTCATCAAACATTTTTTCCTCACGCACCGGGAGCTGCTGAGCACTGAGGTCCATCTCTTGGAAGAAGCAGCTTTCATAACCCGTGTGGCATGCGCCTGTCTCCTGCTCAACTTCGAAAAGCAGCACGTCCTTATCGCAATCCACAAACCACCGCACCACGCGCTGAGTGTGGCCGCTTGACTCGCCTTTAAGCCAGAGTTTGCTACGCGAGCGGCTCCAGTAGGTCATGAGACCTTTATCGAGAGTCATCGCAAGAGATTCTCGGTTCATCCAGGCAAACATAAGCACGCGCCCTGCGGGACGCTCTGTTCCTGAAGCTTCTTGAACGATCACGGGAATCAACCCGTCGGCGGTAAATTTAAAATCGAATTCCACAGAGTTGCTAAATGAGCCCTGTTGGATAGCCTTTGCTGTCGCGTTCGACAAACACAAAGATATGTCAGCAGCCCCGCTATCCGCAGCAACCGACCCGCCCGCCTATCGAAGTCAGGCACCGCAAACACTGCGACTGAGGGTTTCCGATATTGCGGATTCCATTCCAGCGGACGTGTTCCTTCGTCCGATCGAGGAAGATGAGACTATCGACCTTCCCGCATCGCACATTTTTGCACACATCGTCCCAACACTTTCAGTCAATCAACTGGCCGAGATTAGACCGGATTTGATTGCCCCTTGCAGCAAGGTGGTTCGCCTGCCGGCACAGCGAATCGCAAAATCCTACAGACTCGTGGAAACCATGAATGACGCTCCCGAGGAACCCGATAATTCCTTGTTGCGGATGGATATACCCTCCCCGGTATCGCACTTAGAAAAACTCCTCACACCACCCGAGGCCCTGCCGCTGCACCACGAAGACTCTCCCGCCCCCATTGAGACGCATGCTCAGGTGGAATGCGAATCCCCACCACGCAGACTCACCGAGATCATCAGCAATCTTCCGACATTCCAACGCGTCACAGAAACGACGTTTCTCACGCTCACACCTCTCAGTCCCGAGCCGCCACCAGCTACCAACTCGGATACTAACTCCGGAATTCCTGAACAACACGCGCTCCAGGCACTTTTCATGACGGATGAGATTCTTAGCACCGGTCGAATTGTCGAACTCTGCGGCGGACTACCCGGCATCCAATCCTGTATCCTGACATCCGACACCCAAGTCGTTGCCTCCCACAATATCCCCGAGGGTCTTGATCTCGTGTCGCTGAGTTCGAATGCCGCTGGGATGCTCCGAGCAATGCAGGGCGCCTCCGCAGGCATGGGCATTGGAGAGATTCCCGCAATGACCCTCCACACCGCAAAAGGACCACTGAGTATTTTCCAAAGGGACCACCTTGCCCTACTCGTCTTTCATGGCGTCCGGGGATTTGTTCCTGGCGTGCGAGAAAAAATGACAGCCACACTCACCGAACTGGCTCGTGCTCCACTAGCACTTCCCCCAAAAGCCACCAATTTGTAGCCCGCCGTAGGGCTAAATGCCATTGCCGCCGGACGGGTCATCATTTAAACAATCTGGCTTATGATGGAACTTGTGCAAAAGGGCGGCCCGCTGATGTGGCTTATCCTCGCCTGCAGTATCACCGCCTTGGGTGTCTTCCTAGAGCGCGTCATTTATTTCCACCGCGCGTCGATGCAAACCGGAGATTTTCTGCGAGGCCTTGCGAATTTGATCAAAACCAAAAACTTTGCCGAGGCGATTCAGGAATGCGCGGCATCGCCCGGGCCAGTGCCCCGTGTGCTTCACTCCATGCTTCTCCGCCACGATGCGCCCCGTACCGAACTGCGCGATATCGCCCAAGAGGCTGGTCAACTCGAGGTTCCCCGTTTGGAGCGCAACTTGGCCATCTTGGGAACAATTGCCTATGCCACGCCACTCATCGGCCTGCTTGGAACAATTCTCGGACTACTCACAGCATTTCAACAAATCACCACCCACGGCGGCTACGCAACGGCAGCTGAAATCGCGGGCGGCGTCTACGAGAGCCTGCTGACCTCCGCAGCAGCCCTCACCGTTGCACTGCCGGCCTTTGTTGCACACAGCTACCTCTCGGCTCGAGTCAACGACGCACTTCACGACATCGAACGCGCCGGCATTGAAATGCTCGAAATCCTCCGCTCCACTTCGAAATCTGAAGATTCCGTGTGAAACTCCAACGCTCACCAGCCCTTCATCCGGCTCTCATTTTCATCGCTCCCTCGTTGGACGTGGTGTTGCTGCTGGTTTTTTACATCGTACTCAGCACCTCCTTTCTCCTTCAACCCGGAGTGAGTGTTGCTGTGCCAGACTCCCCATTCCTGCTTGCCCCGCAGCGTGACCCTCTTGTTATCAGCATCCTCGCGGCCCCACTCTCCGCCGTGTATTTTGAGAACGAAGAAACAACGCTCGATGAGCTTGGGGAAAAGCTTCGCGCACGCACGTCTCGCCAGCACACGCTGATCATCAAAACCGATCGCCAAGCCCCGTTTGAAAAGCTCGCCGCTGTCATGAATCTCTCTCTGGGACTCGGCTATCCCACCGTGATCGCCACTTCGGAGGAAAATTGAAATCCTCCGCCCTGCTCTTCCAGTGGCCACACCGCCACCGCATCCATCTCGTCCTTCCGGCCATGCTCATTCTAGCAGCGCTGGCCCACAGTGGGATTTTTTTTCTCTTCTCAGTAGCCAACCCCCCGGTCAAAGCCGATGGACTGCGCCAAGCACGCGTTTACTTCTTGGGTAAAGGCAGCCCAGAGCTCGCCCAACTTGAGACCACGCTGGCCTCCAACGATCCCTCTCTTTTCGCTCCGCAACGCAGAACTCCAGACTTTAGCGGATCCAGCGCCGCCTATGTTCCCCAATACGCCTCGAGTAAAACGGCTCTTCTGAATATGCCTCCACGTTCCAGAAGCTCTGAAGCAAAGACATACCCTTCCGGCCAAGTCGCGATCACAATTCCAAAAAGAAGGCCGCCGCCGAGTTCAGCCCAACTCGATTCCAACCACCTCACCTCCACGTCAGAACTTTCCGAGCGCCTTCCTCTGCCTCCAGAAGACATACTCGTCGCAAAAGATTCGCGCGATTCCTTGGATACCCCCACTTTTTTTGTAGGCCTCCGAGGTGACGGTTCCATTGCCCACATCGTCACCGAACGGTCTTCAGGAAATGCCGATATTGATTTGCGAGCGATGCAAATTCTCAAGTCCCTCAGATTTTTACCCGCTGAAAACCTCCCTCTTGCCTGGGGATTTGTGGATTTTCACTTAGGAACCCGCTCCGCCCCAGATCAGCCATGATCCGAATGCCACTGCCTTGGCTCGTTTTTACGGCCCTGTTCATCTTCCTCGCAGGAATCCTCTTCACCTGGCTCTGCTACGAAACCATACGACGCCGACGCGAATCTCGCAAACTCCGCGCCTGGACGCAATGCCCGCTCTGCGCATTTCAATACAAGGGCACTCCATCCAAAAATCTCCAGACCTGCCCACAGTGCGGAGCAAAAAACGAATCCCGTCCGATCCATCCAATCTGATACCTTAAAAAAATTGCCCTCCTCGTGCCGTTCCGGAGCAGTTCCCGTTCCCTAAGATTAGGGTGGATGACCGCATTCCCAGCAATCAGACGTCCAATGAAGGCCTGTCATCTCGCCGGGCGCCAAGCCTCCGGGATTTTATTCAACATAGGTCCGGGACTTCGCTCCGTTTAATCGCGAACACAGAAGGGCAAATTCGTTGCGGCCGAAGCCGCGAAAATTTTTCCTGTTTAGTGGAAAGAACTATTCTCGAAAATCAACCCCCACCCTGTCTTTCAATGCCGCTTTGACGCGGTCGGTGGCAGTTTGGATTTCTTCTGAAGTCAGGGTTCTCTCGGAGCTACGAAAAGTCAAGGAAATGGCCATCGATTTTTTATCGGACGGGATTTTTTCCCCTTTGGCATCAATGAAGAGATCAAAGAGGCTCACCGATTCCAGAAGGGGTTCGTGGAGGTCGGCGATAAGAGACCTCACCTCGCCGTAAGGCAACGCCAGCGGGGCCAAAAAGGCAATGTCACGCGCAGAGCCAGGGAACTTCGCGAGAGCGGCAACTTGTGTCTTCGTGGAGGCCGCCGCGCGCCAGAGGTCGAGGTCGAACTCGGCGCAGAGGAGCGGAGTGGAAGCTCCGATTTCACGCGCCACAGCGGGGGTCAATTGACCAGCGACGCCGATTTTTTTGCCATTCAAAAAAACATCCGCGCAAACGCCAAACGGGGCCGCAGGGGCAGACGTTGAAACGATATCGTGTTCATCGAGGCCTGCGAGTTGGCGCACTGCACCGGTGAGGTCAAAGACATCCCACGAGCGTTGCGTCCCTCCACGCCAGCTTGATTCATGGCGTTCGCCAGTGAGCACGATAGCGAGGCGTTGTCCCTCGCCACTGGGTTTGAATACACGGCCGCATTCGAAGAGGGAGATGGATTTTGCGCCTTGATCGAGATTGCGGCGGAGGGCCGAAAGTAATCCTGGAACAAGGCTGTTGCGGAGTTGCGATTGGTCTTCGCCAAAAGGATTTTTGAGAGCCACGGCCTCGCCAAAGTGCGAAGCATCGGCAGCGGATACGAGTGTGCTGGTGCGGGCCTCGTGGAAGCCCATTCCAGCGAGACGGCTGCGGAGGTTCATTGCAAAATCGTAGGCGGCATCGGCATCCGAGCTTGCGGCGAAGGGGCCTTGGGCGAGGGATGGGATTTTTTCGATTCCAACGAAGCGAGCGATTTCCTCAATGAGGTCGGCCTCGCGGCGGAGTTCCCGACGATAGCCGGGAATGTTCCAGCGGGTTTCTTCACCTGCAGCGAGTTTTTCCAAACCGACACGGGCCAGAGCGGATTCGATTTCAGCATTAGTGAGAGCAATACCCAGCAGGTTGCGCACACGCGCGTGGCGTAGGGAAACCTTACCGCGTTCTGGACATTTACCGGAAACAAGAAGGGCGGAGTCGGCCGAGCCGCCTGCAACCTGCAAGATCAACTCCACCGCGCGGGCGGATGCGATAGCTGCACCCTCGGGGTCAACACCTCGCTCGAAGCGATAGCTGGAATCGCTGAAAAGACCCAGCACCCGCGAGGCGCGGCGCACGAGGGAGGGATCGAAAATGGCGCTCTCCAAAAGAATATCGGTGGTGGACTCGGTGACACCACTCCCCTCGCCTCCCATGACACCTGCCAGGGCAGCGGGACCCTTGTCATCGGCGATAACCAGTGAACCCGCTGGCAGCTTGTAGTCACGTCCATCGAGTGCGCGGAAGGCCTCGCCCTCGGATGCAGCGCGGACCTGCAGAGGACCGGAAATTTTCGCAGCATCGAAGGCGTGGAGCGGTTGGCCAAGCTCGAAGAGAACAAAATTTGTGACATCGACCACATTGTTCACCGAGCGAAGTCCCACAGCCGCCAAGCGATCGCGGAGCCACTGCGGGCTAGGGCCTACCTTCACGCCAGAGATGCGCCGCAGCGTATAGAGGTCGCATCCTTCGCCCTCGATGCGCACCTGCCCATCGCCACTGGCTGTGGGCGGCAGGGTGGGCTCGGGCGCCTTGACTGGCAAACCAGTAAAAACTCCAATTTCGCGAGCGACGCCAAGGTGGCTGAGCCAATCGGAGCGGTTTGGAGTGATCTCGAGTTCCAGAATGGTCTCGGCGGGAAAGAGGTCTTTGATGGCTGTACCCGGAGCAGTCTCCGGCGGCAGGATGAGAAGACCATCGGAGTCCTCCGCGAGGCGGAGTTCCTTCGCACTGCACATCATGCCCTCGCTCTCGACTCCCCGCAACTTGCCAGTCTTGATTTTGAAATCCCCGGGCAGAACGGCACCGGGTAGGGCAAGTGGAACCTTGTCGCCGACTTTGTAATTTTTGGCACCGCAAACGATCTGGCGCGGTTCGGGCGATCCGTCGTTCACTTTGCAAACGCTCAGGCGGTCGGCATTCGGATGTTGGGTGGACTCAAGAATCTCGGCAGCCACGACATGATCGATCGCAGCACCGTGCTGGTCAATACCCGCCACTTCAAGCCCCGCGCGGCGCAGGAGGTTTTCCATTTCGGACGCCGGAAGTTGGCAATTTACATAGTCACGCAGCCAGTTGATGGAAATTTTCACGACAAGATTAAAATTGTTTCAGAAAGCGCAGATCGTTCTCCACAAGCATCCGGATGTCGGGAATACGAGAGAGGTTCATGGCAAGCCGCTCGAGGCCGAAACCGAACGCGAAGCCGCTGACTTTTTCGGGATCGTAAACCCGGTCGCCACGGCGCTCGCAGATGGCCTCGAAGACAGCAGGATCGACCATGCCGCAGCCGGCGAGTTCCATCCACTCACCTCCAAGAGCCTCGGTGCGAATGTCGATTTCGTAGCTGGGCTCGGTAAATGGAAAGAAGTGGGGACGGAATTGGATGTCCGTACCAGCCCCGAAAAGCTCGCGAAAGAAAAATTCCAGCGTCCCCTTGAGATCGGCAAGACTGACTTTTTCAGCCACATAGAGGCCCTCCATTTGCGTGAACTGTGCGAGGTGCGTGGCATCCACCTCATCGCGGCGGTAGGCAGAGCCGGGAGCAATGATGCGCACCGGTGGCGGCGTTGTTTCCATGACGCGGATCTGCACACTCGACGTGTGCGAGCGCAGGAGGCGGCCATCGGGAAGGTAAAAGGTATCCTGCTCGTTGCGCGCGGGATGGTCCGGCGGCGTGTTGAGCGCATCGAAGCAATGCCACTCAGTCTCAATGTCGGGTCCATCGGCAATAGCAAACCCCATGCGGCGGAAGCACCGCACGGCGCGGTCCATAAGCTGCGTGAGCGGATGCAAAGTCCCTAGCGCAGGGCATGTGCCGGGCAGCGTGAGATCAAGCGATGCAAAGGCAGCAAGGTCGGCGGCTTCGAGAAGACGCTTTTGGGAGTCCTCCAGAGCGGCTGTGACCACCGCACGCAGATCGTTGAGAAGTTTTCCGATAACAGGCCGCTCCTCCTTCGGCACATTCCGCATGCCCTCGCTGAGCGCGGTGATAGCGCCGCTTTTGCCAAGGTATTTCAAACGGGCCGCCTCGAGAGAAGCGACACTGTGGGCCAAAGCGATGAGCTCTAAGGCTTCGCTGCGAAGGGCGTCAGCTTGCTGTTGCATGGGAAAGAGGTTTGACCACAGAGGACACAGAGAGCACGGAGGAGAAATGGGCAAGTGGAAGTCTCATTGGACGTTAGGCGTTCTCTTCGTCAAAGTAGTCATTGTCGATTCTTTTGATTTCATAGGTGGCTATTTTTGACACTCCGATTCCAAAATCGATCATAAGGTTCCAAAGCATTTCACCATCGATGAGAACAATTCTGCTCTCAATTCGGGAGGCGTATTCGACGGCCTCGCGGGAAAAATCCGAAGTTGTTATGAATATGCCCTTCTTGGCTCGGAAACCCTGAAGTGCCCCAGCGAATTTTTGAATTTCCGGCCGACCGACGGTTTGAAGCCATCTTTTTGCTTGGATGTAGATCGTATCAAGGCCCAGACGATCTTCTTTGATAATTCCATCAATCCCTTCGTCCCCACTGCGACCAATGGCTTGCCCGGCATCCTTGCGAGTCCCGCCATAGCCCATGGCAACCAGTAACTCGACGACGAGGTTTTCAAAAAATGAAGGCGACGAAGCGCGTAGTCTCGTAAGAATCTCGCCCCCCAGACTGTTTCTGAGAGCGAGGGATGCGAGTTCAATTTGCTCTTCAGGAGTTTGAGACGCCTCAACATCTTGAGAGGAGGTCTTATTCTGAGTTTCGCTTTTCGTTCCGCCTCGCGCTTCAAGATAGCCTGGTTGCTGTCGTAACACTTTCAGGTCGATTCGCTCAGGAAACTCTGTGAGAACATTTAGACCTAAGGGTGTGATACTGGAGTATCCTCGTTTGGGAGAATCTAAAAGACCGGCCATTTTGAGGTGAGTCTTGGCCCAAGCCACCCTGTTAACAAAAACCTCTTGAGTGCCGCTTGGTAAAAGCTGCTTGCGCTCGGCATCCGTCAATCCGCACTGGACAGCAAGACGCTCAATCACCTCTCGAAGAGCATGCTCTTTTCCATCGCTGGCACAATCCAGCAATGGCCTCATGAGTGACTGAAAATCAGGTATCGGCATATCTTCAAGTCAGTTTGCTTAGGCTTGCAAAAAACTCAGAGTACCCAGAGGTATCACAGAGGAGCTGGATTAACTCCCCGTCCTCTGTGTTATCTGTCCGCTCTGTGGTCAATTACCCGATAGACGGGTTTTGACGGATCAGGCTGCTTTTTTATTATCGAGGGCGGTGCGGACTTTTTCCACGATCGCCTTGAAGGTCGCCTCGTCATGCACCGCGATGTCGGAGAGAACCTTGCGGTCGAGCCCGATGTTGGCGAATTTGAGGCCTTCGATGAAACGGCTGTAGGTGATACCTTCGGCGCGGACTGCGGCGCTGAGACGGGTGATCCACAGGGCGCGGAAATTGCGCTTGCGGGTCTTGCGGTCACGGTAGGCCCAGTATTTTCCCTTCATCTGCGCGTCTTTGGCGTAGCGGAAGAGTTTGGAACGGCGGCCGCGGTATCCTTTGGAAGCTGCTACGACGCGCTTGCGGCGCGCCCGGCTGGCTGGAGCATTTGTGGCTCTTGGCATTTTATAAAACTCCGCGTTTGGCGCGGAGCCTCCTTGGAGCGGTTGTTTGTTTGGTTGAAATCCCCCGACTCACCGGCTCCGTGATCCCCAGGCAAACCCCGGGGCAGTCGAAAGGATTTTGGTTCAGCGCGCTCTAGTGGCTGAAGGGCAGACAGGCCTTGATGCGAGCCACATCGGTCTCATCGACCACTGCGGACTTCGCCATGTGACGTTTCTTTTTGGCATTTTTACTCGCCAAAAGGTGACGCCGGGAAGCATGGTTGCGAACAACCTTACCGGTCCCGGTGACCTTGAAACGTTTGGCCACTGATTTGCGCGTTTTGCTGCGTGCTATTGCTTTTGGCATTGGAAAGGGGTGAGAAGTTAACAGGCCAAGTACGTTATGCAATGAGAAAATTTGTTTTTTTCAAGACGACTCAAAACTCGCTTGAGAACCGCAAACTCATTTGAAAACCATTCCAATCGGATTGCCTGAAGCTGAGCGCGCCGCTGAAGGATTTTACTCCTCGATCTTTTCAATCACAACCAGTTCTCCCAAGAATGGAGTCTTGCCCCAAATCGGAGTCACAGCGATTCCAAGTCCACGCTTATTAAAAAAGGAAACCAACTCTCGCTTCGAAGGAAAATTCAGGCTGCCTGCGCGAGTCCAGCATGCAAGACGGGCAAAAAATTCAGCCAAGTAGGTCATGAGATATCGTCCGCCAGCATCCTTAAATGTTGTGCGAAGAACAATGAGTGAGCCGGACTCGGCCGCGCTGGCAAGCCGCTCGAGCATGGCATTCTGTTCAGGTGGAGGCAGGGATTGCAGCACGTCGAACATGCAGACGGTGGCACCTTCAGGAATCTTCACCGACAGGGTCTGGCGAACTTCAAAGCCGATGTCCTCAAAACCAAAATGGCGCATGGCGTCCTTGCCTTTATTGACCTTCCAAGCCCGCGTGTCGAAACCCCGGTAACGCTCGGTGAGACCAGCACCGCGCATCGAGATTCCCAGAAGACCAAAACCACATCCGATGTCCCAGACCGGCTTCTGACGCATGCTAATAAATTTCCAAGCAATCTTGTAAACAGGGTCCGTAATCATCTTGGCGGCGACGTAGGCGCGGAGCAATCTGGAACGCCCATAGGCACGGGAGATCTGAAAGGCAGAAAATGAGTCAGGCATGAATGATTGAAATTTCCTAGAATACCTCGGTGGAGCGGCAAGGACTACCTGCTTAAAAACTCCGCGAGACGCTGCATGGCGATTTTAATCTGGGGGAGACCGGTTGCAAAACTGCACCTCACATGCCCCTCCCCTCCAGCGCCAAAGGCGGGACCTGGCACCACAGCGACCTTTTTTTCGTGCAGAAGTCGCATGCAGAAATCACGGCTCGAGAGACCGGTGGAGGTGATGTTTGGGAAAACGTAAAAAGATCCGCGCGGGCTGCGGCACTCGAGGCCCATTTCATTCAACGAGGACACGATGAAATTGCGGCGCATCTCGTATTCCTGCCGCATCTGAGCGACGCTATGCTCGCCGCGGTCGAGCGCTTCGATGGCGGCATCCTGCCCCATGATAGAGGCGCAAAGGATCGAGTATTGGTGGATTTTCATCATGGCTTCGATGAGCGGAGCCGGAGCGCAAGCGAAACCAATGCGCCAGCCTGTCATGGCAAAGGCCTTGGAGAGACCATGGAGAAAAACCGTGCGCTCCTTCATGCCCGGAAAAACAGCAATGCTCGTATGTTTGCCCCCTTCATACGTCAGCTCACTGTAGATTTCGTCCGTCAGAACCACAAGATTGTGACGCACGCAGAGAGCGGCAATTTTTTCAAGCTCCTCGGGCTCCATCGTGGCCCCGGTAGGATTTGTGGGAAAATTCAGCATGAGCGCCCGCGAGCGAGGGCTGATGGCCTTCTCCAAATCGGCCGCGCGGAGGGAAAATCCGTCCTCGGCCCGGGTGCCCACAGGCACAGGCACGCCGTGCGCCATCGTGATCGTTGGCGCGTAGGAAACGTAGCAGGGCTCGTGATAGATCACTTCGTCGCCCGCATTCAGCAGGGCGCGAAGAGCGAGATCGATTGCCTCGGAGACCCCCACCGAGACAAGAATTTCGGAGAGCGGCTCGTAGCGGAGCGCGAAATGTTTCTGAATGTAGTCCGAGATACTTCGCCGAAGCCGAGGCAAGCCGAGATTCGAAGTGTAGCCGGTACGGCCGCGCTCCAGAGCATAAATGGCCGCCTCACGGATGTGCCAGGGAGTGGCAAAATCCGGCTCCCCGATTCCAAGCGAGATGACGTCGTCCATTGATTGAACGATTTCAAAGAAGTCGCGAATCCCGGAGCGCGGGATGTTGCGGATATGATCTGCGATGGCGATGCTCACGGTGTGATAGAAAGACGTTCAGATGTCGGTTCAAAGGAGTGGAACGCGCCATTTTCCTTGTAGGTTTTCAAACGGAAGTGGGTGGCCGTGGACTGAACAGCCTCGATCGTACTGAGCCGCTCCGCGACAAAGGCAGCAGCCGCGCGAAGATTCGGCGCCTCAACAAGAATCAGCAAATCGTAGCCACCACTCACGAGGTAACAACTCTGCACCTCTGGGAACCGCGCGATGCGGGAGGCAATGCGATCGAAGCCCCCATCCCTCTCGGGCGTTATTTTCACCTCAATGACAGCGGTGACCTTGTCGGCATCCCACTTGTCTCGATTCAGAACAGGCTGGTATCCGAGGATGATCCCATCAGCCTCAAGCTTGGTAATCGCCGCCTCGACCTCGGCAGTGGTCATATTGAGCAGACGCGCCATCTCATCGCGCGGCATGAGGGCATTTTTTTGAAGCAAATCGATTATGGCATCCATAGAGAGCATCATGAAAACCGCGCAGCGTCTTTGCAAGCGCTGGATGGAGCAATTGGGGAAGGCCGCTTATCAGCAAACTCGATGCGGGGTCACAACAAGACCGCGCTGAGGGCGAGTTCAAAAAAGATGCAGCCACCCGCCAAGTTGCTTGCCGAAGAAGATGAGGGCAAGGGTAACAAGAGCAAAATAAAGGATTGTGACGACGCCCCAGGCTAAGGAAACGAGAATCATGAGACCGTCCCGCTCCAACCAACCGAGGCAGGCAAAAATAATCATCAGCGCTGGAAAAAAATTATTTAATGGAAGATTGGCCACAGGAATCGCTAGAAGCGCTCCACCGATGAGGATCAGCCAGCCCACAAGCCGCTGCCCTCGACTGCCGCTCACCCAACTCTCAAGCCGCTCCTTGGTGAAAGTCCGGCACATTTTCAAAAGCGTTTGAGAAAGATTCAGAACGGCCAGCCAGAACTTGCCTTGAATCCGAAGCTCCCCGGCGGCCTTGGGCAACTGAGGGTGCCGTTTTCCAGATACCATCTGCCATCCCAGCGCCATAAATGTCGCCCCGCAAATCATGGTCAGAGGGCCAAGTGGCAACGGTTGCACAAAAGGAACGGCTAGAAGAAACGCCGCAAAACAAAATGAATTCGAGCCAATGTGCGAGATGGCATCCGCAAGCCGAATCCCTTCTCCACGGGCGTGGTCTGTGCAATGGTTGAGCGCAAGGTCGATTCGAACGCTGGAATCTGGTCCTGAGGTCATGCTTGGAGAGCATCCCGCTCGCGATAATGCCTGAGAACGGGGTTTCGCTCAAAAACGCGGGCCAAAATCCGCGCGTCGTCTGTAAGGCCGATTTCCGGGATCGAGTCCGGAATGATGTCCGCACTTTTTAGGATGTAGGCGGCGGCCATACCCACCTCGGCAAGATGCACGGGAAGGGGGTCGGTACAGAAGTTCACCTCCTGAGATTGAATGATCTGGATCAAAATTTCAACCCCTTGGATCAAATCATAGTGGGCACGCGCCTGCTCGGTCTCCATCTTTGCTCGCAAACTGGGAACCAGAGCGACGAGATGCTTGATCCCAGCGGAATCCATATTCGCCCGCTCAGCATCAATGAACTCGTCGATGGATACCGCTTTTTTGGGATTGAAAGGCGAAACAATCACTCGCGTGCGCTGGGTGAGCGGTTTCATTCCTCATCGCGGCGGCCCATAACCAGAGGAAGCAAGTGCCAGATGAAATAAGCTAGCGAGGTGATGAAGGCAGCAACATAGGTCCATGCAGCAGCATTGAGCACGCGGTTTACGCCGTCCTCCTCATGCGTCGCTGCAAGGATTCCCGAGTGCCGTAAAGCCTCTTTGGCTCGTGCGGAGGCATCAAACTCAACCGGCAGGGTCACTAAGTTGAAAAGCATGATAATGCCCCAGCCCGCAGCCATGAGAATAATGCCAGTATGAGTATTCACGAAGCCAGTGAACATACCGATAAGAGGAAGCCACATGACAATCTGGCTGGCGAACTGAGTTGCCCCCACGGCAGCCATACGAAGGTGGAGCGGAGCATAGGCCCGAGCATGCTGAATCGCATGTCCCGCCTCATGGGCGGCAACGGCCAGCGCCGCGATAGATGTCCCGCTATAATTGCCCTCGCTCAACATCAGCCGATGATGCGCGGGATCGTAGTGGTCAGTGAGTTCGCCCGGGCAGGAGGCGATTGTGACGCCCTCTACGCCCGCGTCCTGCATGACTCGAGCGGCAGCTTGTGCACCAGTAAGACCCGTTAAGGAGGGCTGGGCCGAGTATTTGCGATAGACGTTTTTGACGCGCAGGGATGCCCAGAATGACAACGCCATTGTCCCGACAAAGAGAAGGATTGGAAGTAACATGGAGTAAACATGACACTTGATTTTTAATTTGGGAATTACGAATTTTAAAATATTACATTAGTTTTTACAGAAACATGAACACCCAACTCAATTACCACCACCTGCGCTATTTTTTGGCTGTTGCGACGTGCGGGGGGATTACGGCAGCAGCCGAAGCCCTGCACGTCTCCGCTCCCACGCTGAGCACCCAAGTGCACGAGCTGGAGGAGTTTTTTGGAAACACGCTTTTCCGCCGCGAGGGGCGGCGCATGACGCTCACAGAAACCGGCAGGCACCTCATGGGCTATGCGGAGAGAATCTTTGCCATGGGCGACGAGATGGTTGACTCCGTAAAACGGGGAGGCTTCAGCAGCCCGGGAGTCGTTTTTTTGGGAGTAGCCGATGCGATTCCCAAACTTCTGGCAGCACGACTCCTCGAGCGTGCTTGTGAATTAGCACCCGGGCTTCGTGTGATTGTCCGAGAAGGCCTGCCGCAAGAGTTATGGGGCGCTCTCGCGAGTCATCAGATTGACCTCGTGCTGGCAAATGAGGCACCCCCACCGACCCGCATGAATCTTCCGCCGGGCATCCGCATTGGCCGAATGAGAGTGCTCTTTGCGGCAGCCCCAAATATCGCAAAAATGTTTCGCAAAAGCGAAAATCTCTCTGAACTCCCGATCCTCGCCCCAGCGCGTGAATCCGTATTGCGGCGCGAGCTCGAACGGTGGTGGGCGGAAAATGACATCACCCCGCTCATCCGCGCCGAGTTTGACGATGGCGCCGCCATGCTGGAGTTGGCGGCAAGAGGACTCGGAGCGGCTCCAGTCCACGAGCCGGTTCTAAAAGATGTTTGCAAACGCTATGGGCTGGTCCACTTGCCATTCCGTTGCGAAATTGAAGACGATCTTTTCGTGGTGACTGGCGATCGCCAATACACCCATACTGGAGTATCGGCTCTTATGGATTCCGCGCGGGGAATTCTCAAGGCGTAATCAGAACTCAAAATCCCGCGTCTTGAAACCAGAGCGCGAAGAGGCAATTGTCCCTGAAATCCGAATCTAAAAATCGAAATGACATCCATCCTGTCCCAAGCCCACAACCACGTTGTTGACCTTATTGCCTACGAACCAGGCAAGCCTGTGGAGGAACTCGCACGGGAAATGGGCCTGGAGCCCTCACAAATCATCAAACTGGCCTCAAACGAAAATCCACTCGGCCCCTCGCCTGCTGCTCTGCAAGCGATGCACAATGCGCTAGAACGTTCCCATTTTTATCCGGATGGCGGAGCGTGGGCACTCCGCAATGCAATCGCTGAGAGGCTCGATCTCCATCGCGAGAATGTGATCCTTGGCAATGGCTCGAATGAGATCATCGAGTTCATCGGTCATGCATTTTTAAAGCCGGGCGATGAGGTGGTGACCGCTGGCCATGCATTTGCCGTTTATCGTCTCATGGCCCAACTTTTCGGAGCGAAGACCATCGAAGTGCCAGATCCTGGATTCACACACGATTTGGATGCGATGCTCGAAGCAGTGACTCCCAAGACCAGGCAGGTATTCATAGCAAATCCGAATAACCCGACTGGCACGATGGTCGGCCAACAAGCGATCGACCGCTTCATGGAACGCGTCCCCGATCATGTCCTCGTCATTTTTGACGAAGCGTATTTTGAGTTTCTGGATAATGCCCCGGATGTCCTGCGCTACGTGCGGGAGGGGCGAAATGTGGTGGTCATGCGCACGTTTTCGAAGATCCAAGGCCTGGCAAATCTCCGAATCGGCTATGGTCTGGCATCTGCTAAAATTGCAGAGGTGCTTCAAAAAACCCGTCAGCCCTTCAATGCAAATGGCATTGCTCAGGCGGGAGCTCTGGCAGGCCTGAGCGACGAGGTGCACATGCGCCGAACCCGCGAGCTCACTCATGAAGGTCGCACATTTCTCGAAAGCGAATTTGTCCGGATGGGTCTCACGTTCATACCAAGTGTTGCGAATTTCATTTTGGTGCAAGTGGGCGATGGAGATGCTGTTTTCAAGGCTCTTCTCCAGCGGGGTGTGATTGTGCGAGCCATGCGAAGCTACAAACTTCCTGAGTGGATTCGTGTTTCCGTGGGCACCATGGAGCAAAACATCCGCTTTATCGAAGAGCTAAGCGCCCTTCGCGAAGCGGGCCTCCCCACCCTGCAAAACCACACCTGATGAGCCTCAGCTCGGATACGATCGCTGCCATTGCCACACCACTCGGTGAGGGGGCCATCGCGATGATTCGCATTTCCGGACCAGATTCATTTTCCTTGGTGAGCCGGATTTTCAAACCCGCCGGCACGTTAAAATCACTCATCCCCCGCCGGGCGACATACGGAGACATCCGGGATGGCAGCGAGGTTCTTGACCAAGTTCTGGTGACATTATTTCCGGCTCCAGCCAGTTTCAGCGGCGAGGACATGGCAGAGATCACCTGCCACGGGGGGATCCTGCTGACTGCTCGGATTCTGGAAAGCGTACTGCGCTACGGAGCTCGCCCTGCAGATGCGGGAGAATTTTCCCAGCGTGCGTTTTTCAATGGCAAGATCGACCTCACTCAGGCTGAGGCGATCATGGATATCATTCGCGCTCGCACGCCCCCTGCCTTGCGGGCTGCCGCGCTCCAACTCAGCGGACGACTGGGAAATGAAATCCTCCACCTTCGCGACGCGGTTCTTGAGATTGTTGCCCACCTCGAAGCGTGGATTGATTTTCCGGAAGAAGGGATCGATCCCGCCAGCGGACGTGTGCTTGTCTCAAAAATAAATGCAGCTCTTGAGCGGACAAAAAATCTTCTTTCCACCGCCGACGAGGGACGCGTATTGCGCGAGGGAATTCGCGTGGCGATTGTGGGGCTCCCAAACGCAGGAAAATCAAGCCTTCTCAATCGCCTCCTCGGCATGGACAGAGCGATCGTGAGTGAAATTCCCGGAACAACCCGCGATACGATCGAAGAATCCGCTTGTCTGAGGGGGATTCTTTTTCGACTCACGGATACTGCAGGCCTTCGCGAGACTGCCGATCCCGTGGAACGCGAAGGTGTGGCACGGAGCGGGCGGGCGATGGAATCCGCCGATCTCATCTTGCGCGTTTTCGACGCCCAAGCCGAAAGGCCACCCGAGCGCCTCACTGAGCGCGAAATCCTTGTTGCCAACAAATCAGACCTCCTCCCGAAGGCCGCAAATCAGCACCTCGATGCGATTTCAGTTTCTTCACTCACAGGTGAGGGTTTTGAGGCTCTGCTCGACGCCATGACGGATGCCGGCGGGGCGAAGCACCTTGCTACCGGTGACTCCTTGGCTGCCATTAACTCTCGCCACAAGGTCCTACTCGAATCTGCCGCATCCTCGCTTCAGGCCGCTACGCAACTCGTTCAATCAAGCGCCCCACCGGAACTCTCCGCCATAGAGCTCCGCTCGGCTCTCGACGCCCTGGGGCGCATCGTCGGAGCGACGGACACCGAAGACATACTCGGTGAAATCTTCGGCCGATTCTGCATAGGAAAATAATATCTTTTGAGTGACACCCAGATTTCGTTTTTGATCCATGAAAAAGCCATTTCTCACACTCCCTGCAGCCCTCGCATTGGCCGCCCTTCTCTCCAGCTGCGCGCTGGTGAATGTGAAGATACATCGCCTACCCACCCTGCCGGCCAAGCGTGCAGTGGAATCACTCGCGCCAACCAGCCAACCGGCAGCCCTTCTTCTCCAGGTACAAGACAAGCACGTGCCGGACTCTCGGAAGCTTGAGCTCCTCTTGGAAGCCATTCGAGAATCCTCAAAGCCTCAAGCAAGCCAGCAGGAAATAAACCATATCGCCACAGCCCGTTTTGTGGAAATTCTTGCCGCTGGACATTTTCAAAACTGCCCGATCCCGATCACCCCCTCGTCCAGAGAAACACTGGATCCCCGCGAGGCCACACAAATCATCATTGCACATTCCATCGAAATCAAAGGACTCCGAGAGCGCATCACCGTGGCAGGAGCAGGCGTTCCCTGCGTGGCTTGGTTTCAGAAAGGATCCCCGGCCCTGGAAGGCCAACCCAGCCATCCTCGATACGGCATGAGCATTCCCGTGACAGCGCTCATTCGATTTGAAAAAAGCGGGCCTCAACTCACGTTTTACCGCCGCCTACACACGGAGAAAGTAACGGTCAGAGGCCGGAGAGAGCCGCTTGCCGCGGATTTTTCAGCTCCCTTGGCTTACCTCCTCAGTAAGGGCAAGAACAGTTCCATCGATATTCAGGCGCTCATTTTCTCGGATACCAACTTCGAGCAAATCGGACTGATCCAGATTGATGAATACGATCCCAAGAAAATCCCGGTCGTCTTTGTCCATGGCCTCCTCTGCCGTCCAGAGGCTTGGACAGCGGCTGTGAACCAACTTCTCGCCGATCCTGAAATCCGCTCACGCTACCAGTTTTGGTTCTACCTTTATCCAACAGGCCTCCCGGTTTGGTGGTCCGCCGCCAAACTCCGCGGAGAACTGGATCGCTATCGAACGACAGTCGACCCCTCTCACAAGAACCCGAATCTCGATCGAATGGTCCTTGTTGGCCACAGCATGGGCGGCCTCATATCCAGCCTCCTGGTTCGCAAAGGAGGAAAAGAACTCTGGGCTCAATTCACAGATACCCCACCGGAGAAAATGAAAATTAGCGCCTCCGCCAAGGAACATCTCATGAAAATCGTGAATTTTGAACCGCGGCAAGACATAAGCCGTGTCATTTTTATGGCGACGCCACACCAAGGCAGCCAGCTTGCAATGAACCCTGTGGCAGGTTTTTTCTCCGCCTTGGTACGCCTGCCCAAAATCGTTTCAAGCCATGATCGGCACGTGATGGTTGGCAACATTCGAAACAACCTGCGCGATCTCTTCGTTGCCCCGGCAAACAGCATCCGCTTCCTGCGAGCCAAGTCCCCGCTACTTCTCTCGATTCTCAAGCTGCCCATGTCCAAGTCCATCACCTACCATTCGGTGATCGGCGACCAGGGAAAAGGTGACACGCCAGAAAGCTCCGACGGCGTTGTTCCCTACTGGAGTTCCCATCTCCCGAATGCCGAATCTGAAAAAATCGTTCCCTCCAGCCACGGAGTCAACGAGAGCCCCGAAGGCATCGAAGAGCTTCGCCGCATCCTTCAATTGCACCTGAAGGAATCAGGAAATCCTTAAACTCACAAAAAAGACTGACGACTCTGAGCGACTGCGCTCGGGGGCTGAAATCTCTCCCAGCTAGTGCTTCCATGTGGAATACGGAACACGAGCCAAGCAGGAATTGTAATAGCGAGCCTCGTGTGAAACCTCCTGCCCGACCCATTCCGGCAGGTTGACCGGCTGGTCTTCTCGCTCCAATTCGACTTCGGCCACCATCAGGCCGTCGTTTTCGGCGTGGAAAATATCTACCTCCCACTTCATGCCATCATGACGCACGATGTACCGGGTTTTATCGATCAGAGGGCGTTCGCACAGCGCCAGCATAAACTCGGCGTCACGGACGGGGATGTCGTACTGCAGTTCCAATCGGCTTATTCCCTCGCGAGAGCCCTTTACGGTGAGTGTGGCGCGATCTCCAGCGATACGCACACGCACGCTCTTCGCGGCATCCGAGCAGAGGTATCCCTGCGAGAGGCGTTTCGGAGCCCCCTCCACTTGCCCACGCCAAGCATCGCTCACGATGAGAAATTTTCGCTCAATCTCCAAAGGCCCAGCATCCGAGTTGTTCATTCCAATTTAGTAACCTCTTTGGTCGCGTTTGGCGATATCTTCGAGTCCTGCTTTATTGCCATGCAGCGGCAAGAGGATTTGGGATTGCCCGACATTCCCGCGCCATTCAGAATTGCTAAATTCACACAAATGCACCTCGTCATTTTTTTATCACTTTTATTGGCTTGGGATGTCTCTTGGAGCCAGGTTTCCACCCCGCTTCCCGAGGATTCCACCCAAGCAGCCATCGAAATGGTTTTGGCGGATTTTGAAGCCAAGAAAAATAACGAGGCCCTTGTCAAGTTGGAGGCCTTGCAGAAACAAGATCCCGAGAATCCGCTCATCTTGAATCTCATGGGATCCGCCTACTCCAAAAAGCAGGACTACCTTGCAGCGGAGGCGTATTTTCGCAAAAGTCTGAAAAAGCAGCCGGGCTTTTTTCCCGCTGTTTACAACCTCGGAGAGATTCTTTTTCTGCAAAAAAAGTACACCGAGGCCCGCGCCCATTTTCAGGAAATGAGAGCATCAGACACGCGAAACGAGTTACTCCAATTCAAGGTCGCACTCTGTGACTTGGAACTGAACGAAAACGACCGCGCTCTAAAAGTCATGAATGCCATCAAGTATCCCGGTGATTCCCCAGCCTGGTACTATGCCCAAGCCGCTCGAGAGGCCAAAGCAGGGAACAAAAAAAAGGCGCGCGAATACATCGCCGGTGCCAAGTACATCTTTGGACCAAAGACCGCCCTCTTCGACGAATCCCTTGAGACAATGGGCCTGAAGCTAAATTGACCAGACCCACCGCGCTCTCCGACTCAACCGACCCTCATCCATGAAACCCCAATTCCGCCCGCTCCGATCACGCCTCAGTGGTGAAAAGAGACTCAATCCACCCGACGTCCTCCTCCACGAGAAAGCCCGTGTTCTCGTCACCGGGGCAGGGGGATTCATCGGCAGTGCCCTCGTGCATGCTCTCAACCAGCGAGGCATCACACAGATCGTAGTTACCGACCGCCTTGGCGAGGATGAAAAATGGCGCAACCTGCTCCCACTCACTTTTGAGGACTACGTACCAGCAGATGAATTCTTGACCAGCATCGAAGAGGATGCGGACCAATTTGGACGCTTCTCGGCTGTGTTCCATCTCGGCGCTTGCTCCGCAACAACTGTTACAGATTCCGATTTCGTTCTGAAAAACAACTACGCCTACACCAAAGCCCTTTGCCGATGGGCCCTGTTCTCCGGCGCACGCTTTGTTTACGCCTCCTCCGCGGCCACCTACGGCGACGGCGCAGCTGGCATGGATGACAAGACCGAGGACATCTCACTCTTCCGCCCGCTCAATCTCTACGGCTACTCCAAGCACCTCTTCGACCTCTACGCCTCCCGCGAAGAAATCCTCCCCGACATCATCGGAATCAAGTATTTCAACGTTTTTGGCCCAAACGAATACCACAAGGGCGACATGCGCAGCCTGGTCTGCAAAGCCTTTGAGGAAATTCAGCAATCCGGCCGCATTCGCCTGTTCAAAAGCTACAAGCCCGAATACCCCGATGGCGGCCAGATGCGGGATTTCATCTACGTGAAGGATGCCGTCGAGATGACACTCCACCTCGCCGAAAATGAAGACGCTGGCGGTCTTTACAATATCGGCTCCGGCTTAGCACGCACCTGGACCGACCTCGCCAACGCTCTCTTCGCTGCACTTGGAAAAACCCCAAATATCGAGTTTTTCGACATGCCCGAAAGCATCCGCCACCAGTATCAATACCACACTTGCGCCGACATATCGAAACTCCGTGCCACCGGCTACTCCAAGCCCACCACGACACTCGAAGACGCTGTGCGTGATTATGCCGTTAATTACCTCCTCCCAGCAAAACGACTCGGAGAATAACTCCCCCACCCCACGCTACGCCTGCCAACGCTGCACAAACTGCTGCCGCTGGCCCGGCTTCGTCAAGCTCACCGATTCCGACATCTCCGACATCTCCCAATTTCTCGGCCTCTCAGAAATCGAATTCATCCAGCAGTTCACTCGCCTGCGTCCTCGCCGCGACGGCCTTGCCCTCACCGACCAAGCCGACGGCGCCTGCATCTTCCTCGACGGACGCGACTGCCGCATCCAACCAGCCAAACCTCTCCAGTGCCGAGGATTTCCCAACCAGTGGAACTTCCCAGGCTGGCGCGATCTCTGTGATGCCATCGAAATCCCTGAGGATACCCCAACCTCCTGAAACAACTGTCGGATTGGATTTTAACCGGCGAAAGATGGGCCAAGAGTAAGCGAGACTCCCCATTTTCAAACAAGCCCCCAAGTGAATATTCGCTGCCCTATTGACACGAATATACAAATTTCCCTACAACAATAACCATGCAAAAGCTTTTCGCAGCGCTCCTCTCGCTTACCATAGTGTCAATCGCTGCCCAAGGCGCTCCAGTGGTAACAATATCCTGGCCTTCCAACAACTCGACTACAAGCAATTCAAGCATTGCAGTGAGTGGAAATGTTTCCAGCACGAGTGCCATTACATCAGTAAAAGTGAACAGTGTTGAAGCAACGCTGAACAGTGCCAATGTTCTCTCAACAACTTGGACTGCGACCGTACCTCTAGGCTATGGCACAACTGCTCTGACAGCTACCGCAACCGATGCGACAGGCAACTACACCGCCACCACGACGACTCCTGTTTTAGTGACCTGCACCTCAAATCTCACTTACAGCCTCACAGCCAATTCATCTGCTACTGGAGTTATTACGACCAACGCATCCAACACTGCTCCGAACTACAACCCTCTCGTGATCCCGGACACGATCAGCGGCACCACGATGAATCTGACTTTGGCGGCAACGACCAAGCGATTCTTCTCTGCAGGCGCCAATGCAACAGCGACTTTAGGTTACAATGGAATGCCATTCTGGGGACCCACACTCATTATGTATAAGGGTGATAAGATGCAAATGAATGTAAAAAACAATCTCTCCGCCGATTCTACGACATGCCATTGGCATGGTCTCCATGTGCCCGCCATCATGGATGGAGGCCCTCACATCAAATTTAGTGCCAATACAACTTGGTCTCCTTCTTATACCATTACAAACGATGCGTCCACTTGCTGGTATCACCCTCACTACCATGGAACAACAGCCACGCAGGTCGCTGCAGGCGCAGGGGGATTTATCATTGTCAGAGACGGCACAGAGGCCACCAAGGGCCTGCCCTGGACATACGGGGTTGATGACATCCCTCTCGCTATCAGCAGCCGCACATTCAATGCCACGACAGGTCAAATGATTCTTGCAAATGGAACTACTGCATTAGCTTATGCTGTCGGAAATACTATGGTTGTCAATGGCGTGATAAAGCCGCAGGTCACACTTCCCAAGCAAATCGTGCGACTGAGAATTTTAAATTGCGAATTACAACGGGGATTGAACTTAGGCTTGAGCGATAACTCGACATTTTATGTCATTGGAAATGACGTAGGGTTGCTGAATGCTCCCGCTCCAGTAACACGCGTTCAGTTGACACCAGGCGAACGTGTTGAAGTTTTACTGAATTTACAAAACGCTACTGTCAGTTCGAATTTCACTCTGATGGCTTACAACAATACCACAACTGATGTGTCCAGCAGCTTTATTGCATTTGGAGCATTTGGCAGCAGTCCAACCACAACCACGCTCACGAACACAAATTTCCCGATCCTGAATATTAAAATCGGCAACCAGACGACAAGTCCTGTTTGCACTCCTGTTACTGGAAATTTCTCGACCAACGGCAGCTTAACTTTATCGGGCGCCTCCAGTCCGCTTGTTTTAGCAAATAGTACATTCTATACAACAAGCGATGTGACTAACAACCGCACTGTCACGTTAACAAATAGTGGAGGCTTTGGATTTAATGGATATAAATACGATGAATTCTATTACAACTATGCGATTCCATTAAACTCTATCGAGAAATGGACTATTACAAATAATTCCAATGAATCCCATCCCATCCACCTCCATGAGACCAAGTTTAACATTATCGCCAGAAAAAACTTAGCCGGCACGGCAAATGGAACGGCAGTAAGCACAAATGGACTTCCTGCGGCGTGGGAAACCGGCTGGAAGGACACCGTTTATGTCCCTAAAAACGAGCAAGTTCAAATCATAGTCAAGTTTGACCAATACGCCAGCAACACAGACCCTTACATGTTCCACTGCCACATGCTCACCCACGAGGAAGAGAACTTTATGGGACAATTTTTAGTTGTGAACAACGAGGCAGAAAGTCTAACCGTTGCCAGCTTCACCTCGAATGCTACCACCAGCGCAAAGCAAATCGAATTTGACTGCACAACAAACACAACATACAAAATCCAATACCGGGCGGATCTCGCTGATTCTTGGTCAGATATTGGAACAATAACAAGTGGAAGCGGAAATTCTACAACGACATATACAGATTCCGATGCCACACGTTCTGCGAATGCGAAAGGTTTCTATCGAGTGGTTCTACCGCGCATCGATACTTACCCGCTTATTTCTCGTTAATTGCTTAATGAAGGGCTTTGTCCCAATCATTTCCCTCGCCGGTCTGTTGCTGCTAGGGTTTAGTTCAGCGCCTGCCGAGGAAACCGCCCAAGCCGGTGCAGCACAGGGCGAGAAGAAGATTCTCTATTACCAAAGCCCCATGCATCCCTGGGTGAAGTCCGACAAGCCTGGGCAGTGCACGGTTTGCGGGATGGATTTGGCGCCTGTCTATGAGTCTTCCCCATTGAGTTCTCGTTCAGGCAAGGGCATCGTTATGCTGTCTTTGGAAAGCCGTTCAGCTTCTGGCATCCAAGTGGCTGATGTCACCAAGCGCCCACTCACACGCACCCTCAAGGTGCATGGCCGAATTGGGGAGGACGAGAATCGTCGCTCCAGCATTAGCTCGCCAGTCGCCGGTCGCATCGAGGCGCTTGGGATGATGAGTTGCGAGGGGGATCGCATCACGCAAAGGCAGCCGCTTTTTACGATCAACAGCCCCGTGTTGTTAGAGGCTGCCAATGAATATAACTTGGCCCTCGCGAAAGGTGCAGAGCCGTTGGAGAAGGCCAAAAACAAGCTCGTGCACTATGGACTCATCCCGGAAATCATCGCAGGCATTCCCTCCCGAGAGAAAGATGATGCGCGTTTCCCCATTGTCGCCTCTTCCTCGGGAACCATCACAAAAATTTATTCTGCGCGAGGAAGGTATGTGAGTGAGGGGGAAAAACTCTTTGATATCGTTGACCTGACCAGACTGTGGTTCACCTTCTTCATTTCGGAGCAGGATTTGCCACTCGTGAGCCAGAACCAAATTGTCACGATCCAAACAGAGTCACTGCCCGGCGAGGCCTTCAAAGCCCGCATTTCGTTTATCAATCCGCTCGTTGATGAAATGACGCGATTGATCAAAGTGCGTGTCCCTTTGGAAAATCCTGATCTCCGTCTGAAAAACAATATTTCTGCTACTGGACTTGTCGAACTGGACGCCCCGGAGGTGCTCGCGGTTCCAAGGTCGGCCGTACTGGACTCAGGTATGGGCGCCAAGGTTTTCGTCGAGAAGGAGCCTGGCGTTTTTGAACTTCGCAAAGTCCAACTCGGCCTGTGCGGAGATGAGGATTGGGAGGTGCTCGGCGGCTTGAGCGAAAATGATAAGGTCGTTACTGCCGGCAACATGCTTCTTGATAGCCAAGCCCAACTAACCGCCATGGCCAGCACAACTCCCGGTGCAGGGATTTCCAAACCCCTAGCAAATCGCGAGCAGTGCATCAAATATCTCGAAGCTGTTGGCGTTCTGGTAAGCGCCTTGGCAAATGATGACTTATCGGCAGCGAATGCCGCCTTGGCGGCCATGCCCGCAGTGCCTGAAGAGTTTCCTTCCTTACCCACAGCCCCTCAGCCGGGCAATGATTTGCCGACGCTTCGTAAAGCATTTCTTCCTTGGAGCGAAAGCATCGCGGAGTGGGTTCTGGCGCGTAAAAAAAACCTCCCAAGCTGCAAAGTTTTTTCCTGTTCCATGACTCAAGATCTGTGGATCGGAGCGCCTACGCAGGCGAAGTGGATCCAGTGGAGCGAAACGCCACAAAATCCCTACTGGGGTAAAAAAATGCCGGCCTGCGGGGCGGAAGTGTCGCCGTGATCGACCGCATCATCCATTGGTCGCTGAAAAATAAACTGCTGGTCATCGGAGCATCCGCCCTCCTGATGATCCTAGGCATACTTGCTCTCACCGAGATTCCGGTGGATGCCCTGCCAGATCTCAGCGAAAATCAGGTCATTGTTTTTGCGGACTGGATGGGTCGCAGTCCCCTCGAGGTCGAGCAGCAAATCACCTCCCGATTGTCATTGAACCTCCAAGGCCTCGAGGGCGTGAAGACTGTGCGCGGATCGAGCATGTTTGGATTCTCGCTCATCACCGTTGTTTTCAAAGATGAGGTGGAAGGAACTAGCGCACGCCAGCGTGTGCTGGAACGCCTAAACTCGTTGCAGGACATCCTCCCCGAAGGAGTCAAGGCGCGGATGGGCCCGAACGCCTCTGGAATTTGTTGGGTCTATCAATACCATCTCAAAATAGACTCGGAAAAACTCCCGCCAGGATCATCCCTCGATCTGGGCCAGCTCCGCTCCCTGCAGGATCATTTTATCAGATACCAACTCTCCTCCGTTCCCGATGTAGCCGAGGTCGCAAGCATAGGCGGCTTCGTGACGCAGTATCAGATCGAAGGGGATTCCCATAAAATGAAAGCCTTGGGCATCTCGCTGGATGCCATTTTTAAGGCGGTGGAATCCTCCAACCTAAATGTTGGAGGCAAGGGGATCGAAGAGAATGGCATGGAGTTTATCATTCGCGGGCTAGGCCAGATCCGCAACGCAGAGGATATAGAAAAAATCGTCCTCGAGGACCGAGGGGAGAGCACGATCTGCTTGAAGGATGTCGCGAGGGTGCAGTTGGGCGGTGATTTCCGCCGTGGCATCCTCGATGTCGATGGCCATGAGGCGGTCGGCGGAATCGTTATCATGCGCAGCGGGGCCAATGCCCGGAATGTGATCGAACGAGTGAAGGAGAAAATCGCAAAGATTAATCCCGCCTTACCGCCCGGAGTCAGGATCGAGGCTTTCTATGATCGCAGCGGTTTGATCAACCAAGCCATTGGCACGCTGAGGAACGCGCTCTTGGAGGAAATTTGCCTCGTCATCCTCGTTCATATTTTATTCCTGTTCCACTTTCGCAGCATTCTCATTGTCGCCTTGCCGTTGCCGGTGAGTGTGTTGATTTCTTTTTTGCTCATGAAGCTCTTTGGCATCTCGTCAAACATCATGAGCCTCTCTGGAATCGCCATCGCGATAGGCGTATTGGTCGATGCCGCCATCGTTCTATCTGAAAACGTGATTCGTTCTTGCGAAGAAGCCGAGCGGGTCAAAGGCAACCGACTCACTGCAAAAGAGACGCTCCAAATTGTCGAAACGGCCTCCAAACAAGTCGGGCGACCGATCTTTTTTGCCATGGCCATTATCATTTTGGCCTTCATACCAGTCTTCGCCCTCACCGGTCAGGAGGGTCGCTTATTCCACCCTCTCGCATTCACGAAAACATTTGCCATGCTGTCCTCGACGCTTCTGGCACTCACGCTCGTGCCGGTTCTCTGCACGGGACTCGTTCGCGGCCCCTTTCGCTCAGAGAACCAAAATCCCGTCATGCGATTTCTTTTGAGAATCTATGATCCGCTCTTGGAGATGACGCTGCGCCACCCATTCCTAGCCATTTCCGTTGCGTGCCTCATCTTTGGAGCCGCAATGGCACTCATCCCGAGAATGGGGAGCGAATTCATGCCGCCACTCGAGGAGGGCGACCTCCTGCTCATGCCGACCTTCATTCCCGCAGTCGCTCCAAGCGAGGTGCATCGCGTCATGGCTTGGCAAGACAGGGTGTTGAAAACCTTCCCCGAGGTGGTCTCCGCCGCAGGAAAACTCGGGCGCTCCGACACAGCCACCGATCCCGCCCCGACGGAAATGATCGAGACGACTATCCAACTCAAGCCGCCACAGAATTGGCGCGTCGGAATGACCAAGGACAAACTTGTCTCGGAGATGATGGACGCCCTCAATGCTGTCCCCGGATCAATCCCCGGCTTCCTTCAGCCGATCCAAGCCCGAGTTCTCATGACCGCCACTGGGATTCGCTCACAGCTTGGTGTGAAAATTTTGGGTGACAACTTGGAGTCCCTGCAACAAGCCGCACTCGATGTTCAAAGCATCGTCGAATCCGTGCGAGGCGCGACCGGCGTTACAGCCAGTCGCAACCAAGGGAAACCCTATCTCGAAATCCAAGTGAACCGCGATGCCATGCGATTATACGGAATGCGCGCCAAGGATGTGCTCGATATCGTAGAAGCAGGACTCGGAGGGAGAAACGTCACTTCCACAAGCGATGGACGCAACACCTACCCGATTCAAGTTCGCCTTCAACGAGAAGATCGCGAAGAGATCGCCCACCTCAGAGACATTCCTATTCAGAGCCCTTCTGGAAAAATTATTCCCCTTGGAGCCCTGGCTCAAATCCAACGCAACGAAGGCCCAAATGAAATCACAAGCCAAGATGGCCAGATGTCTTCCTCCGTGCAGGCCAATGTCCAAGGACGCGACCTTGGCGGCTTTGTCGAAGAAGTCAAAAAACGGCTCCAAAATGAAATCGCACCTCAACTCGCCCGCCAGGGCATGACTCTGGAGTACGCCGGAGAATACGAGAACCAGCAACATGCCGCAAAGACACTCGCTTGGGTCTTGCCCAGCGTGCTATTAATCATTTTCCTCCTCCTCTGCGCTCTCTATCGTAATCTCACGGAGGCCGCGCACGTCATTCTGGCCATCCCATTTGCTCTCAGCGGAGGGCTTTTCCTTCAATACGCTCTGGGATGGCACTTCAGCGTCGCCGTGTGGGTGGGATATATTGCCCTCTTCGGCACGGCGATCCAAACGGCCATCGTCATGGTCGTCTATCTGGAAGAAGCCGTAAAAAAGAAGAAACAACTCTGCGGAGACGCCTTCGGATACGAAGATCTCATCGAGGCCGTCAAAGATGGAGCCCGACGGCGGTTGCGCCCCAAAATCATGACCGTGGCCGCCATCGTTTTCAGCCTACTCCCAATCATGTGGAGCCGCAGCGCAGGCGCCGATGTCATGCAGCCCATTGCCACCCCAGTCCTCGGAGGAATGCTCACCAGTCTCATTCACATCCTCTTGCTCACACCCGTCATATTCCTCTGGATGAAGGCAAAAAATCTTCGAAGGCAAGAGAAACAAAGCTGATCGCTTCCTATCGCTCAAAAGACGCCCTCAACGACAATGGGCCAACCGTTGGTGGGGATGCGCTCCGCGCCATCCCACTTCCACAGGCTTATACCGTCCCTATTCACCATCACATTTCACTCTACCAGATATATTTATGATAAAATAAAAAAATAAACACTGATACCAATATCTATTAGGTTTTGAACTTTAGCGCGCCGTTTTTACTTGTAGCGGCGTCTCTCTGAGCGCCGGAGTCGTTAACCCTCGGCGGTCAGAGACCGCCGCTACAGTAAGTCCAAAGGCATTCAGCTTTTGGAATGACCCCTAGTTTAAAGTTGCACGTCTCGCCTACGCCGAGACGAGAAAGGGGCACCGAAGTGCCCCTTTGACGTGTTAATTTTGACTTCGAAACAAATTATGCCTGCACCTTACGACGAAAGGAGAGCAAGATACCCACAGCACCAACGGCTAACAAGGCGTAGGTGGAGGGCTCGGGGACGGCTGTTACGCGCAATTGGGAGAGGGCGACATTCATGGTGTTTCCATTTCCACCGCTATTCAAGTTCCAATTGGTGACTCTGGCGTAGTTGAATCCACCTGGGTCAGAACCAAGTGCTACTGTAACGGGTGTGCTAACTCCAGTCCCGAAAGCTGCCCAAGTAAAGTTCGTGCTAATCTGCTTGCCGAAAAAATCTTCCAAGGAGATTGTGAAGCCGCCTGTAGGTGAGGTTGTAACCGTTGCCGTCAGTTCCAAGCGCAATGTTGAATTACTTCCTACTGTTAAGAGGCTAAATTCAGATGGCTGTGGATCGGGATAAAGTAATGCTGCACTTGCTTGCAGACCGCTGAGCGTGCTAGTCGCCGATGTATAAGTCCAGCCACCATCCGACAAGACGGAGGAGCCAAAGTTCGAAAGAACTAGGGGAGCTGAGAATAATGAGTTAGCTGACAGTGCAGCAATTGTTGCGATTAGTAGGGTTATTTTTTTCATGTGTTAGTTTTATTTTATGTTGGTATGTATGGGAAATGCTTTTTACAAGCTGTAAGGAATAGTCACGGCCAAGGGTTGGGTGGAACCGGAAGATTGGCGGACTGTGTAAACCGCACCACCAACGGGGATAGTTGTTGAACTCTGGTCCGAAGTTGAACCAGCTCGGCGCCATTGGGTTCCTGTATAGTAAAAGCTTCGAATCGTTCCACTTGCGTCAACGGTCACAACACGGTCCACATTTGTTGTAGTAATTCCTGACTGAGAAGTATTTGTCCACCCCGAAAGGTTTTGAAAGCCCAAACCAGTCAGTGTTCCCTCCGTAGGAAATACTCGGGCAAAAAATGCTGATCCTGTTGCAGGAACTAAAAGCTTGATTGATTGGGTAGGAACGCTACCTGTCGTAACCATGCTAAGTGCTGCAGTTCCGATTCTTGAGTAATAGACACCGGCGTATGGAGAAATGGGGATAGATCCTTGGTCGGATGCGGAACCGGACCGTAACCACTTGTTGGAATCCGTATTGTAATAAAGAGTGCGAAGGTTGCCTGAAGTATCTCTAATGACCACCCTATCGGTTTTGGAAGAAGAATACTGTGTCGCATTCCCTCCCACCACTCCGTTTGAAGGGGTTCCAAACATTGTGAGCACAGTGTCTCCTTCAATAAGCTTGAATGTATCACCTGCAGCAACACCCAACGTCAGAAGATCGGCGCCGAGCGCGTCAACGGTGAGTGTATCTGCTGTGTTTGCAGAAACTCGGAGCAATACCCCGGTAGCGTTTCCAGAGTTTAGCAAAACATAAGCTTGAGCGGTGGAAAGTTCGCTAGCCACCCAACCTGCATTTGTTACCGTGACTGTGGAAGAGGTCACGCTGGTGAGATTTCCGGAGAGTGTTCCGTTAACGGAAGAAGTTTGAAACAAAGCTGGAGAAATAAAAGTCGTGGCGAAATTTACGCCATCAGAACTGGCAGTGATGTTTGTCGTCACAAACCCTACTGGATCGGTGGTGGCAGTGACATTTTGGGCATTGGCCAATGGCAGGACAGCGAGTGCGGCTGCGGCGAAGGAGAGAAATGCGGATTTGATTCTCATGGTGTTTGGTGGTTGGTTGGGATTAAGAAAATGATTGGATGGAACTCTCGCGTGGCGTGAGGGTGCGGTGGCGGGGTTGTACTTGGAGCCGTTTGTGGTTTGTATCATATAATGGTGTGGGTGGTGGTTGAGTCAATAGAAAAAACTATTTATTTGCGACAAGCCTTGGAATCTTATTTGGGCTTGGGATTTGTTGGTTGGCGGGCGAGACCTCTGGAAAGAGAACTTGGCGGCGAAGAAGAAAAACACCCATGCCGAGGAGGAGGATCGCGGCCGTGAAATAGACTCCAGGCTCGGGAACAATGGTGGCGTAAACTTCCGGGGCGCTAAATGCGGAGGTGTTGAGCGCGTTGTAGAAGGTACCGCTACCTGCGCCGGAGTAGAAGGAAATATAATTGAGGCTGTTGGCGAGGTTGGTGGAGTCGAGGAAATAAATGTGATCCGAGCCGGGCGTGTAGTTCCAGACTTCGAGGCGGTGGGAATTGTCGAGCACGCTGGTGAGCGAGGCGAAGGTAATCCAGGCATTGCCGCCGCTGTTTAGATCGAGAGTGGAATTGGCGGAGAGGGTGAGTGCGCCGATGACTTCTCCGACGCCGCTGCCGAGGGCGAGTGTGCCGCCGTTGAGGTTGATCGCGGCAGAGTCGTTCAAGGAGTCGCTGGCACCCACGAGGAGCGAGCCGCCATTCACATTGATCACTGTGCTGTTGCCGAGGGCGTTGGCGGCATTGGCTTGGAGTGTGCCGGAGTTGACGGTGGTGGTGCCGGTGAAGGTATTCGCGGCGGAGAGGGCCACCGTGCCGCTTCCAGCCTTGCTGAGCGAGCCGGTGCCGCTCATCGAGCCTGCGTAGGTGCCGGTGGTGGCTTGATCAAAGACCACCGCAGCGTTGTTGGCGATCGTGCCTTGGAGGCTGGAGGTCGTGCCTTTGAGCGTGCCAGAGGTCACGGTGGTGCCGGCGCTGTAGGTGTTCGTGCCAGCGAGTGTCACTATGCCGCTTCCAGTCTTGGTGAGCGAGCCGACGCCGCCCATATTGCCGGCATAGGTGCCCGTGGTGGCTTGGTCGAAGATCAGGCTGGAATTAAACCAGGCCGTGATATTTCCTTGGATGCTCGAGGTCGTGCCTTGCAGTGTGCCGCCGGTGAGTGTCGTGCCGCCGGAGTAGGAGTTAGCGCCAGTGAGTGTCACGGTGCCGATGCCTTTCTTCTCGAAGGAACCCGTGCCGCTCATCGCTCCCGCATAGGTGCCTGAGGTGGACTGGTCAAAGATCACCGCTGCGTTGTTGGTGATGCCGCCTTGGAGGCTGGAGGTCGTGCCTTGCAGCGTGCCGGCAGTGATTGTCGTGCCGCCGGTGTAGGTGTTCGCGGCGGAGAGGGTCAGCGTGCCGCTGCCGTTCTTGGTGAGGGTGCCGCTGCCGCTCATGTTGCCAGAGAGGGTGAGCGAGCCGGTGCGGTCCACGAGGAGGGCGGAGTTGTTGACGATGGAGGAGCTGGTGAGGTTGCCGGTGCCGCCGCCTGCGCCGATTTGGAGGGTGCCGGCGGAAATGGTGGTGGTGCCGGAATAAGTGTTCGTGCCATTGAGGGTGAGGGTTCCTGCGCCTTGCTTGGTGAAGCTGCCGGCGGTTCCGGAACCATTGAAGTTCGAAATCACGCCGGAAACCGTGGCGTCCGTGGTGGTGTTCAGGGTCAGTGTGCGACCGGTGCCGGAGGCCTCGGAGAGGAATATTGTTCCAGAGAGAATGGTGGAGCCTGTTTTGTTGATGATGAGAGTTCGGCTCGCGCCGTCATTGGTGATGTTTCCGGAAAGCGTCAGATTATTTGCGCCGCCGAGTGTGGAATCCATCGCCGTGGCAGTGGTGAGTGTGATGTTGTTCGAAACGGTAAGGTCTGTGGAGGCTGTGAGAGTCGCCGCACCGAAAGTCAACGCGCCAGTTCCCAAGGCATTTTGGTGGCCCAATGTCAGCGTGCCGGCGCTGAGTGTGGTTCCGGCTAGGAAATTTGCACCTGCGGAACCGGAGATCACAAGTGTGCCGATGCCGTTTTTTGTCAGCGCCCTGTTGGTGGCATCAGCGCTTATCGAACCAACGGTCAAAGTGCCGCCGTTTGTTGTGATCGTGCGGATGGGTGCACCACTAAGAGTGACCACACCTGTTCCAAAGCTGAGGTTGTCGGAGCCCGTGAAAGTGAGCGAGCCTCCGGAAATGGCGATATTATTGTTGTTTGTGAGCGTAATCGCGCCGCCGCTGGTGTTGTCGATGACGGTGCTCCCTACGCTGATTGTCAACGCTCCCGACCCGATGGCCGAGGCATTGTTTATGTTCAAAGCTGCGCTTGCCGTATAAAGGGTTGTTCCACCCGAATAGGTATTTGCCCCAGTGAGAGTGAGTGTGCCCGCACCAGTTCGCCGTAGGGTGCCGGAGCCCAGGATCACGCCGGCGAAGGTGTTTGTGCCCGCCTCGGCGACGGTGAGTGTTTGGCTGGCGGCTATGGAGACATTGCCGCCCGTGGTGCCGCCGCCCTGCAGCGAGGCGATCGTTTCGCTGCTGTTCACATTCATGCGGACGCCTGCGGTGTTGGCGAGGCTCACAGCGCCACTGTCCGAGATCGCGCTGCCGCCACTCAGGGTCAGGGTGCCTGCGGAAACCGTGGTGGTGCCGGTGTAGGTATTCGCACTGGAGAGGGTGAGGGTGCCTGCGCCATCCTTTGTGAGGGTGCCCGTGGTGGTGCCGATGGCGGAGCTGATGGTGGTGTTGCCTGCGCCACCCACTGTCAGGTTTTGGGCGGCACCGCCTATGCCACCGGAGAGCGTGAGGGTGCCGGCGTCGGAGTTGATGCGGGTGGCGCCGGAGAGGGTGATGGCTCCGGAGAGGGAGTTGGTGCCGGAGGTGTTGCGGAGGGCGCCGCCTGAAGAAATGCCTGTGCCGGTGAGGTTGAGGGCCTCGGCACCCACCGTGATGCCGCCGGAGAGTTCGAGGGCGGCTCCGCTGGCGACGGTGGTGCCGGCGGCGGTGGAGCCGAGGGCGTCTGCGTTGCTGATGGCGAGGGCGCCGGCGTTGATCTGGGTGTTTCCGCCGTAGGCGTTGACTCCGGAGAGGGTGAGTGTGCCGCTTCCGGCCTTGGTGAGACCAGTAGAGCCTGCGAGAATGGAGTTGATGGCAGTGGTGCCGGTGGAGACCGAAATGGTGTTATCGGCGGCGGTGGCTCCAGCGAGGTTGATCGTGCCGCTGGTGAGCGTGTAGCCAGTGGTTTCAAAGGTGAGGCCGCTGAGGGCATCCACCGTGCCGCTCACAGTGACGGTGCCTGCTGTGCCGCCGAAGTTGGCGGTGAGGCCGGCGCCAGCGTAGTAGTCGGTGCCGCTGGTGCTGCCCCACGCGTAGGTGCCACTAGCTGCGAGGCCGCTGGAGTTTGTGGTCCAGCCAAGTTGGGAGTTTGCATTGCTCCAAGTGCCTGTGCCGCCGCGTCCGGCAGCGCCGTTGGCATCCCAGTAAAGCGCGCTCGTCGGCGCAGCGGCCGTGCGGAGGCTGTCCGCGCCGGTCGTGCCGGTGAGTGTGCCGTAAGCAATGGTCGTGAGATCGCTTGTGTCAATCGTTGTCACCCAAGGCGAGGCGCTGGGGATCGTCCAATCCGCGCTGCTGCTGGTCGCCACACCATAGGCGGTGGAGGTGCCGAGCGTGGCGGCGTCTGAATACACCAACCACGCCTGCTGACCCTTGAGCGCGTCGCTGGAGTTGGTGAGGTTCGGGCTCGGATCAAACGAACCAGCCTGCGAGAGGAGCGTCTCGGTGGTGCCACTGCCGAAAAGCGTGAATTGGTTGCCGACCCACAATTTGTTGTAACTCAGAGCCTCGATCGTGCTTTGGTTCGCTGAAAGGAACGCGCCGACTCGCACGGTGTAGCCATCCTGCGCAGTCCCAGCTGCATTGGAGATGAATGGCGTAATGCCACCGCCGGCCGTGATGTCGATCGTTACCGTCTCATTCGCTGCAAATGCCGACGCCACAAGGGCCGCCGATAGAGCGATTGATACCAAGGTCCTGGGGGAACTTGGTGTGTGATTTTTCATATTATAGACAGGATTGGCAGGAAGGTTTTTTGGACAGGATGACAGGATTTTGCAGGAGATTACAGGATGGGCGGAAAGAGTTTTTAACAGAATTAACAGAATTTTTTAGACAGGATGACAGGATTTTTCAGGAGATTACAGGATGGGTGGTTATGCTTTTTTTGGGTTTTTCCTCTGGTCTTTCTGCTTAGTATGAATCGTGCGGTGTTTTTGCGGTGTGAGTGGCTTAATTTACTGTCTTGTCTGTGTTATGTGTTAAAACCTCCTGTTAATCCTGAAAATCCTGTCATCCTGTCTAAATAATCGGGTTTATTCGGCGGGGAGGGTCCAGGAGCTGAAGGTGGAGTCGCTGGCTTTTTTGATGAAGAAGCCTTGGCCGGCTGGGATCTCGGCGCTTGGGACGGCGCGGAGGCCGTCCATCCAATTGGTGCCGTTGTGGTAGTAATTTGTGGCAGCGCCGGTGCTTTGATCCACCACGATGACTTTGTCGGCATCTTTCGCCTTGGTGGCGGTCTTGAACGCTCCGGCGCCGGAACCAGGGTTCAGGTTCATATCTGCGAGCGTGGTCGGCGCGGTGCGTCCGGTGGTGCAGAGCGTGTATTTGCCGGCGGGGTTGAGCGAGACGACTGGCTGGCTCGTGCGGGGCGATCCAACGAGGAGGAAGTAATCCGTCGAGCCGGTGTTGTTTTTCAATATAAACGCTTTGCCTTGTGCGATGGCGGTGGAGTCCATCGCGGTGGCACCTTCACGCCATTGGTTCACATTACTATTGTAGAAGATCGTATTCGCTGTGGCGCCGTTGGCATCGAGGAGGAGGATGGTTGTCGAGGCGCTGTCGGTGGCACCCGAGGCGAGACCCGCTTCGTTGGCGGATCCAAAAATACCTGCTACCGTGTTGGTTCCGACATCACCCGGCGCGCTCAGGTAGCTCGTGGCTCCGGCGGCTATGGATTGCAGTTGGTTGACCTGCTGTGTCGAGTTCGAGCTCGCTCCAGCCGCGTTGTTCGCCCGCACCTGCACATAGCGCAGGCCGTTGCTCAAGCCAGTGATCGCCACGCTGGTGGAGTTGGCGGTCACCGAGGTCGCGCCCGTCATGTTTTTGCTGGCCGAGTGGAGGACCGTGTAGTTGCCAGCGCCAGTAGCGGCGTTCCAGTTCACCGTGAAGCCACCAGCCACAGGCAGCGTGGCGCGGGTCAGCACAGGTGCCAGGCAGAGCACTCCTACATTCGCTGAGGTCGTTTGCGCGGTGTAGTTTGTGGAATCCGTCGGCGTGAAGGTGACGCCTTGGCTCGAGATGCCCAGCGCCGGTGCGGTGGAAGGCGTGGTGAAGGCAAAGGTGCCTGCGACACTCGCGTTGCCACCGCTGAGGGTGGAATTCGCCAGCGTCTGGCCGATCGTGATGTTCGAAGCGGTCGGCGCGACGCTGATCGTCGGCGTGGCTTGGGTAATGTTTGCCGTGGTGGTCGAGACCGAGCCGAGCGAGTAGTTCGAGGCGGCTGCACCAGTGAGCGTGGCTCCAGCGAGCGTCACGGTTTTGCCATTGCCCACTATGGCATTGGCAAATGTCGCCGTGCCGCCAGTGTGGTTGACAACATCCGAGCCGACCGTGCCTGTTACGGCCCGCGTGGCGACAGTAGCCGAGGTCGTGCCGTCGTAGGCTTTGTCATTCGCTGTAAATGTGCCTGTAAGCGACTTCGTGCTAACCGTGAGCGTCTGCGTCACATTCGTTGCAGCCGTGTAGTTGCTATCACCCGCTTGGCTGGCTGTGATCGTGGTCGAACCAACGCCAACGACGGTAACCGTGGATCCCGCCACTGTGGCGACCGAGGTGTTCGAACTGGCGTAGGAAACGCTCAAGTTGCTGCTCGCCGTCGCCGTGAGGCTGAATGTCGAATCGCCATAGGTCTTTGCAGAGAGTGCGCCGAAGGTAATCGTCTGCGAGCCTTGGGCGATATTGAAGGTGAGATTCGCCGCCGCACTCGTGCCGCCAGCGCTCGTGGCTGTCACCGCGACGACAGTGCCGTTACCTGCCGCTGTGGGAGTTCCCGATATCCGGCCAGTAGTGCCATTCAGCGACAGACCACTTGGCAATGTGCCGCTGCTGATTGCGTAACTCGTTGGACTATTTGTCGCCGTGATGTTTGCGGATAATGCCGTGCCGACCGTGCCGTTGATGGTTGCGTCGGTGACGGCAGGTGCTTGCGGAACATAGTAAACGCTAATGTCGTCCAAGAAGGCGCGCTTTGCCGTAGTCGCAAATGTTATTGTTGAGTTTGCCGTTCCACCCGTGAAGTTCAAGGTTTTGGATTCAAAACTGGCCGCAGACATATTTGCCGTGTAAGAAACCGTCTGACTTGTAAGCCCGGTAACCGAAACCGTTATGTTTCCCTCAACGGTCGTCCAGCCTTTCACCTTGAAGGCAACAGTGAAGTTGCCTCCACCTTGACTCAAGTCGATCGTCTTGCTGGTGATCGATCCAGTTCCACTTGAAGCTCCAAGTTTAATGGCGCCTCCTGCGCTATAGGCACTGGTGCCAGTGGTGAAGTTGGCAGTCGCAGTCCATGCCGAATTGGATCCGCCTGTCGTGGTATTATCTCCTGAACTAAGAGTTGCAAAATCTTCACTTAGAATCACAACCGGTGCTACGGACACCGTCATCGTCTGGTTCGCAATAGCCGCATTGTAATTGCCATCAGCCGCTTGACTCGCAGTGATGATGGCTGTGCCTGCTCCGGCTCCGGTGGCCACAGTGCCATTTATCGATACAACGGCATTGTTGGATGAGGTATAGGTCACGTTTCCGGTCGAGGCAGAGGTCGCGTTGAGGGTCACTGTGCCATTGACCGTAGTCGAGTTGCTGCTGGAGAAGCTGAGCGTAGGGTTGGCTTTGCTCACGGTGAGAGCCTGCGTGGCATCGGCTGCAGCCGAGTAGCGGGCATCCCCTGCTTGGCTCGCCGTGAGGGTCGTCGTGCCAGGGGCCACGATCGTCACGGTGCCATTGGCTGCGATGGTGGCGACAGATGTATTTGAGCTGGTGTAGTTTATCGTGAGTCCAGATCCGACACTGGCTCCGAGCGAGTAGGCCGCATCGCCGTAGGTTTTGCTGAGCGTGGAGGTGACACCGCTGATTGTTTGGGCGACTTTATTCACTGTTAGCGTCTGCGGGACAGAAGTCGCTGCGGCGTAGTTGGTATTACCCGCTTGGCTGGCTGTGATCGTCGTGCTGCCTGCACCGACGAGAGTCACGGTGCCATTTGCTGCGACAGTGGCAACCGAGGTATTTGAACTGGCGTAGGAAACGGTTAAGTTGCTGCTGGCTGTGGCAGTGAGTGCGAAGGCCGCGTCGGTGGCATTCTTGGTCGCCAATGCGCCGAAAGTGATCGTCTGGCTCGCTTGGCTCACTGTGCCGCTGGCGGCGATATTCTGCGTGGCGGCATCGCCGCCGGATACAGCGACATTGCCCGAGTAGCTGCCTGGTGTGGCACTGGCTGGGAGTCGCACATAGACTGTCGTGCTGGCGAGTGTGCCGCTGGCGGAGATCGTGGCGGTCGATCCGAAGCCGCTGCCGGAAGTGAGTG
>Ga0214921_10000945_pt1 | contig 51028 bp, 57 predicted proteins | sample LL1505_MetaG_FD_177992 | JGI IMG/M metagenome (GOLD analysis project Ga0214921, IMG submission 177992) | Freshwater microbial communities from Lake Lanier, Atlanta, Georgia, United States - LL-1505 | ecosystem: Environmental > Aquatic > Freshwater > Lake | place: USA: Georgia | collected... | reverse complement strand
GAAATCCGGTTGCTTTTGAGGCAAGGGCTGAAGATCTTGAAACTCTTGGGTTCATTTCGATAACAATTATTCGACCATCGGCTGGATTTACTGCAAATTGGATATTGCACCCACCGGTTGCTACCCCTACCTCTCTGATAATTAAAATTGATAGATCGCGTAACCTTTGGTACTCAACATCGGTAAGTGTCATGGCAGGTGCGACTGTTATTGAGTCTCCTGTGTGTACACCCATTGGATCAATATTCTCAATGCTACAAACAATTACAACATTGTCCTTGTGATCGCGCATAACTTCGAGCTCATACTCTTTCCAACCAATTATTGACTCTTCAAGTAGAACTTCAGTAGTTGGACTATGTCGCAACCCTGCACCAGCAATTTGATGAAGATCAGATTCGTTGTATGCAATTCCAGATCCAAGTCCTCCCATAGTGAATGAGGGGCGAACAACTACTGGATATTTAAGTTCTTTAACAGCAGCTAAACAATCATCCATGGAGTGACAAATTTTTGATTTAGCCGACTCTCCCCCAATAGTTTCTACAATTTTCTTAAATACTTCTCTATCTTCACCACGTTTAATTGCATCGACATCAGCGCCTATTAACTTGGTTCCATATTTTTCAAATGACCCACGCTCATATAAGGTCATTGCGGCGTTCAGAGCAGTTTGCCCACCAAGTGTGGCTAAAACCGCACTTGGTTTTTCTTTTTCCAAGATCTTTTCAATTACTTCAGGTGTGATCGGTTCGATATATGTCGCATCTGCAAACTCTGGATCAGTCATAATTGTTGCTGGGTTGGAGTTGATTAAAATAACCCTGATTCCTTCACTTCTTAGCACCCGACAAGCTTGTGTTCCAGAGTAATCAAACTCGCAGGCTTGACCAATAACAATCGGGCCACTACCAATTACTAAAACACTAGTTATGGAATTATCTCTAGGCATCTGTTTCCTTTAGACCTAATTTTGGAGATTGCATTAACTGCACAAATCTTTCAAACAAATAAGCAGCATCATGTGGGCCAGCAGCAGATTCTGGGTGGTATTGAACTGAAAAAGCTGGAACTGAGATCATTTCCAATCCTTCTATTACAGAATCATTCAGCGATATATGAGTTACCCGGCCGCTTCCGTAAACAGTGTGAAACTCATTTTCCTTTGGCGCTGCTACTGCGAAACCGTGATTATGAGCTGTGATCTCAACTTTTCCAGTTGTTAAATCAATTACTGGTTGATTAATACCACGATGGCCAAATGGGAGCTTGTAAGTTTCAAAACCTAATGCCCGTCCAAGTATTTGATGGCCAAAACAGATTCCAAAAAATGGAATCTCCTCAACCAAAACTTTTCTAACTAGCTCAATGATATCCACCATTGCAGCAGGATCTCCCGGCCCATTTGATAAAAAGACTCCATCTGGTGAGAGTGCCTCTATTTGTTCAAAAGTTGTTGTTAAAGGTAGAACATGCACCTCTATACCAAGATTTGCCATTGCCTTTGGTGTTGCGCCTTTAATTCCTAAATCAATTGCAGCTACCTTAAATCTCGTTGCTACCCCTTTGGGTGGATAAACAACATATGGTTCTTTAGTCGACACATCAGCTGCTAAAAATGCCCCACTCATTGGCGAAGTTTTACGTACCCGAACCACCATCTCTTCGCGCGTTAATTTAGTATCACTAAAAATTCCAACTCTCATCGCGCCCCGATCACGCAAATGCCTAGTCAGCGCTCTGGTATCAATCCCCTGGATGCCAACGACCTGATAATCAATTAACTCCTGTTCTAAACTTTTTTCACTTCGCCAATTACTGGAAATAGGTGATGGGTTTCTAACTACAAAGCCAGATACCCAAATCTTTTTTGATTCTTCATCACTCTTATTCATTCCGGTATTACCAATATGAGGTGCTGTCATTACGACTATTTGCTTATGGTAGGAAGGGTCAGTTAACGTTTCTTGATATCCAGTCATGCCAGTTGAAAACACTGCTTCGCCAAATGTTTCACCACTTGCTGCCCAGGAGTAACCTTCAAAAATCCGGCCATCATCTAGAACTAGATATGCAGTAGATCGATTATCCATGATTACCATTAACAATCACGCGATTGGATAAAACCAACTTACCGTTATAGATAACATCTGAAATTACCGCCGGTAAATTCATGCCATCAAATGGAGTGTTCTTACTCTTTGATTTTAGATTATTTCGCTCAACCTGCCAGGATGAAGCAGTATCAACGAGAATTAAGTTAGCGGGTTTATTTTCGGTAATCACCTGACCTTGTTGCTTGTAACCTGCAATTTGTGCTGGCTTAACTGACATGCGATCTACTAAATCTGCCCAGCTCATTAATTTACTTTCGATCATGGTCTTAACCACCACTGAGAAAGCAGTTTCAAGTCCGACCATTCCAAATGCTGCTGCCTGCCATTCACAATCTTTATCCTCTGCTGGGTGTGGTGCATGATCAGTTGCAACAATATCAATGATGCCCTCAGCTAGGCCTTCCCTGAGAGCCATCACATCTTTTTGAGTACGAAGTGGCGGGTTTACCTTGTAAATTGGGTCATAGTTTTCCACTAAATCATCAGTTAGTAATAAATGGTGCGGTGTAACTTCAGCCGTTACTTGAATACCGCGCTGTTTTGCCCAGCGAACCAACTCAACTCCACCCGCAGTGGTGAGGTGACAAATATGTAACCTTGATTGCACATGCTCTGCCAACAATATATCTCTGGCGATAATTGCCTCTTCGGCAATTGCTGGCCAACCAGGTAATCCAATCCGGGCCGAAACACTTCCTTCATTCATTTGGGCATTAATTGTTAATCTTGGCTCTTGCGCATGCTGGGCAATAATTCCATTAAATGTTTTCACATACTCAAGGGCTCTGCGCATAATTAGTGGATCAGATACACACTTTCCATCATCACTAAAGATTCTTACTCCAGCTATTGAATCTGCCATTGCCCCGAGCTCTGCTAACTGCTCACCATTTAGACCTCTAGTTACCGCACCAATTGGATTAACATCGCAAAGACCAGCTTCTTTACCAAGTCGATATATTTGTTCAACCACACCAGCAGTATCGGCAACTGGATTTGTATTAGCCATTGATGAGATTGCGGTGTAGCCACCAGCAACTGCTGCTTGTGATCCAGTAAGGACTGTCTCTGAATCTTCCCGGCCAGGTTCGCGTAAGTGAGTGTGCAGATCAACTAAACCAGGTAACAAAAGCTTTCCAGAAGCATCAATTCCATCTGTTTGTTTGCCAGATGATTTACTTAATTTTGATATCACACCATTATTGATCTCTAGATCAACCAAAGAGTTATCAGCTAACTTCGCATTATTAATCTTGATCATTTGGTTTCACCAATCTGTGCGCCGCCAAGTAATTCATACAAAACTGCCATCCGAACTGCCACACCATTCTTAACCTGATCAATTATCACTGATTTAAGATCATCTGCACTGTCTGCTGAAATTTCAAGCCCTCGGTTCATTGGACCAGGGTGCATAACGATTGCATTTTTAGAAAGCTTTGCTAACCGAGCCGAGTTAAGACCATACCTGCGTGAGTACTCACGTTCAGTTGGGAAGAATGAATCTGCCATTCTCTCCAGTTGAATCCGTAACATCATAACTACATCGCAATTTTGAATTTCACTATCAAGATCATATGAAATTTTTACTGGCCACTCATTAACACCAACTGGCAGCAAGGTGGGTGGTGCGACCAAAGTTACCTCAGCACCTAATTTTGTTAGAAGTATTACATTACTTCGAGCAACCCTTGAGTGAAGTATGTCGCCAACAATTAAAACTTTAACTCCAGTTAAATCTTCTTTATCACTTCTTAAATGTTGCTTTATTGTGAAGGCATCTAATAAAGCTTGAGTTGGGTGTTCATGAGTACCATCACCAGCATTAACTATTGCAGCTTGAATCCACTGAGTATCCGCTAAACGTTTTGCAGCTCCCGAGCTGCCATGCCTGATTACTACGGCATCTGCCCCCATTGCCTGCAAAGTTTGGGCGGTATCTTTTAAACTCTCCCCCTTGCTAACTGATGAACCTTTTGCTGAGAAATTAATCACATCAGCAGATAGCCTCTTTGCTGCAGTTTCAAAACTGATTCGAGTTCTAGTTGAATCTTCGAAAAATAGGTTCACAACAGTTTTGCCTCGTAGCGTTGGTAGTTTTTTATTTGGCCCATCGGTAATTGCAGCTAACTCTTTTGCAGTTGATAGAAGATTTAACGCCTCTTGCTTAGTTAAATCTGCAGCGGAAAGTAGGTGGCCCGAGATCATTTGATCAACTCCACAAGATCCTCATCGTCATACTCTGAAAGATGAACCTTCACACTCTCAGTAATTGAGGTTGGAATATTCTTGCCAACGTAATCTGCTCTGATTGGTAACTCGCGATGTCCACGATCGACTAATACTGCAAGCTGAACTGTTTTAGGCCTACCCAATTCGCCAATTGCATCAAGGGCTGCGCGAATAGTTCTGCCGGAGAATAAAACATCATCTACTAAAACTAAGTCCTTTCCTTCAATTCCACCGAGTGGCAATTTTGTAGGAAGAAGTGGTTTAGGGGGTCGAAGTCTTAAATCATCTCTATGCAGAGTAATGTCTAAAACACCGGTTGCTACCGGTCCTTCAATCTCGGTGATGAAGCCACAAATCCGGTCAGCCAAATATGCACCACGGGTTGGAATACCCATTAATACTAAATTATTGATTCCTTGATTATGTTCGATGATTTCATGTGAAATGCGTTTAATAGCCCGATCGATATCGGCGCCAGATAACAAAATACCCATTTACTTCTCCTTCGCCGCCTCTCTGGACGGATCGTTAAAGGAATCGCCGTATATTAGCAGAGATTCTGTGGATATCGAAAATCATCAATTTCGGCGTGTGGCTAACCTGCGGCTATGAATACACATAACCCAGCAGACAGATTACGAATCATAAGAAAATCAAAAGGGTGGAGCTTGCAAGATGTTGAGCGAAACTCAAACGGAAAGTGGAAAGCGGTTGTTATTGGATCTTATGAGAGATCAGACCGATCAATCTCACTTCGCAAAGCAATCTCCCTAATGGAGTTTTATCAAGTACCAATTAGTGAACTGTTTCCGGAGATCTCACCAGAGGCGGAGGCTAGAAGTATTTCAATTAACCTGGCGAAGCTAGCAGATGACCAAAGTATCAACTCTGAAAGCTTGCGTAAATTTACAAAATCAATTGGCGATCGCCGCAAGGATTGGAACGGCAAACTTTTAACAATTAGAGCAAATGATCTGCAGTTTCTTTCTCTGCTTTTAGGTTTAAATGAATCGGCTACCTTGGATTACCTCGCAGAGGCTGATCTACTAATCACTTAAATCGCGATTGAATCCTTAAGTTTTATAATTCTACCCAGCACGCCATTTATATAACCTGAGGATTCATCGGTTGACAAGGATTTAGCCAATTCAACCGCTTCATCACATGCCACCTGAAGATCTATATCTGCTGCCCAAAGAATTTCATATATCGCAATCCGCAAAATATTTCGATCTACTGGCGGCATCCGATCCATATCCCACCCTTGGGCATAGGTAATAATTAACTCATCAATTTTGCTTAAATGATCAGTAACGCCGCTAATAATTGTTAATACATATGGCTCTTGCGATAGTTCAGTAGCGCCACGACTATGAAAAAGATCAGCCGCTAAAACATTCTTTATATCTGCTTCATATAAAAAATCTAAAGCTCTTTTTCTAGCCTTACTACGGGCAGACACGTTTAGTTCGCTCGGCCCAGATATGCGCCGGTGCGAGTATCTACTAACACTTTCTCATCCTGTTTAATAAATAGTGGTACTTGAATCGTTATGCCAGTTTCAACAGTGGCTGGTTTAGTGCCACCTGACGAACGATCTCCCTGTAATCCAGGTTCGGTGTAAGTAATCTTTAACTCGACTGAAGCCGCAAGTTCGATGAATAATGGATTGCCCTCATGAATTGCAACTACAGCGTCAGCATTCTCCAGTAAGTAGTCGACTGCATCGCCAACTGTTTGCTTACTTATTGAAATTTGATCAAAATTTGTTGAATCCATAAACATAAAATCTTCACCGTCGCGATATAAATACTGCATATTTCTTTTATCTACTTGAGCAACTTCAACCTTTACGCCAGCGTTAAAAGTTTTTTCTACAACTTTTCCAGAAAGCACTGATCTCATTTTTGTTCGGACAAATGCTCCACCCTTGCCAGGCTTAACATGTTGAAATTCAATTACATTCCAAAGCTGACCATCTAGGTTTAAGGTCATACCGTTTTTTAGATCATTTGTTGTTGCCATTTTATTCCTATCAATTTAAATCCGACATTATTATCAGAAAATTATTGGGCTAGCCTACCTTGTCAGCCAACTAGTTTTTGCATTGCAATTAAAGCCAGGTTATAGCTCTCAACGCCAAATCCAGCGATTGAACCCTTTACTACCCCGCTGATAACTGAGGTGTGACGGAACTCTTCTCGCGATAATGGATTTGAAAGATGCACCTCAATAACTGGGGCGGTAAGCATTGTTACTGCATCACGAATTGCATATGAGTAATGCGTGAACGCTGCTGGGTTAAATATTACTGGTTGCTTCTTATCTGCCGCATCATGGATCCAAGAGATTAGTTCGCTTTCACTATCACTTTGCTTAATCTCTACTTCAATTCCCAAAGCCTTAGCCTTCTCCTCAATCGCCTTCTTGAGTTGTGGGTAATCAAAATCCCCATAGTGTTTTTGCTCGCGTAGATCTAATCTAGAAAGATTTGGACCATTAAGGACAAGGATCTTCATTTGGCTATTCTCTCATAAACCTTAGCCAATAGGCTGGATGAAACATCCTCAAGCCATACTGGTTTTCCGATTTTACTTATTCCGATAAATCGAACTTTTGATTGCTTTACTTTTTTATCCATAAGTAGCAATGTGCTCAAATTCTTCCAACGACTACGCGGATAGCTAATTGGTAGATTGAAATTCTGCAGTAATTCGCGATGTAACTGAACTGCATCCTCTGATAGTCCTGCTAACTCACGGCTTAACTCAGAAGCAAACACCATTCCAATGCTTACTGCCTCGCCATGGCGCAGCTTATATTTGCTATCTTTTTCAATTGCATGACCAAGCGAATGACCATAATTAAGGATTTCTCTTAATTTACTTTCTTTAAAATCCTTAGAAACAACTTTCGATTTAACCTTAGTGGCACGGTAGATTAACTGCGAATAATCTAAAACATCTTCCTGGACTAAATTAAGAATTCTATAATCTGCAATAAATCCACACTTTATTACTTCAGCCATACCAGCTGATGAATCGCGCTTTGAAAGTTTTTCAAGAAAGGTTGGATCAATTAAGACTCTCGCTGGTGAGTAGAATGATCCGATTAAGTTTTTACCAGCTGATGAATTAATTCCAGTCTTTCCCCCAACACTTGCATCCACCATTCCAGCAAGTGAGGTAGGTATTGCATACCAAGTGATTCCACGTAACCAGGTTGCTGCTACAAACCCAGCCAAATCTGTTGTAGCTCCACCTCCGAAGCCAACTATTGCATCCTGCCGGCTTAATCCAATTGCTGCACACTTTTTCCAAATACGATCTAAGGTTGCTACCGTCTTTTGACTCTCACCATCTGGAGTTGAAAAAATAGTTAAATTTTTACCATCTTTTAACTTAAATAATTTGATAAGCGATGAAGGGGCAATTAATAGGACCTTATTATGCTCCTTACATATCTCTTTAATTGACTCAAGGCCATTGGCTCCTACGACAATTTGGTAGTTGCGATCAGATTTCACATTTATAGATCTCATATTTTGCTCGCTAGCTTTTCGCTAATTATTTTAGCCACCTCTGCTGGCTTATGGCTATCAGAGGAAACAATATCGGTTGCCAAATGCTCATAAATTGGTCGACGCTCACTCATTAGATTCATCCATTGTTGACGTGGGTTAATCAAAAGTAATGGCCTATCTTTATTAAAACCAATCCGAGTAGCAGCTTGCGATATTGAAACATCTATAAAAATAATTGGGAAATCAGCCTTTTCTAGAATATTTTTAATTTGCAGATTTATTGGAGCGCCTCCACCTAATGCAATGACCCCAGAAAAATCTGAAAGAATTTTTTCAACTACCTCTACCTCTATTTTGCGAAAAGCTGGCTCTCCATCATCAACAAATATTTCAGAAATCTTCTTCTGTGCAATTTTTTCAATTTCAGTATCAGTGTCAGTAAACGGCATTGATAATTCCTTTGCCAAGGCACGGCCAATACTAGATTTTCCAGCCCCAGGTGGACCAATTAATACAACCTTATTTAACATTACTTGATTTCTAGGGTTTTAATATAGTTCTCAAAATTGCGTTTAGTTTCTTGAACACTGTCGCCACCAAATTTTTCAAGCACAGCATCAGCAAGTACTAATGCTGCCATTGCCTCTGCCACAATTCCAGCCGCTGGGACTGCGCATACATCTGAGCGTTGGTTTATTGCTTTTGCCCCTTCCCCGGTTGCAACATCAATTGTGTCCAATGCTTTAGGAACGGTTGAAATCGGTTTCATTGCAACTTTAACTCGCAATATCTCGCCATTACTCATGCCACCTTCAGTACCGCCAGCACGATCTGTTCGCCTTACAATCTTTCCAGCCTTATTCTTTTCAATCTCATCATGAGCAACTGAGCCGCGACGCTTTGCAGTGGTAAATCCATCGCCAATCTCAACTCCTTTAATTGCCTGGATTCCCATCATTGCGCCAGCAAGTCGTGCGTCTAAACGCTTATCCCAATGAGTGTGTGAACCTAAGCCGGGGGGCAAGTTATATGCCAAAACTTCTACAACACCGCCAAGAGTGTCTCCATCACGGTGAGCCGCTTCAATCTCTTTAATTATTGCCTCACTTACTTTCTTATCTGCACAACGAACTGGATCTTCATCAATTCTTGCTTTGTCCTTAATTGTTGGTAATTCATAATCTTCATCAACCGATACTTGGCCTATTGAAATTACATGACTTAAAATCTCAATTCCAATGCTTTGCTTAAGGAAAGCACGAGCTACCGCTCCCAATGCAACTCGGGCTGCAGTCTCTCTCGCACTGGCGCGCTCCAGAATTGGTCGAGCATCTGAAAAATTAAACTTTTGCATTCCAACTAAATCAGCATGACCAGGGCGGGGTCTAGTTAATGGCGCATTTCTTGCTAAATCCTTTATTTCCTCATCTGGTACTGGATCAGCACTCATTACCTTTTCCCATTTTGGCCATTCTGAATTCGCAATTTGAATTGCAATTGGTCCACCTTGGGAAAGCCCAAGTCTTATTCCACCCGTAATCGTAATTTTATCGGCCTCAAAATTTTGCCTAGCACCACGCCCAAAACCTAATCGGCGCCTAGATAAATCAAAATCAATATCTTTACTTGTGATTTCAACATGAGCAGGAATTCCTTCAACAATTGCCGAAAGTGCAGGGCCATGAGATTCGCCCGCGGTTAGCCAACGTAGCACAGCACTCTCCAATCAATTAGAGGATTATTATCTCAGATCAATGACTTATCTTGCGCCCTATTTATCCTTGTAATCAGAAAATCTTTGCTAAATATGTTCCGCAAATCATAATGGGTGCGAAGGCAATGGTTCTTGATCCCAGTAATAGAGCATAAATACCACCAATAATCCAAGTATAAGAAAGTGAGTTAAATAATTGGAGGTAGGAATCAAACATTAAGCCCAAGATAGCTGAAAGCTTTATGTCGCCTGCCCCTATCTTGCCCTTTGCTGAAATATTGATCAGCGAATAGATAATTAGATTTATAAACCCAAATTCCCATGCTTTAGCGATCTTAGGTGTCAAAAATATTAAGAGTAAAAAAATATCAAGATTTCTAATTAAATAGGTCTTAATGTCGTACATAGCAACTCGGGCAAGAAAAATAAAAGTTAGGCTTTCAAGTATCACTAGTAAAGATTAGCAAGATGCTACTTACAATATTTTTTGGGTGTGGATTACTTCTTGATAGCTGCGTGGCCTACCTTTAATAACTCTTGGCGCATCTGGTCAAAATCAAATTCCTTCTGAGCAAAGTAGTTTATTTGAAAAAGTGCTTGCTCAACCAAAAGTGATAATCCCCCAATAACAGTTCTGCCTAAATTTTGATACCGCTTTGCTAACTCGGTTGGCCATGGATGATAAATAACCTCAAAAAAATCCGCTTTAGTAGAGATAATTGACAGGCCATCAGTTGCGCCAGCTGGGGTTGTTGAAATAATTAAATCACGATCCTGAATCTCTTCAAACCTGTGCCAATCTAGAAAGCTAAGATCTAGATCTACAGCTGCGGCGTGTAACTGATCATGTCTATTAATTGACCTTGTTAACACAGTCACTTCGGTACCAGTTCCCTTTAATGCCCCAATTGCAGCTCTAGCAGTTCCGCCTGCGCCAAGGATCGAAATCTTTTTACCAAAGTATGGTCGCAGTAGGTTTTTAAATGCTAGTAAGTCGGTGGATAAGCCAATACTTCCCGTTGACTCAAAGATAATGGTGTTAACAGATGCTATTTGCTTTGCAACTGGATCAACCCTATCTACAAACCCTATTGAAATTTCCTTGAGCGGCATAGTTAACGCAAGTCCGCGATATCCAGCCTTCTTTGCATTGAAATAGAACTCACCAAATTTATCTTCAGTGATTTCCTCAGACAAAAATTCCGCTTCAATGCCTAATAATTTGTATGCTGTTGAATGAAGAAGAGGCGAAAGAGAATGACCTATCGGGCTGCCAGCCACTGCCATCTTTATCATTTAAATAAACCTGCCTCTTCATTTTTTCTAAACTCATTTATCCAAATGTTAAACTGGCTAAATGAACTAGTGAACCTAGTATCTTGCGGCTTGACTGTTATGAAATATATCCAATCACCAGATTCTGGATTAACTGAAGCATTAAGTGCTTCCTGTCCTGGACTACCAATTGGTCCCGGCGGAAGTCCCCGATACTTGTAAGTGTTATACTTGGAGTTTACCTCTAATTGCTTGTAAGGCAGGCGTATTTTTCCCCGACGGTTAGTTGCATAGTCAACAGTGGCATTCATCTGGAGCGGCATCCCAATTTTTAATCGGTTATATATAACTCTGGCAATTTTTGTGAAATCCTGCCTGTCGCCTTCTGCTTGAATTATTGAAGCTATTGTCACCAACTCAAACGGTGAGAATTCATTAAAACCCTGATCGATCTTGCTAGTTTTTGCTGCAAGATTAAACCTTTGAATCATTTTATTAACAGCTGTGTCAGTTGTAGTACCAGGAGTAAAAGAATACTGAGCTGGAAATAAGAAGCCCTCTAAATTAGAAGTTTTATATATCTTATCTGGCTTTACGGATACTGATAAATTCCCAGAAACTAAATTTGATTTTTTAAGCATATCAAGAATCTCATTTTTCCTTAGTCCTTCAGTGAAACCAAAAACACCACGATTTCGCTTCGTGTCAAGTAGTTGGTCTAAAGCAGCTTTTGCAGAAATTTTAAGATCGATCTCGTGAATGCCTGGTGATATCGAAGTAGATCGTTTTTCGTTAATTGCTAGTTTATAGAAGACTTTACTTGCCTTGATAACGCCAGATTTATAAAGCTTTTCGGCAATTTTTGTACCAGTATCTCCAGACTCAATTAATACATCAACTCTCTGACTCGAGTTTGTATCTAGATAATCGTTCAATAGAAAAGCATTATGAATCGAATTAGCGCTAAAAGTGAAGACTAATACACTTAAAACTATAGCAATATACTTTTTCAAAAGATTTCACCAATAGATGTTCCCGATTTCTCATTCAAAATTGCACTTTCTAGAATATTTACAGCAGCAATTTGATCAATTACCGCCTTACTCTCTTTAGAATTTTTCCCAGCTTCCCTCATTTGTGAATATGCACTTGCAGTAGAAAGGCGTTCATCAACTAGATAAATTGGCCCTGAAAAAATACTTTGGACTAATTTTGCAAAATCGATTGCTTGCACAGATTTTGGACTATTTTCTCCAGATAAATGTCTTGGATTTCCAACTACTGCGTAAATAGGTTTGATAGCACTGAATATCTCAGTTAGTTTTTCAGCCAACTTTTCATCATTCAAAATAGTTGCGTGTGGCGATACTAAAATTGACTCAGAATCTGAAGTTGCAACACCAATTCGCTTCTCGCCAAAGTCAAAACCAATCCTTGTTCCAATAGCGATTGGTTTAGTCATTTTTCACTCTATTTCTAATTGATCTTCCCATTTATTAAGTTTGTAATTTCAGATAATGCTTTATCAATAGATTTAGCATCTACTCCCCCACCTTGCGCAAAATCATCCTTTCCACCGCCGCCACCACCAAGAACTGCAGAACCAGTTTTTATTAATTCACCAGCCTTAATACCCAATTTATTTGCCTCTGGAGAAACAGCTGCAACCAGCAATGGCTTTGAACTATTAACCGTAGCAAGCACAATTACACCAGACTTAATCTTCCCTTTTAAATCTATAGCAATCGAACGCATATCATCTACTGAAATATCATCCGCCAAATGCTCGCTGATTAAATTAATACTCCCGATAGATTTAGCTTTTTTAACTAAATCCCCTGCAGAAGCCATTGCCTTTGCGCTACGAACGGCGGAAAGCTCTTTCTCCATACCTTTCATTTTTTCTACCAATTCTGAAACACGTTGAGGCAATTCATCCGCCCGAACGCCTTTAATAATTTCAGTCAATGAATTAAGCAATACATGCTCCCGTGCTAAGAATTTATAAGCGTCATAGCCAACAAGAGCTTCCACACGTCTAACGCCAGCACCAATTGAAGATTCAGATAGCAATTTAACCAATCCAAGTTGACCAGATCTTGATACGTGGGTGCCACCACAAAGCTCTTTTGCCCATTCACCAACACTTACTACCCGAACTTGATCACCATATTTTTCGCCAAATAGCGCCATTGCACCCATTGCGCGAGCAGCATCTTGTGACATCACCTCTGCATGAACTTGTAAATCGGCAATTAACAACTCGTTCACTCTGCTTTCTACATCATTAAGAACTGATACAGGGACAGCAGATGTAGATGGAAAATCAAATCTAAATCGACCTGGCGCGTTCTCAGATCCTGCCTGAGTTGCCGTTTCACCCAAAGCTTCTCGAAACGCTTTATGAACCATATGAGTGGCTGTATGAGCTCTTGAAATAGCTAACCTGCGTTCTAAATCTATATCTGCAATTGCAGCTGACCCATTTTTTACTACTCCACTTAATACCGTTCCACGATGAACAATTAATCCAGGCAATGGTGTCTGAACATCATCAATTTGAATTACCGCACCGCTAGCCAGTTTTATTGTTCCGCCATCTGCTAATTGACCGCCACCTTCAGCATAAAAAGGTGTGCGATCGAGAGTTATTTCAATCTCGACGCCAGGATTAGCCTCTGAAACACTTTTGCCATCGACTAGTAACCCAGTTAATTTTGCTTCAGCATAAATATTTTCATAGCCAATAAATTTTGAAGTTCCAGATTTATCAACTATTCCACGATACTCAGTTAAATCAGTATGGCCACTCTTTTTCGCCTTAGCATCTGCTTTAGCTCGATCTCTTTGTTCATTCATTAACTTTCTAAAGCCCACTTCATCAACGCCAAGTCCTTGCTCGCGCGCCATTTCAAGGGTTAAATCAAATGGAAAGCCATAAGTATCATGCAACTTAAATGCAGTATCAGCCGATAAAGATTTGCTCTTTGAACTCTTTAGCTCACCTGCTGCTAAATCGAAAATAGTTGTTCCGCTCTTTAAAGTCTGAATAAAACTATCTTCTTCTGCCTCTGCAATTGCCAGAATTCGATCAGATCCACTTACTAACTCTGGATACTGTGGTCCCATAGCCTTAATTGAACTCTTAATTAACTCACCCATTACAACCTCTTGTGAGCCAAGTAATCTCATATTACGTATCGTGCGTCGCATCATTCTTCTTAGAACATACCCTCTGCCCTCGTTGCCTGGGGTAATGCCATCACCGATTAGCATCATTGCAGTTCGGGCATGATCTGCAACAACTCGAAGTGATACATCAGATTTTTCATCTTTTCCATACTTAACTTTTGTTAGTGCAGATGCCTTATCAAGAATTATTTTTGTAGTGTCAATTTCGTAAATATTCTCAACGCCCTGCAGTAGCGCAGCAGTTCGTTCTAGCCCCAGTCCAGTGTCAATATTTTTAGCTGGCAGCTCTCCAACAATTGGAAAAGCATTCTTGCCCCCGCCCTCGCCGCGGATATTTTGCATGAAAACTAGATTCCAGATTTCTAGATAGCGGTCTTCATCGGCAATTGGCCCACCCTCTTTGCCATAAGCACTTCCTCTATCAAAGTAAATTTCTGAACATGGACCGCAAGGACCGGGAACTCCCATTGACCAAAAGTTATCTGCCATCCCGCGTCGCTGAATTCGATTCTTTGGAACGCCAACTTGTTTCTCCCAAATTTGCGCTGCCTCATCATCATCTTCATAAACCGTTACCCAAAGTTTGTCCTCACTAAATCCATATCCACCGTCGGATGTTGATTTAGTTAGCAATTCCCATGCAAGAGAAATCGCGCCTTCTTTAAAATAATCTCCAAAAGAAAAATTACCGCACATTTGAAAGAAAGAAGCGTGCCGGGTGGTCTTACCAACTTCATCGATGTCTAATGTTCGAACGCACTTTTGAACTGAGGTAGCACGTTTATATGGTGGCTTAACTTCACCAAGAAAAAATGGTTTAAAGGGAACCATGCCAGCGTTGACTAATAAAAGATTTGGGTCATCAGCAATTAGTGAAGCAGAAGGAACGACAGTATGGCCAAGTTTTAAAGAATTACCCTCTTCAAAGAAATTTAGCCAGCGGGATCGAATATCAGCGGAGTTCATCACTACGCCTTCGCTTTACTTTTTTTCTTACCCTTTTTCTTTAGCTTTGCCGCTGTAACAAGGGCGGCGGCTGCCTTCATGGCTAATGGGTTTTCATCAAGAAAAGATTCAGTTGCACTTGTAACTTTTTTAGTAAGTCCTTCAATAGATTTTCCTGCATTACTAATGCTTTGTAGTGGACCGTTAATCATCCTAATAGTTTTTGTAACTTCATCAATTAAACGAGATGCTCGGACTACCGTGTAGGAAATCGCGATCGCGATCACCGCAAGGGATGACGCAGCAATTATCGTTGCAATTCCACCTGGGCCCATGTTGGGAAGAATACCTGAAAAGGTGGGAACTACTTGGCAGCGGCTGGAGTATCGACCCCAGTCTCTTTGCGTTGTGCTGGTGTAATCGGTGTCGGTGCGCCAGTAAGTGGATCACCGCCACTTGCAGTCTTTGGAAATGCAATGACTTCTCGAATTGATTGTGCCCCAGCTAGTAATGCGCATAATCGATCTAAGCCGAGAGCAATTCCTCCATGTGGCGGTGGTCCATAATTAAATGCTTCAAGTAAAAATCCAAATTTACTCTCTGCCTCTGCTTGTGAAAGTCCGATTGTTTTGAAAACTCGTTGCTGAACCTCTCGTTGATGGATTCGAATTGATCCACCACCAATCTCATTTCCATTTAAAACAATGTCATATGCATAAGCAAGTGCTTCTGCAGGGCTCTTATCAAAGTTGTCAGCAAACTCCGGTTTTGGCCCAGTGAAAGGATGATGAACTGCAGTCCATCCAGCGGCAGGATTATCACCATCTACTGGCTCAAACATTGGTGCATCAACTATCCAAACAAATTTCCATAATTTTTCGTCAATTAAATTGCATCGCACGCCGATTTCCAGACGAACTGCGCCCAGTAGATTCTGTGATGCAGTTGTTGAGCCAGCTGCGAAGAAAATAGCGTCGCCGTTTTTTGCCCCAACCGTTGCTGCGATATTTGAACTTTCTTTTTCTGAGAGATTTTTTGCAACTGGTCCGGATAGCGATCCATCTGCACCCACTAAAATATATGCAAGCCCTTTAGCCCCTCTAGCCTTGGCCCAATCCTGCCAAGCATCCAATTCACGACGTGGTGAATCTGCGCCGGATGGCATTACTACAGCTCCTACATATTCGGCTTGGAAAACTCTGAATGATGTTTCCTTAAAGAATTCAGTTACATCTACTAACTTATTCTCAAATCTTAAATCTGGCTTATCAGAACCATAATTCTTCATTGCGTCCCGATATGTCATATGTGGAATCGGGGTTGGAATTTTATAGTTAACAACCTTTTCAAAAACTGAAGCTAACACCTTTTCAGCAATTGCAATCACATCTGCTTGGTCAGCAAAAGAGATCTCAATATCTAGCTGGGTAAACTCTGGTTGACGATCTGCTCTGAAATCTTCATCTCTGAAACAACGAGCGATCTGGTAATAGCGCTCCATGCCAGCAACCATTAACAATTGCTTAAACAATTGCGGAGATTGTGGCAACGCATACCAAGATCCAGGTTGTAGTCGGACTGGAACTAGAAAATCTCTGGCACCTTCTGGTGTTGAACGAGTTAGATATGGAGTTTCGATTTCAAGAAAATCAGCACTAGCCATTACATCTCTGATCGCACTTGTTACCTTGGAGCGCAAGCGTAGATTTTTTGCTGGACCTTCTCTACGTAAATCTAAGTAGCGATATTTAAGTCGTACCTCTTCTGAAATATTTCCGATATCACCGCTATCAACTGGGAACGGAAGTGCCGCAGCTTCACTTAAAACCTCAAGAGATTCACATACCACTTCAATTTCACCTGTTGGAATATCTTTATTCTCATTACCAGCTGGTCGAAGCTTTATCGTTCCAGTAATTAAGACGCACCATTCTGCTCGTAATTCACCAGCGATTTTCTCGTCATTAATGACAACTTGAACTGCTCCAGTTGAATCGCGCAAATCAATAAACGCTACGCCGCCATGATCTCGCCGGCGCGCCACCCAGCCCGCAAGAACCACTTTATTTCCAACGCTTTTAGCATTCAAAGTGCCAGCGTCATGGGTACGGAGCATTAAATTGAACTTCCTATTCGTTTTATTAAATCTGAAGCGGTAAGAGTACTAGAGAAGACTTCTCCACTACTCATCAATTTCAACTCACACTTACCGCTTGCAATCTCATCATCACCAATAACCAGGCCGTACAGTGCACCACTCTTATCGGCTGCTTTCATTCCACCCTTAAGACCACGATCGCCATAGGCCATGTCACAAGTAATCCCCGTGTTTCGCAACTCAGATAAAAGTTTGAAAGCCGCCGTTTTACCTTTTTCGGTAATTGGTGCAATAAACAATTTAAGTTGATTTATATCTGTCGGCAAGCAATCTTCAGCAAGGGAAGCCATAAGGATCCGATCAACTCCAAGTCCAAATCCAATTCCACTAACGTCAGATCCACCAAGTGAATTCATTAAACCGTCATATCGCCCGCCACCACCGATACCAGATTGAGCTCCTAGTAGAGGGTGGTCAAATTCAAAAGTTGTACCGGTGTAGTAATCAAGGCCTCGAACCATCCTAGGGTTGATGGTGTAGGCAATTCCAAGTTCAGCAAGTATGTTTTTTACTTCTTCAAAATGCGCCTTGCTCTCATTACTCAAATAATCTAGCAATAGCGGTGCTTTAGACATCGCTTGTTTAATCTCTTCTCTTTTATCATCAAATAATCTCAGTGGATTTAATTTCGCCCTTGCAGAGGTCTCTTCATCGAGTTTCAAACCGGATATGAACTTAACTAGTTCGGTGCGGTGTGATTCTCGGCTTTTGGAATCACCAAGAGAGGTGATATTCAGTTTGTATTGCTTCAGCCCTAGTGCTTTGAAGGCACTATCTGCCACCGCAATTACTTCAGCATCTATCTCTGGATCGTTGTAACCAATTGCTTCAATTCCAACTTGATAAAACTGGCGATAACGACCGGCTTGCGGCCGTTCAGCGCGAAAGAAAGCTCCAGAGTAAAAAAGTTTTACTGGTAATTGGCCACGGTCAAGATTATGTTCAATCACTGCTCGCATTACACCAGCAGTTCCTTCTGGCCGAAGTGTTAATGATCGTCCACCTCTGTCCTCAAAGGTGTACATCTCTTTACTTACAACATCTGTTGATTCACCAACACCTCGAGTAAAAACTTCAGTATCTTCAAATACTGGTAATTCAATTAAAGAATACCCAGCCAACTTTGCAGTATTAATTAGTTGATCTCTAACAAATTCAAATTGTTCGGAGTTTGGCGGGAAGTACTCACTTACTCCCTTAGGCGCTTGAAACTTACTCAAGATTCACCGCCCATTCTGATTAAGAAAATCATCTTGCAGGTAAGGGTTTCTTACGCGCTCTATGGCGATTGTAGTTTGCCCACCATGCCCAGGCAGGACATTTAGGTCATCAGGAAGTGTCAAAATTCGCTCTCGCAAGGTTTTGCGCATCTGAATTGCCGATCCAGTCGGAAGATCGGTTCTTCCAATACTGCCGGCGAACAACACATCCCCCGAAATAAGTTGTTGATTATCAACGGTATAGATCACTGAGCCTTTGGTGTGGCCTGGTGCAAAAATTGCGCCGATTTCTAAACCAGCAATCTCAAAGTGAGAAAAATCCTCAACCTCAACAACATCATCTGGTTCCTTAAAGTTATCGCCTCCAAATGCAGCGATTAATTGTTCACTAACACCACCCTTATCGATGGCGCCAGTTGGGTCAGTAAGTAAAAATCTATCGTCGCTAGTTATAAATGTTCGCATTGGGGTTTGCTTAGTTAGAGGCAAAACCGAAAAAATATGATCAAGGTGCCCATGGGTAATTAAAATTCCTACTGGCTTTAAATTGTGTTCAGAAACTTTTTCAACTATTTCTTTTACCAAATTTGGCTTAGCTATACCCGGATCAACAATCACGCACTCTTGGCCAACACCAGTTGCCAAAATCCAACAGTTTGTTTCAAAGTAGGGAGCAATTACCCGATCAACAAGCATTTTCACCCCCACCGCTCATCCTTTTTTCTCGTTCAAATTTCGCTAAATTCAGGTGATTAGGCTATCTTTTAGTCAGTACCAAACCCAGTAATCAAAGACGCAAAAGCGAAAATGATTACTACGCCCCCATATAACGAGATCTGTATTACAGAGATCGCGCAACGAAAGGTAATTATCATGGAGAATACAAATACACCCAACCTTTCGAATACTGGGGCGGCAGCAGCACTTATTGGTGATCCAGCAAAATTCGGTCGAGTCGGCGAAGATGGAACTGTTTACGTAATTACACCAACTGGAGATCGCGCCGTTGGGTCATATCCTGGAAAGAGTCCAGAAGAAGCACTTGCTTATTTTGTTAAAAAATTTGAAATGGCAGCTTCTGAAGTTGCACTCCTTGCCGCACGAATCAGATCTGGTGCAATGGTGCCAAGTGATGCACACGAAGCAGTTAACAAACTTAGAACTCAGATAACTGAACTAAATGGTGTTGGTGATCTTGCAAATTTAGCTTCTTCATTAGAAAAAATCCCAGCATTAATTTCTGAGCATGAAGGTGCCTATCAAGCACGTAAAGCTGCACAAAACGCAGAACGTAAGGCTCGCAAAGTTGAAGCAGAGGCGATCAAAGAAAAGATTGTTGCCGAAGCCGAAAGCCTGATCGATTCCGTTGCTTGGAAGGTAACAACTGCCAGACTGAAAGAGTTATTAGATGATTGGAAGAAAGCACCAAGACTAGACAAAAAAATTGATGCAGCGCTTTGGAAGAGATTCTCCTCATCTCGCAATAAATTTGATAAACGCCGCCGGGTTCACTTCTCAAATCTTGATTCAGAGCAGAAAAAGGTTGCTTCTACTAAAGAAGTAATTGTTAAAGAGGCTGAAAGTCTTGCTAACTCTAGAGAGTGGCTAAACACTGCAAAAAGATATAAGGAATTGATGGACCAATGGAAGGCTTCTGGCCGTGGCAAGAAATCTGCCGACACTGCACTTTGGAATAGGTTTAAAGCTGCTCAAGATACTTTTTTCAAGGCAAAGAATGCTGACATGGATAAGCGTAAAAACTCTATGGTAGAAAATCTGGCTAAACGAGAAGCAATGATTGTTGAGTTTGAAGCATTGCTACCAATTTCTGATTTAAAATCTGCCAAGAATAAGTTCTATGACTTAATGGGTAAGTGGCAAAAAATTGGCATGACCGATCGTAAAAAGCGTTCCACATTTGATGCTCGAATCAAAAAAGTAGAGGACGAAATAAATGAGTTAGAACGTAATTTTCAGCGTAAGAGTGATCCAAGTGCTAAAGCACAAGCAAATAAAGTTGTGCAAGGCTTGGCTGAAGCAATTGAAAATTATGAGAAGCAAGCCGCAAAGGCAGAGGCTGCTGGTCAAACCGCTAAAGCGATGGTGGCACGCGAAGCTGCTGCAGCTCGTAGAGGTTGGTTAGAGCAGGCTCAAAAGGGCTTAACTGAATTTACGAATTAATTATTAAATATACGATCAACATCATAAACACCCTCAATAGTCCTAACCGCTGCTAACACCGCATCTAGGTGTGAAGCATCTGCCATCTCAAATGAGAATTTACAGATTGCAGTTTGATCTTTATTGGTAACGACTGAAGCACTCAAAATATTTACATGTTGATCAGATAGTGATTTTGTGACGTCAGATAAGAGACGTGCTCGATCAAGGGCTTGAACCTGAATATTCACTAGAAAAGTACTCTTCGCTGACAAATTCCATTTTACTCCGACCATCCGGTCGCCTTGATGAATTTTAAGGTCCCCAATATTTATGCAATCTGCTCGGTGAACCGAGACACCACTGCCTCTAGTTATAAAGCCAGTTATTTTATCTCCAGGAACAGGAGCGCAACATCTAGCAAGTTTTACTAGTACATCACCAGCACCTTCAACATCAATGCCTGTGGCACTTTTACGTTCACGTTTAACTGTATTTAAAAGCGGAGATAAATCATTCTCTGGATGAGCATCTACGGTGCTAATTAGGGCTGTTAACTTTTCAATAACTGAATGAGCCGAGACATGTCCATTACCAACCGCTTCATACATAGTTTCAATATCTTCATATCTAAGATCATGGGCTAGTTCTAATAAAGCATGACCACCCAATATTTTTTGTAGCGGTAATCCAGCTTTTCTCATTTGCCGAGCAATTGACTCTTTACCGGCTTCGATCGCCTCTTCTTTACGCTCTTTTGAAAACCACGCTTTAATTTTTGATCTAGCCCTAGATGAGGTTACAAAATTCAACCAATCATGACTTGGCGCCGCATTAAGTCCTTTGTTAATTACAACATCGACTACATCACCATTTGTTAGGTGCGATTCAAGCGGAACTAATTTTCCATTTACTTTAGCTCCAACACATTTATTGCCAACCTCAGTGTGAACTGCATAAGCAAAGTCAACAGGTGTTGAACCAGAAGGCAAAGCGATTACACTTCCTTTTGGTGTAAAAACAAATACTTCAGGAGTTCTTAAGTCATAACGAAGAGTTTCTAGGAAATCACCGACATCTTCACTCTCTTGCTGCCATTCATGCAACTGACGCAGCCAAAGCACTTCAGGGCTTTTTCCAGATTCGGTATTTTTTGATTTATATTTCCAGTGCGCGGCAATTCCATACTCAGCCCGTGCGTGCATATCAAAGGTACGGATTTGAATTTCAACCGCTTTACCATTGGGCCCAATTACCGTGGTGTGAAGTGATTGATAGAGATTAAATTTTGGCATTGCAATGTAATCTTTAAATCGACCAGGCACCGGACTCCAGCGTGCGTGAATTGATCCTAATACCCCGTAACAATCACGAACTGAATCAACTAAAATTCTAATTCCAACTAAATCATAAATATCGTTAAATTCACGGCCTCTAACTACCATTTTTTGATAAACGCTATAGAAATGTTTTTGCCTCCCAATGACTTGCGCACTTATTCCTTCTATTTTTAAATCTGCATCTATTGCAGTTACTACCTCTGAAGTTAATTGATCTCGAGCAGGAGACCTTTCCCCTACCAATCTTTCAATTTCCTCAAACTTTTTTGGCTCTAATATCTTGAAAGAAAGATCTTCTAGTTCCCATTTAATTGCATTCATACCTAGTCGGTGTGCAAGTGGGGCGTAGATATCAATTGTCTCTTTTGCTTTTCGTTGAGCGGTTTCTGGCGCAATAAAATCCCAAGTTCGAGCGTTATGAAGTCGATCTGCTAATTTAATTACTAAAACTCTGATATCTCGAGACATTGCCACAACCATCTTGCGGAGTGTTTCTGCCTCTGCAGTTGGCCCATAAGTTAATTTATCAAGTTTTGTTACGCCATCTACTAAAGAGGTTACCTCATCACCAAACTCACTCTTTATTTGCTCTATTGAATATGTTGTATCTTCTACTGTGTCATGCAATAAGGCCGCCATAACAGTAGGCAGGTCCATACCCAGCTCAATTAATATTTGCGCAACTGCAACCGGGTGAGTTATATAAGCTTCACCAGATTTACGAAGTTGACCAGCGTGTGCTTTTTCGGCGGCGATAAATGCACGCTCGAGATCCTTATTTGAGAATCCAGGGTGAGATTGAGTTAAACCATCAACTAGCGGCTTTAACAATTCAATTGTTGTCATAGCGCTATGGCTGTCTTGTTATTTTATAATATTAGCGACGTCGATAACGCTTTGGCTGGTTTCGTGGACCACGATTAGCCTGGTTATCTAAAACTGGAGTTTCAACTGCTTTATCGCCCCGACTTCCTACCCGCTTTGCGAGAGCCTGCATTGCTGGCTCCCGCTCACGTAAAGCGGCAAGAATTGGTGTTGCGATAAATATTGATGAGTAGGTTCCGGTAGCAAGTCCGATAAACAAAGCTAGTGATAAATCTTTTAGTGTTCCAGCGCCAAGTAAACCCGCGCCAACGAAAAGAATTGATCCAACTGGAAGAAGTGCGATAAAAGAAGTATTAAATGAACGAACTAAAGTTTGGTTAACCGCCAAATTTGCTGCCTGTGAATAGGTGCTCTTGCCGCTTGATGCAATTCCACGAGTATTTTCGCGAACCTTATCAAACACAACCACTGTGTCATAAAGTGAATAACCTAAGATAGTTAAGAACCCAATTACAGTAGCCGGGGTCACCTCAAAACCAACTAGTGCATAAATTCCAACGGTAATAAATACATCGTGAATTACCGCAATAATTGCTGCAATTGCCATTTTTGATTCAAATGCCATTGCAAGGTAAAGCATCACAACAATTAAGAATCCAAATAATCCATAAAGGGCTTTGCGAGTAATTTCCGCACCCCAGGATGGTCCAATTATTTGAGAATCAATTGAGTCAACACTCACTCCGAATTTTGTAGCTAATTTATCCTCGACTGCAGTTTGTTGAACCGAAGTTAATGCATTTGTTTGGATTCTTACCTTGTCATTACCAATCTTTTGAACAATTATTTGAGTTGTAATTCCAGCCTCAGTTACAGCTGACTCAGCAGAAGTTACTGAAGAATTTGGTGAAGTCACAGTAAATGATGACCCACCCTTAAATTCAATACCTAAATGTAAACCTTGTGTGAAAAGTGTTGCTGCGGAGGCAAGAATTAATAAGCCAGAGAAGGAATACCAAATCTTTCGCTTACCAATAAAATCAAATGAAGATTCGCCACGGTATAAGCGACCACCTATTCCAGAGAGCTTAGCCATTATCTATTCCCCTCAATTGGCAAATTACTTGTTGCAACTATTCCTAGTGATTTCGCTGAGAAGCCAGATAATGGGCGGCCTTCGCTATAGAAGGGCAATTTTGCCAGAACTGTCATTAAAGGCTTTGTAAAGAAGAAAACAACAATTAAGTCAATAACAGTGGTGAGTCCGAGTGTAAATGCAAACCCTCTTACGCCGCCTACCGCGAAGAAATAAAGAACTACGGCAGCAATCATAGAAACCGCATCGGCAACAATTACTGTGCGACGGGCACGCTTCCATCCAGTTTCAACTGCAGATTTAAGTGACCGGCCTTCTCGAACTTCATCTCGAATACGCTCAAAGTAAACAATAAATGAGTCTGCAGTAATACCAATTGCCACAATTACTCCCGCAATACCTGCAAGAGTCAATGTAAATCCAATTGCCTTACCTAATAACAAGATGGATAGAAGCGCAATTGCGCTTGCAACCAACAAGGAACCAACAGAGACAATTCCTAAACCACGGTAATAAAGAACTGAGTAAAGAATTACTAGTAATAGTCCAAGTGCTCCAGCAATTAAGCCACCCCGGAGCTGATCGGCACCTAGAGTTGGTGAAATCTGTTGAACCTCACCACGATCAAAAGCTAAAGGCAATGCACCATACTTTAAAACATTTGCTAAATCTTGTGCTTCAACTTGTGTGAAACTGCCAGTAATTTGCGCAGTTCCAGTATTGATTGGTTCGTTAATTCTTGGCGCAGAGTAAACCAGACCATCTAGAACAATCGCAGCTTGATTTTGTGGAGATGGCAAAGATGTAAGTCGAGTTGTCATTGCACCAAACTTGCTAGTTCCTTCGCCATTAAAATCTAAAACTACATACCAACCAGCTGCATTTTGAGTGCTGATCACAGATGAAGCTTTTGTTACTTGGCGACCTAAAACTTCTGCTGGTGCCAAAATATATTTAGCTGTACCTTCGCGGTCACAACTAATAATCGCCACTGACTCACTTACGCCACCGCCACCTTGCCGGTTTTGTGCAAGTGTGCAATCTAGGGCTGCAAACTGAGAATTTAATTCCGGCGTTACTCCAGCCGGTAGCGTTACATTTGTTGCATCACTACTTGTAGTTGTGGCATTTGGCGCTCCTACTGCCAATACCGGTCTGAACCTAAGCTCAGCAGTTTGACCGACTAAGTCAACAATTCTTCGTCCAGTTTCACCAGGAACAGAAATAATTATCTGACGATTCACTCCAGTGCCTTGAGCAGAAACCTCTGACTCAGCAACACCTAAAGAGTTAACACGTTGACGAATAATTCCCACTGCCTGATCAATAGCTTCAGTAGTTACTTTTCCAACTTGGCCTTCTTCGATTCGAGGCTGCAAGGTAACGCTGGTTCCGCCTTGAAGATCTAGACCTAATTTAAATGATGTTGCGCCAACTGCAAATGCAATACCGGTGAAAGCCAGAATTGTAAGAAGCAAAATTGAGATCGTGCGAACTGCACGTGATTGGGTACTAGCAATTTTATTGGCAGACATGAGGGACAAGTCTAGGCTGAGGTGAGTTTATTGAGAAATCCAACCAAAGTTGCCTCTAATTTATGCGTTATTTACTGATTATTGCGCGATATCTGGATCTTGATCAAAGAGTGAGGCATCTGTGCCAATCTGTGCAGATAGCGGTGGTTTAATTCCAAGATGTGCCCAGCCAGCTGCAGTAGCAACTCTGCCACGTGGCGTGCGTGCTAAAAATCCCATTCGAACTAAAAATGGTTCTGCAAGTGATTCAATAGTTTCTATCTCTTCACCCACTGCCATCGCAAGTGTAGATACTCCAACTGGACCACCATTAAAGTTTTTAACTAATGCGGTTAAAACAGACTTATCAAGTCTGTCTAGCCCAATTTCATCAACCTCATATATTTTAAGCGCAGCCATTGCATGCTCAAGATGAACAACCTTCTCTTTATTTACTTGGGCGTAATCTCTAACTCGACGCAACAAACGATTTGCAACCCGTGGCGTTCCGCGAGATCTTGAAGCAATCTCAGCAACTGCAGCTTTATCTATTTGTATTTCTAATAAATCTGAACTGCGCTTAATTATTTGGGCTAACTCATCAGCTTCATAAAAATCTAATTGCGCAGTAAAGCCAAATCGATCCCGAAGTGGGCTTGGCAACAAACCTGCTCTAGTTGTGGCACCAACCAATGTGAAATGCGGAAGATCTAGCGGAATTGAGGTTGCGCCTGCACCCTTGCCAACAATCACATCAACTCGAAAATCCTCCATCGCAAGATAAAGCATCTCCTCCGCTGGGCGAGACATTCGATGAATCTCATCAAGAAAAAGAATTTCACCTTCAACTAATGAAGAAAGAATTGATGCTAAATCCCCTGCATGTTGAATTGCAGGCCCGGAGGTAATTCGAATTGGTGAGTCCATCTCAGATGCAACAATCATTGCCAATGTAGTTTTACCAAGACCAGGTGGGCCTGAGAAAAGAATATGATCTGAAACTGATTTACGTTCCTTTGCGGCAGATAAGAGCAGATTTAACTGGTCTCTTACTCTAAATTGCCCAACAAACTCACCTAGTGTTTTAGGCCTAAGGGCTAGCTCTGCAACCCGCTCAGCATCATCGGCGCCTTGATCAATTATGCGATCTGTCATTATTTCTTACCACCTGTTTTCAATGCTAACTTCAAAATTTCCGCGGCATGAAGGTTTTCAATCTTTTCAGATCCAGCAATCTGCGAAATCATTGCACTAGATTCTTTTGCCGAGTAACCAAGGCCTTGCAAAGCATTTTCTACCTGGTTGGTAATAGAAAGTTTGGCACTCACACTACCGCCGGCAAAATTTGCCACCTTATCCTTTAACTCAAGTACTAACCGCTGCGCACCCTTTTTACCAAGACCTGGCACAGCCTCTAAACTTTTCAAATTAGAAGAAACAATTGCATTAGCGATTACTGAGGCTTCACTCGCTGCCAAGATAGATTGCGCAACCTTTGGGCCAATTCCAGTTACTGATAAAAGTAATTCAAAGAAATCACGGTCAATTAGATCTACAAAACCATAAAGAGTAAGCGCATCTTCCCTAACAATTAGGTAAGTATGAAGATTTACTAATTTGCCTACTTGCATTTGCGCTGCAACTCGAACTGGCAACTGCACCAGGATTCCTACCCCGCCAACCTCAACGACAATTGAACTTATTGATGTTGATTTAACTGTGCCAGATATCGAACTGATCATCGCTTCTTAGTCACCTTTTTCTTTGCGGTTGCCAATCTGGCATTTCCCACACCTCGCCAATGATGGCAGATTGCTAGTGCCAAGGCATCAGTACTATCTACTGGTTTTGGAATTTCTTTTAATTTAAGCAACCTTTTTACCATCTGTGCTACCTGCTTCTTATCTGCCCGCCCCGATCCAGTAACTGCAGCTTTAACCTCACTTGGAGTGTGCATTACAACTGGAATTCCAGCTTTTGCAGCAAGCAATAAGGCAACACCTGCGGCCTGACCGGTTGCCATTGCAGTGCGCACATTTAGTTGCGAAAAGACTCGTTCAACTGCAATTACATCTGGCTTATATTTACTTATCCAAATTGAGATCTCTTTTTCTAATTCAAGCAATCTAAATTCAAGTGGCGCATCTATATCAGTTTGGATTACACCAACTCCAACCATTTCCAACTTTTGTGGTCCAGTTGAATCAACAATTCCGATACCGCACCGAGTTAAGCCGGGATCAATTCCTAAGACGCGCATGGGTAAAGCCTAATCAGCGTGAATTCAGTATTAACTAAGGCTCGCCATTACCTCATCTGAAACATCAAAGTTTCCATAGACATTCTGCACATCATCTAGCTCTTCAATTACCTCGATTAAATCAAATACTTTTTTCGCAGTTTCGGCATCAATCGGAATAGACATAGTTGGCAAAAATGAAGTATCTGCCGAGTCGTAATCGATACCTGCGGTTTGGAGTGAAGTACGCACTGCTACTAAATCAGAGGGTTGAGTTACGATTTCAAATGAATCACCCAAATCATTTACTTCATCAGCTCCAGCATCTAATACAACCTCAAGTAATGAATCTTCAGTTACTTTTCCATTGTTCTTTGCTACCAGTACTACGCCTTTTCGATTAAACAAGTATGAAACAGAACCAGGATCTGCCATGTTGCCACCATTTCGAGTTACTGCCACTCTTACCTCAGATGCCGCACGATTTCGATTATCAGATAAACACTCGATTAATAGTGCAACTCCACCAGCGGCATATCCTTCATACATAATGGTTTCCCACTCTTTACCGCCAGTTTCAAGACCAGCCCCACGCTTTACCGCGCGATCAATATTGTCAGCTGGAACAGAACTTTTCTTAGCTTTTGCAATTGCATCAAACAGGGTTGGGTTACCAGAAACATCTGCGCCACCAGCCCGTGCAGAAACTTCAATTGCCTTAATTAATTTGGCAAAGTTTTTTGCACGCCTAGAATCAATTATTGCTTTTTTATGTTTAGTGGTTGCCCACTTGGAATGGCCGCTCATATCTCTCCTATACCTTTAAATGTTTACAAACTCACGACAAATATTTTCCACAAAGTATTTGTGCACTCTATTATCTCCAGTCAATTCAGGATGAAAAGAGGTAGCAAGCAAGTGTCCTTGTCTGACTGCTACTGGATGTTTCGCGCCAACACCATCGGTTATCTCAGCTAAAACTTCAACATTTTCGCCAACAGATTCCACCCAAGGAGCTCGAATAAATACTGCTCTAATTGCCGGCTCAGTAATTCCTTTAAATTTTAGGTCAGTTTCAAATGAATCAACCTGACGGCCAAACGCATTCCGCCGCACCACCATATCGATCCCACCAAAACTTTCCTGTCCGACAATTGCATCCTCAACATGATCAGATAATAAAATCATTCCAGCGCAGGATCCATATGTTGGCATCCCACCGGTAATACGCTCTTTTATCAAATCAAAAAGGTCAAAGGACCTGGCAAGTTTTGCAATTGTGGTTGATTCTCCCCCAGGAATTACTAGGGCAGAGATGCTTTCAATTTCACTCTTCGTTTTAACAGTGATTGCATCAACACCGCAATCACTTAAGGATTGGATATGTTCACGTACATCACCTTGGAGTGCAAGTACTCCAATTTTCACAACTACCAGCCCCGCTCCGCAAGACGGTGTGGCACTGGAATATCAGCAACATTTATGCCAACCATTGCATCTCCTAGGCCGCGAGATACATCAGCGACAACCTTTGCATCAGTAAAGTAAGTAACAGCCTTAACACATGCAGCCGCACGTTTTGCTGGATCGCCAGATTTGAAAATTCCAGATCCTACGAATACGCCATCTGCACCTAATTGCATCATCATTGCTGCATCTGCAGGGGTTGCAATTCCACCAGCAGTGAACAACACAACTGGCAGTTTGCCAGTACTAGCAACTTCTTTTACTAAATCATATGGTGCTTGTAATTCTTTTGCCGCTACAAATAATTCATCCTCACGCATTGAAGTTAATCTGCGAATCTCTGCTGAGATTGTGCGCATGTGAGTAGTTGCGTTTGAAACATCACCGGTGCCAGCCTCACCCTTTGATCTGATCATTGCTGCGCCTTCATTAATACGCCGAAGTGCTTCACCAAGATTTGTAGCACCACATACAAATGGAATTGTGAAATTCCACTTATCAATATGGTTTGCATAATCAGCTGGAGTCAAAACCTCAGACTCATCGATGTAATCAACACCAAGAGTTTGTAAAATTTGTGCTTCTACGAAGTGACCAATTCTTGCCTTTGCCATAACCGGAATAGAAACAGCAGCTTGTATTGCACTAATCATGTCTGGATCTGACATTCGAGCAACGCCACCTTGTGCACGGATATCGGCTGGTACGCGCTCTAACGCCATTACCGCAACTGCACCAGAATCTTCGGCAATTTTGGCTTGCTCAACATTTACAACATCCATAATTACGCCGCCCTTTAGCATCTCTGCCATGCCGCGCTTTACTCGTGCTGTGCCTGTTTCCTTGGACATCATTCCCCCAATAGCAATAACTAGGCTCTAAGTGTACTAATTACTTTCACATGCCATGAACAGTTAAAAAAGCGACTTAACACACACAAAAATGGCTTATGGGGCCAATACTGGAGGATTATCGGTTAAAAAGATCCAGATATTGCCCGGCTTGAAATTCGCAATCTTTCCATCTTTATCTAGCCAGGTAGTTACATCTGTTTCAACATCTCGTTGCCAAGTTAACTTATAACTAAATCCATCCCGCAACATGATTGCTTTGCCACTTCCAATTGTTTTAGAAAATGGCGTGACGCCACCGAACTTATCTCCATAAATAGATGGAGTGATAGACACCAATTGAATAATCGCAGTATCTGCTGCTAATTGAGATCCAGATGCCGCCATATTTGGTTCTCCATTGAAGTAGATAAGAAATTTCTTACCTGTTTCATCCCACTTTAATTCGTATCTTGCATTTGGCCATTTAATTTTTGCTGTGAGTGTTTCGGCTCCAAGCTTTGGTGCATCACCAAAACGCCATGGTGCAACGGTTGGAGAATCAATCTTTGTGCTGACTTTTGCATTCGCTCTCTCTAACAAGAGTTCGGGCTTTAGAATCATGTCTACGGGACCTGGTCTCTCTGGATCCTTTGTATATATCGAAGGTGGATTTCTCTCCGCAGATAAATTCTCAATATTTGCGGCAGCAAGTACCGGACGCATTTTGCTTTGCGCACCGGAGTAAGCCAGACCCACTCTGCCAAACTGAGCTAACAATTCAATATCTGAAATACGGGCAGACCGAACCGGCCCGATTAATTCTGGCAGCGTTGATGAATAGATGGCGGCAATTCGCGTTAAACCTGCTTCAACCTGTTCGACATAAACAACGTCGGCATCTTCAAGGCCAATTTGAGGTCTAGCCTCCTTTGTGTCATCGACCTTGACCACAAGAATTTGGTTATTGCTCCCTGCCAACCCACTAAATAAATTCTTTTCAACTTCTTCCTTATTTATATAGTCAGAAAGCGGTGATATGACGTTGCTTGCAAGAAGTAAAAAAATTGAAGTAACAGGAATCAATAGTCGCTTGGCCCATTTCCGTTTCGATGGCATATTGCGACCTGTAGATTCCATATTTATAACTGTGGCAGGTCTGTTGGCTCAAGGACGTCATCCTCAAATGCATACCGCACTGGTAGCGGAGCTTTTCCAGCCAAACGGAAAAGCCTAATAAATATCTTCTTACGCACATTTCTAGTTGCGTTTACTGACTCTAAGTGAATATTAATTGCCAATTTAACCTTGGTTGTTAGATCTGAAAGTTCTACTAATAACGGGGTAGGAAGTTCTAGTAACTCATTGCGGGCCGCTGATTGAACGAGCTTTAATGACTCTGATAAAACACTCTCTGCAGCTGACCTTTCCTCTGGATTAGCAAATCGAGCAGCACTTGCAGATGCTGAAATTAAATATGCCGTGGCCGGATCAAGATTTGATTCCGCCACAATTTCGTGAGCAAGGGCAGCGCGCTGGTGGAGTAATGAATCAAGAGTTGCCCAGGATGTTTCCACCCGATGATGAAGGCGATCTAACCTCGATGCCGAAAATGAGATATACCAACCAAGAATTACAACAAGTAATATGACAAAAAAACTTTCAAAACTCATCGTCGGCTCCAAAATCTATTTTCCGATGCCAACGTAACTCGCTGTCCACCTGCAATAGCCATCTCATAGATACTTTCAATCTGTTCTGCAACTACTTGCCAATCATATTTCTGAGCACTTAACTTTCCATTACTCGCTAGCGCTTCTCGGTTTTCATCATCTTTTAGGAGAGAGATAAGTGTTTTTGCTAAATCTTTTGAATCTTCATTGATGAACAATGCTCCGGCATCCCCATTTTCCAAAACAGCCTTAAAGGCTGGGATATCACTTGCAACAACTGCCGTTCCAGCCGATAGAGCCTCAGTCAGAATTATTCCAAAGGACTCTCCACCGGTATTTGGTGCTACATAGATTTTTATGGATTTAAGAAAACTCTCTTTTTCTTCATCAGTTAGCCTGCCTACAAATTCAATCCGATTGCGCAGTTGTGGATCTATTTCTTTCATAAATTCTTTACTCTCACCTGGGCCGGCAATTAAATATTTAACATTTGGAATAAATCTAGCAACAATTGGTAGTGAATCAATCAATACTTGTAGCCCCTTTCTGGGCTCTTCAAATCTGCCAATGAATCCAACCGTGTATTGCCCACTAAACTTTTCAGATATCTTGGCATTTGCATATTTTTGTCCATCAATTCCATTTGGAATTACAACTGCATCAGTTTCAAAGTGATCCTTCAATGTAGATCTTGCTAATTCACTGACAGCTATTCGGGCGGTCAGCTTTTCAACAATCGGCTCAAGAATCGGCCCGATAGCATAAATCGCTTTCTTCTTTGGTGTTGAAACATGGAATGTTCCTACCAAAGGTCCTTCTGCCGCAGAACAAGCCAGAAGAGAAATTGAAGGAATTGCTGGTTCATGTAAGTGCAGTAAATCAAAATCACCCGAAGCTATCCATTGTTTTGCTCTGGAACTTGCAATTGGGCCAAAAATTACCCGAGCAACTGAACCATTAACGGGAATTGATACTGGTTTGCCAGCATTAACTAAATAATCTTCATGTTGTATCGAATCATCACTAACTGGTGCCAATACCGAAACATGGTGACCTTCTTCAATTAAATGCTCGGTAAGGTCTCGGATGTGGGTTTGAACTCCCCCAGGTGTATCCCAACCATAAGGACAAACCATGCCAATTCTAATTTTCTTCATTGACCCATATCCGTTGCAACATATGCCAATCCACGGGCGAACCTTTTATTCTCATAGCAAAGTTGTCCGCCATGGATTGCGTGATTTTCTTTATTTGCTCTTCCTCGCTGCCAGTAACCGGTAATTTAATAGTTTCATCAAAAGTAATTTCAATACCTTTTTCAAGGTAGCGGATGTATGCGGTTACGAGCGGTGAACCAGTTTTAATTGCCAAAATTGCCGGTCCGGCAGGCATCTTCGCAATTCCACCCAGAAAATTAACTTCAATTCCATTTCGTGACATATCCCGATCTGCTACTAATGCGATTAACTTTCCTTGATTAAGCCGCTCCATCAAAATTGGGATTGTTTTCTCTTTATGACTAATTGCTTCAATGCCAATGCTTTGGCGATAGGCCAAAAACTTCTTAAAGATAGCCTCTGGCTTTAATTTTTCAACTACTGCAGTTAATGGAATCCCAGTTGAACAAAAATAAGCTGCCGCATGATCCCAGTTACCAGCATGGGGTAAAGCAATAATACATCCCTCTTTAGTTTCAACCGGGTCACGCAGAAGATTCTCACGCACCACAAATGTTGTTTCAATAATTCTAGATTTACTCCACTTATTTAATCTAAATGTGTCAAACCAATATCTTAAATATGAGCGCATACCATCTTTAGTTAGCACTTCTAATTCACGCTCAGAAATATTTGGTATTACCCGCTTGTAGTTGCTTCGTAGCCTTTTAACACCCTTGCCATTTTTTTTAAAAATTCGATCAGAAACTAGGTTTGCTAATTTATAGGCACTTTTTTCTGGTAGTACCCCAATTATTTTCCATGCAAATAAATAAAGCAAATACATTTAATTCACCGCTTTATAAACAATCATCAATCTTTGAAGCATCGTGAAGATAGAAATGATTGCCAAAGTCCAGATTCCGATTGCCATGGCATAAACAACTCCTAAGCCATGCAAACCAAATGCCGTCAGGGCAATTATCAAACGTTCACTTCGCTCCGCCAGGCCACCATTGCATTCAATCCCAAGCCCTTCGGCTCTAGCTTTAATATAAGACACCATAAATGAAGCACAGGTGGCGATAATTATTACGGGGACTAATCGATCTGACTTATCAATAAAATAAAATAAGGCCCCAAGAAAAATTGCTGCATCGCTTAATCGGTCAAGGGTTGAATCAATTAGTGCCCCCCATTTGCTGACACCTTTGTTAGAAGCGCGAGCTACGGCTCCATCAAATAAATCAAAGAGCACGAACGCGGCCACCAAAATAACACCCGCTATAAACTCTCCCTTTGGGAAAAAATATAGAGCGCAGATAACACTGCCTAAACCGCCAATAGTTGAAATTACGTTCGCACTTATGCCTAGTTTGATCAAAGATTTGACCAGGGGCGCAATAATTTTCGCGACAGGATCACGTAATGAACGCTGCAACATAATTCACATCGTAGGCTTACCGATCATGGCTGACCTAATTAACGCACGGTTCGTACTCGGAATATCTCCTGAGAATGCAGAAATTTGTGCTGCCCTTGGGCTGCCGGCTGCGCAGATCGATGATCCGACCTTAATTACTGCCGATGTCGTTGTAGTTGTTGCTAGCACCAAAAATGGAATTGACCAAAAAGTTGTTGCCCAATGGCATAACTTTCGTGAGTTGTATGTTCCAACAATTGTTGTAGTAATTGATTTTGAAGATGGCGATGTCGATTTTGAAGATATGAGTGCAATTGTTGGAAAAATGTTAGAACCAGTATTAACTCCATACCTGGTACTTCATGCTGACAATGGTCAGCCAACTGCGCTAATTAACCTAGAAGACCAAATGATTACCGACTACTCAACCGATTCAGTTACTCAAATAGCTAGTGACGCCGAACATCGAGAGTTAATTTTGGAGTTTAAAGATGAGCTTCATAATGCATTAGCTGAAGGTGGTTGGGATCAATTTGTACAAGGACTAATAATTCCAGCAATTCCACTTATGGTTAAGAATAAACTAGGTGTAGCTGAGATAAAACGGTTCTTAGATCTGATTCCAACCCGCAGCTAACTGTTCTCTACTCTCCTGTAAAAGTTTGGGTATCACCTTAGTTTTTCCAATAATTGGCATGAAGTTCGCATCCCCAGCCCATCTTGGAACTATGTGTTGGTGAAAATGCCCAGCAATTCCAGCGCCAGAAACATCACCTTGATTTAAACCAATATTAAATCCTGATGCATTACTAACTTTGCGCAGTACATTCATGCCATGGGCGGTAAGTGATTGAACCTCATTGCGCTCTGACTCAGTTAACTCTGGCAACTCTGCCACATGCCGATTTGTACAAACTAATAAGTGGCCAGCGTTGTACGGATAAAGATTCATCACCACATATGCCTCTTTGCCTCTAGCAACAATTAATGCCTCGGCATCATCTAGCTCAGCTATTCTGCAAAAGGGACATTTTATTTCATTACCTGCAAGTGGACGATTCTCTCCTTCAAGGTATGACATGCGATGTGGCGCCCAAAGACGTTGCCAACTATCTGGCATGCCAGCTCCACCTGAAAGGGATTGATCAGACATTTAAATTTGCTTGCGGTCTTTAACCGCAGCTAATACTTCAGCAATTGCATCTTTTATTGGAATCTGATTCTTTTGCTCACCGTTTCGATATCTAAATGAAACAGCATTTAACGCAGCATCCTCTTCGCCGGCAATCATCATAAAAGGGATCTTTTCAAGTTGTGCGTTTCGAACTTTCTTTTGCATCCGATCATCAGAGTTATCAATATCAGCCCTGATTCCCGCCTGCTTAAACTGCTTAATTACATCTGAAAGATATGGTGCAAATGATTCAGCAACTGGAATTCCTCTAACTTGAACAGGCGCTAGCCATGGTGGGAAAGCACCTGCGTAATGTTCCGTTAATACGCCAAAGAATCTTTCGATTGAACCAAATAATGCACGGTGAATCATCACTGGTTGTTTGACTGAACCGTCGGATGCGGCATAACCAAGATCAAATCGTTGTGGCAACTGAAAATCTACTTGAATGGTAGACATCTGCCAGGTGCGACCAATTGCATCGCGTGCTTGAACTGAGATCTTTGGTCCGTAAAAAGCAGCTCCGCCTGGATCTAAAACCAACTCTAATTTTTGTGTCTCAGCTGCTTTTCTAAGTGCCTCAGTTGCATCCTGCCAATCCTTCTCTTCGCCAACTGATTTGTCTGGGTTTCTGGTGGATAGCTCCAAATAAAAGTCAGTTAAACCATAATCACGCAATAAATTAAGCACGAAAGTAAGGAGTGAGTCCAACTCACCTGCCATCTGCTCTTTAGTGCAATAAATATGAGCATCATCTTGGGTGAAGCCGCGCGCTCTGGTAATACCGTGCACAACACCGGATTTTTCATAGCGATACACAGTGCCAAACTCAAATAATCTAAGTGGTAAATCGCGATAAGACTTAGGCGATGACTTGTAAATCAAGTTATGAAATGGGCAGTTCATTGGTTTCATGTAATACTTTTGGCCAGCTTTTTTAATTGTGCCATCCGCATGCAACTCTTCATCCATAACCATTGGTGGATACATTCCATCTGCATACCATTGCAAATGGCCAGATGTTTCGAATAAAGCTGCTTTCGTTAGATGAGGTGAGTAAACAAATTGGTAATCCTCTTCTTCATGACGCTTTCTTGAGTAATCTTCCATCGCTCTTCGAATAATTCCGCCCTTTGGATGAAATACCGCAAGCCCTGAACCAATTTCTTCCGGAAATGAAAACAAATCTAACTCTGCTCCCAGTTTACGATGATCTCGTTTTTCCGCCTCTTCTAATAAATGTAGATAAGCATCTTGTGCTTCAACAGTTGGCCATGCGGTTCCATAAATTCTTTGTAACATTGGATTTTTTTCAGATCCTCGCCAATAAGCACCTGCTGCTCGCATCAACTTAAAAGCAGGGATATGTTTTGTTGAAGGTAAGTGTGGACCACGGCAAAGATCACTCCACACTGGATTTCCATCTCGGCCTAAATTGTCGTAAATCGTCAGTTCGGCGCCACCTACTTCAACAGATGAACCGTCATCTGTTGTGCCAGATTTCAAACCAATCAACTCACACTTAAATGGCTCACTCTTAAGCTCTACTAAGGCGTCTTTCTCATTTGTTACCCGGCGACGAAAGCGTTGACCAGCTTTCACAATCTTTCGCATTGCACTCTCTAATTTTTCTAAATCAGAAGGTGTAAATGGAGTTTTAGGATCAAAGTCATAATAAAACCCGTCGCGAATTGGTGGTCCAATTCCAAGCTTTGTTTCTGGAAATACCTCTTGCACTGCTTGTGCTAAAACGTGTGCGGTTGAATGGCGCAACACATTTAGACCATCAGGTGAGTCAATACTTACCGATTCAACAACATCGCCATCTTTTAACTCACTCCAAAGATCTGACAATTGTCCGTTAATTCGACAAACAACAACTTCAGAATTACTCTCAAATAAATGGGTTGGTCTTTGATCAGAGGCAATATCGATGGATTTACCATCAACAGAAACTTTGATCTGATTAAACATGCCGCTAGGTTAGCAAAGCGGGCGGTAAAGGTGCGTAATTAGCGACGGTATTCGTAGTAAATAACGAGTAAAACAAGTGAAATAAATGTCCCAACCGCAAGCAAAATCAATTGATGCTCTTTTTTAATCCCAGCAGAACTTGCTGCCCGAGATGCCATTCCCTTTGCATGTGTTAAAGCTCGAGCAGCCCAAGCAAACTCTGTTGCCAAGATACCAAGGCCGGTAAAGATTATTAACCAACCAGGACCTGGTGCTACTAATGCCACAACACCGACCAAAGTTACTAAGCCACCAACTACACCTACTAAGACTCTCTTTAAAACTGTATTCATGGGTTTATCTTACTTAGTAATCTACTTGAAAATTGACTTACTAATTCTTTTCCAACCGAACTCTCATCAAATAACCGATCTCCCACCTTGTCCACCCTCTGAATTAACTTGATTGATGAGGTGACATAAATTGCTTGTGCTGAGAGCAAGTACTCAAAATCAAACTCACTCTCCTTAACTTCAAACCACTTAATCAGTAATTCCCTGGTAATCCCAGGTAGGCAGCCAGTGGAAAGCGCTGGGGTTTGCCAGCCATCATTGGTAAGAATTAATAGATTTGATAATCCGGTTTCTACTACAAATCCTTTTTCGTTTACAAACACGCCATCCTCAAATCCGGCAGCCTTTGCTTTTCTCACTGCCAGTAGCGACTCCCCATACGAGATTGATTTGCTGCCACTGAGTAAACCATTGGAAATTTTTGGTGCATCCACCTTAATAAGCGAAATAGATTCGCTAACTTCACCGACCGGCTCTAAAGTTATGAACCAATCACCCTCTAATAAAACACTCATGCGTAATCTATTTCTTCCGAACTCATCCTTTAGTATTTTCTCAATTCCTACCTCAAGATCAATTCGTGCCGGCAAAGTTAACACTATTTGTTTGGCAGATTTTTCAAGTCGGGCATAGTGCCTATCCCAGGCAACAGCTTGTTGATCAATAGTTAAGATCGTTTCAAACAAGCCATCGCCTCTTAAAAGTGAATTTGAATATGGCAATTGGGTTGAGCCATCTTGAATCACACCATTTATCAACAACTTCATACCAGTGCTCCTGATGCAATCGAAGTTAACCGCTTCGCCTTCAATTGAGTCTCTTCCCACTCTTGGCTTGGATCACTCTGCCAAGTAATTCCAGCACCAGTTCCAAAGTTAATCTTGCCATCATTTTCTGACCAAAATATCCTAATGCCAACCGATAGCAATGCATTATCGCCCTCAACCCAACCAATCACTCCGCAGTATGGACCGCGGGGAACCTGTTCGATTTGAGCAATAATTTTTAGGGCAGAAGATTTTGGTGCTCCACTTATGGAACCTGCAGGTAGCAGATGGTTTGAAATATCTTCCCATTTAATATCACTTCTCAGATTGCCAACCACATCAGATACTAAATGAAATAAACCAGGATGCTCCTGGGTCGCCAGCAACCTTGGTACATCAATACTTCCACTTTCGCAGATACTGCCAAAATCATTTCGCATAAGATCAACAATCATCACATTCTCTGCCTTGTCCTTTTCGCCAAATACCGCAGTGGTAGCAGTTCCCTTAATTGGAGTTGATTTAATTTGCTTTCCATTTCGGTCAAGGAATAACTCAGGAGATGCTGAAGCAATTTCCAAATTAAGTAGCTTTAAATAACTTGCATATGGCGCAGGATTTGCCTGCTGCAATCTGCCTGCTAAGCCAAGTAACGGTTGATCACAATCAGTTGATAGCACCCGGCATAAATTAACCTGATAGATCTCACCTTGGGCAATCTTCTCTTTGATTAACTCCACATTACTTTCATACTGCATCTGATTTAAAGAAGAATTCCAATTACCATCAAGTGGTTGCCAGGTAGTTTGTGGCAACGGTGCATCAATTACTTTTGCAAACCGTGCGCAGATCCACTTACCTTCAAAAGTATTTACTACCGCCCAGAAGCCAGGCTTATTTAGGCTGGCTGGATCAGTTGAGATCTCAACGCACTCTGTTGCAAGCCGGTTGCCCATCCAAAAGCTTGCATCAATTTTCTCCATGTTTAACGCTACCGCGAACGCCCGTTTACGGTGTAATAAATTCAAATGTGCGCACAGTGGCAGGATGCGATAGATTTCACCCTCGTAATACGCGGACGTAGCGCAGTTGGTAGCGCGGAACCTTGCCAAGGTTCAGGTCGCCGGTTCGAACCCGGTCGTCCGCTCTCTATAAAATGTTAAGTCTTACTAAATAAAAGCTAGGTCGGATGGCCGAGAGGCGAGGCTCGGGACTGCAAATCCCGCTACACGGGTTCAAATCCCGTTCCGACCTCCAGTAAAAATTAAGCTGCAGGTGGACGAGACAAAATTCCAGCGCAATTGTTAACGGTAAAACTTCCTGCCGAATATGGCACAACAACTGCATCACCAGCTTTAATGCCTAAAGTGCCAGCATTTTCAAAAACCAATTCACCGTTACCGGCAAGACATAGAAATATTCCAAATCCAGCTTCAACTTTTTTGTCATCGCCAGTTAAATAATCAGCTCTAAAAAATGGATCCGCAACTGATTTAAATATCGGGTGTGATTTTGCCGCACTGCTCTCAAATTTACTTACAATCTCTCTATCCTCTGCTTCAGTAAGTGGTGACAGCCTCAAAGCATCTAAAGCTGTTTCATAACCAAGATTTAGATGTCCATCCTTGTCACCATCAACCGCAAAACCATCCCACTCAAGTAAAATTGAAAGATCAGTTGGTTCCTGTAGCTCTAAAACAAATATTCCAGATTCAATTGCATGTGCAACACCTGCTGGCACAAACACCGCATCCCCGGCCTTTACCTCTTTGAAGACTAAGGAATCCAATAATCCTTGTGAATCATGAGCTTTGACTAATGCGGCGACTTCAGCCTTGTTCATCTGTTTCTTAAAACCAATGCCCACCTTTGCGCCAACTGGTGCATCTAAAATTATCCATGCTTCGGTTTTGCCATGATTCATGTGTAACTTTTCTTTAGCAAAGCTTTGATTTGGATGGTAATGAACTGGCAGTCGTTGATCGGGATCTAGCAACTTAACTAGTATCTCGATTGAGTTACCAAACTTTTCTAGATGTTTTTCACCTAACCAGGAAATTGGATCTGCACTGATAGCTTCTTTGAGCAATCGCCCGTCGGATAATTTAGATAAACCATTTACAGCCTCGCCAAATCTGGTGGTAGTCGAGCCAATCCACTCCTCCGGCCGCATTGGTCCACCTGGACCATTACGCAATTTACCGATCCGATTTCCACCCTTATAGAAATGGTCAAATTGATTTGAAGGTAATTTCGATGGCGTGGCGATTGGATTGCTCATCTGGGTAGTTTAAAGGTTAAAGTATTTCCATGCTAGAAAAGTCTGATCGCCCTTGGGGCCGGTATGAGGTGCTGCAAGAAGGTGGAACATACAAAGTTAAATCGCTTCACCTCGCCCCTGGCAAACGCATCTCCTACCAGCGCCATCAAAAACGCAGTGAGCATTGGTATGTAACAGATGGAAGCGGTGAGGCAACTATTGATGGAGTAGTTTTACAGGTTTCGCGGGGTTCGATTATTGAAGTTCCGCAAGGTTGCCTCCATCGGATAAGTAATACTGGAAACAGCGAATTAATTATTATTGAGGTTCAAACCGGAACTTATTTCGGCGAAGATGATATTGAACGTGTTGAGGATGATTTCGGACGTAATTAATTAGTTTTTGCATATTTACCAGCAAGAAGCATTAAATAAGATAGTCCTACTACTAATAGCATCGACCAGCGAAGATCAATATGGTCTGAGATAAAGCCAATTAATGGTGGACCGACCATAAATCCAAAGTAGGCGGTACCAGAAACGCGCGCAACTGCAACCGAAGGCGCAACCTGTCCGTTGTATTTTCCATGCGCTAACTCACCAGCAGCACTAAAAATTAATGGCATCACGATTGAAAGCCCTAACCCAATACAAAACCAACCAAAAATTACTCCGCCAGTGTTGCCAATTATTAACCCGATCGCTAATCCAGTTCCGCTAATAAAACCTCCACCTCGAATTGCATTTGCAGAGCCAAATCGATTTGCAAGTCGATCACAAGATAAGCGGCCAATTACCATCATTAGTGAGTAGACGATGTATGGCAAGGTGGAAACAAATGGTGATGCATTAAAGCTTTCTCGTGCTAGTACTCCACCCCAATCACCGGCTGCTCCCTCACCCATCGCAGCACACAATCCAAACAGACCAAGTATCCAAAAAATCCCTGGACTTTTGCTTTTAACAAAATTTTCCTCTTTTACATGAATATCCGCACTTGCTGGAAGATACAAACTTCTGATAAATATCAAAATAACAAGGTATGCCAAAGAAATGCCTAATTCTTGAATTAAAAGTGAGATTTTAAATTGGGAAAGCAATCCACCAAAAAGTCCGCCGAGTAAAGTTCCGATTGAAAAATTGGCGTGAAAGAAGCCCATCATGCGTTTGCTACTTTTCTTTTCAAGGGAAACGGCATGAGCATTCATGCCGATATCGTGAGTAGCTGTTGCGTACCCTAAGAGAAATAATGCAACCCTTAACTCAGTTAAAGTATTTGAAAATGCAATCGCTGCCGTTGCAACCGATATTGCCACAGTCCCAACCACAATTATCGGACGACTACCGAACTTTGCACACAACTTACCGGCCGGCTTTAAGGCGGTAAAGACGCCAATGGCAACTAATAGGAGTGAGATGCCTACTTGAGAATTAGTTAAAAACAAACTCTTTTTTATATCTGGGATTCGAGCTATTAAGGTGCCTAGGGCGAAGCCATTTAAAATAAAGGCAATCACTGTGGCGAACTTTGCCCGTTCTAGGCTATGCATGAAATCTGCAGAGATATTTTTACTCATTAATTAAGTGTATATTTAATCTTAGAAAACGGACGATTAGCGCAGCGGTAGCGTACTTCCTTGACATGGAAGGGGTCACTGGTTCGATCCCAGTATCGTCCACCAGATTCGAAAATATCAAATAAGAATGTTAATTACTCCAGCAGCGATTAATAGCACCAGTGCTACCCAGTCAATCATTACTACTCTACTAATTTCAGAATTAAGCCCATCAACTGACCAAGTTAACATTAAGAATGAAACTACACTAATTAATCCAATCGCAATAGCCAATGGTTGGTAGTCATTTCTAAAGACCGAGAGAAATAGAAAGATACCAATAATTGCAAACAGAACAGCTCGGTGGCGCAGCAATATCTCAGTATTGGAATCCTGGATAGAAATACCATAAAGCTTTGATATGGAATCTGAACCTAAAACTCCAGCAACAGGCAAGAGGTGAATAATAGAAACAATGAACAAGATTGATGAAACTAGAATTTTCATTTGCTCTTCGATCTCCTCAATTAGGACTATATAGGAAATATTTAGAATTTGGTATCTAATTCTTGAAAATGTCTACCCAATCGTGTAATATTGGAACTAAGTAGGAATTTCTACTATATCGATATGCAAGTTCAGCATATCTACGAGTCGATCCCAGTATCGTCCACAAATTACTACTCCTGTAAGATACCTAAGTGAGTTCAAATTCGAATGACCGTGATGCTGCATGGGTTTCACAATTTCTAGCATCTCGTAGATCAACTCGAGATTTTCTGCCTACTCCTGTTCCACAAGAAATAATTGATCAAATTTTAACCGACGCGTTAACTTCACCAAGCTGGTCAAATACCAGACCATTCAAAATCGCAATCGCAACTGGTGAAACTAAAGATCGTATAAGTAATGAGTTTTTATCTCGGTGGAGCGTCCTTTCAAAAATTATGCGCAAGGGCGTTAAAAATAAATTACGCCTTATCTTCACACGTTACGGTCTGCCAACTAGTAATCGCAGCATTGTTAAGCCATATGTAAAAGAGTTAAGACCTAGAGCGCAACGAGTTGGTAAAGAGCTATATGAGTTATTTGGTGTTAAACGAGGTGACCGGGATGCAAGAGATAAGCAATGGGGCAAGAATTATTCATTTTTTGGTGCACCAGTTGAGATGTTTATCTATATTCACAAGAGCCTACATATCTATGCCGCATCTGATGCTGGACTGATGATGGAAAATCTGATGCTCTCAGCTCACGGATTTGGACTTGGAACATGTGCCCAGGGAGCGGTAAATATTTGGGATGATGTTGTGAGAAAAGAGTTTGATATCCCAAAGGATTATCGCTTGCTTTGTGGAATGGCAATTGGCTACCCAAGTGATTCACCCGTGAACTCCTTTAAGGCTAACCGCATTGGTGTTTATGAAATTTTGTTTAAGCCAAAGAAACAAAAATAATCTAAATCAATGCCGCCAAAAGATTCCAGTAGAGAGTCCCACTTTCCTGCCATAGAAAAGAAATATGGCGAATCTATGAAGTACTGGTTCGCGGTTATGAAAAAGGTTGAAGGCAAAAAATATCCAGAGCAGATTGCTCACCTTCGGGAGAATTTTGGCTTCTCACAAACCCATGCCAACGCATTGGTTATGTATTCAAGAGGCTCAAAATCTGCAAAAAGATTTGATAAACCAAGTCAGTACTACAAAACCTTAGATCCAAAGCAAGCCAAAACCGTAAAAGCAATTTTTAGGGCGATCACAAGAAAATATCCAAAATTAGAGTTGGTAATAGCCTGGAATCAACCGATGCTAAAAATAGATACTAAATACGTATTTGGCGTCTCGGTAACAAAGAAATATATATTGATTGCTCCGTGGAGTACTAAGGTTTTAAACCAATTCAGACCAAAACTCACCGATTACAAAGTAAACAAGAAAACAATTGCTGTGTCTAACGACTGGAAGGTTGATGAGAAACTCCTTCAACAGATGGTTAAAGCCCGTCTTGCTGAATAACTCTATTTTTTGGATAACCACTCATCTTTTAAGACTGCGAATAAATAAGCACTCGTCCAACTTCCTTTAAACCACTCATCTTCTGCGTATGTGGCCTCTAGCCTTAGATTCAATGCTTTTGCTAATTTTACTGAACTAACATTTTCGATATCGATGTAGGCGACTACTCTGCGAAAATCATGATCCGCAAAAGCAGAGGTAATCAAGGCACGAGTTGCTTCAGAGGCTAGACCTTTACCGGCGTAACTGGGGTTTATCGACCAGCCCACCTCTACACGTTTATGCTCCTTGGAAATATATTTCAAATTCCCTTGGCCAATTACTTTTCCGGTTTCTTTTAGCTCCCAAGCGTAAGTTAGATGATCTCCTGCATCGTCAAACTTCCTATCGTTAAGGATTTCATCTAGTGCTTTTTTAACCTGCTCCATTGTGCGAACTGGCCATGGAATGTACTTAACGGTTTCCGGATCAGATTGATACTCAAATAGATCTTGAGCATCACTTAGCTTCATTTGTCGAAGCAACAGTCGATCGGTATGTAATTCCTTCATTACTTTGTATAAAACAAATTACATTACCGGTAACGCCGCAAGTGCTGCTTCGAAATCCTTATCTGTTAATACTGAATCAACCATATTTCCATTTAAAAATTGATCATAAGCAGCTAAGTCGAAGTGACCATGACCGCAAAGCGCGGTGAGAATTACCTTCTCTTCACCAGTTTCTTTGGCCTTAAGAGCTTCTTGAATTGCAACTGCAATTGCATGAGTTGGCTCTGGTGCCGGCACAATTCCTTCTGTTCTTGCAAACTGAACAGCGGCTGCAAAACACTCTTTCTGACCAACTGTGGTTGCAGTCATCATGCCAAGTTCATAAATATGAGAAACCAATGGAGCCATACCGTGATAACGAAGACCACCGGCGTGAATTGGATCTGGAATGAAATCATGACCAAGGGTGTGCATCTTCATTAATGGTGTCATTCCAGCTGTATCACCAAAATCATATGCATATGTTCCACGAGTAAGTGAAGGACATGAGGCTGGCTCAACTGCCCGAATCTCAGGGTTCATCTTTCCCTTTAACTTTTCTCTAATAAATGGGAAGGAAAGTCCAGCAAAGTTAGATCCACCACCGGTGCAACCAACTAATAGATCTGGAGTTTCACCAACTTTCGCCATCTGCTTCAGTGCTTCTTCGCCAATAATTGTTTGATGCATTAGAACATGGTTTAAAACTGAGCCAAGTGCGTATGCAATTTTTGGATCAGCAACTGCGGCTTCAACCGCCTCTGAGATTGCAATACCTAAAGAGCCAGATTTATTTTTAGGATCAAGAGCTAATTTGCGGCCAGCTTCAGTTAGTTGTGATGGTGAACGGTGCACAACTGCGCCGAAGACCTCCATCATCAATCGGCGGTATGGCTTTAGATCGTAAGAGCCACCAACCTGCCAAACCTCACACTCCAAATCAAAGAGTGAACATGCAAATGCAAGAGCGGTTCCCCACTGGCCTGCGCCAGTCTCAGTTGTCAACTTTGTGATGCCAGCTTTTTTATTGTAATAAGCCTGAGGCACTGAAGTATTTGTTTTGTGCGAGCCAGCAGGAGAAACACCTTCATACTTGTAATAAATATGAGCTGGGGTATCTAATAATTTTTCTAATCTTCTTGCTCTGAATAATGGTGATGGACGCCAAGTGCGATAAACATCTAATACCTCACCTGGAATATCTATATAAGACTCAGTTGAGACTTCTTGCAAAATTAAATCCATTGGGAACAGTGGTGCTAAATCTTCTGGGCCTACTGGTTGATGCGTGCCGGGATGAAGTGGTGGTGGCGGTGGTGATGGTAGATCTGGAATTATGTTGTACCACTGGGTTGGCATCTCACTCTCATCGAGTGTTATTTTGGTAAAACTCTTCGGATCATTACTTAGCGCCATCACTTACCTCCCATTAATTTAGGGAAAGGCTAGAGGGCAATACCGCATTCTGGCAATACAAACTTCAGAACATTTTCTTTACAAATCTCCGATAGATATCTTGAGGGCATATTATTCATTTATGCCGATTGCAAAATACTCACTAGCCGCCCTGGATTGCCCAGATCCAGTCGCCCTGGCGATCTTTTATTCAAAAATTACTGATTTTGAAGTGGTAGTTGCCCATAATGATAAGGACGGAAATCCGCATTGGGTTGAGTTGAAAGAAAATGGTCAAACGAGAATCGCTTTTCAACGAATTGAAAATTACAAGCCACCAACCTGGCCAGAAGGTTCCATACCTCAACAAGCACACCTTGATTTCAATGTGAATGATTTAAACGAAGCCGAGGGTAAATTACTTGCAATTGGTGCAGTTAAATCTGAAATTCAGCCTAGTTCAAATCCGGAAGAGAATTTTCGCGTTTATTTTGATCCAGCTGGGCATCCTTTTTGCCTGGTCAGCGCTTAATAAAAATATAAAATTTAAATCAGTTAAGATAAGCGTATGAATGATGCGCTAACAATCTCGGCCTTAACCTTTGGGGCTCAAGCCTTCGTCACTTTATTTGTGATTTTAGATCCACCAGGCGCTGCGCCGATTTTCTTAAGTCTTGCATCCGGTAAACCAATGAAGGTGCAACGCAAATTAGCGTGGCAGGCAGCAGCTGTCTCACTTGTTGTAATAGTTACCTTTGCTTTGTTTGGAAATGCACTTTTGAGTTACTTGAATATCTCACTTCCAGCATTGCAAGGAGCTGGTGGAATATTGCTTTTGATTACTGGCTTGGGTTTACTTACTGGTTCCCTTACCGATGAAGGTTCATCTACTTCAAAAAATATTGCACTAGTACCACTTGGCACGCCACTTCTTGCCGGACCTGGCGCAATTGTTACCACCATGTTGTATGTTCAAAAGGCTGATGGCTCATCTCAATTAGGCGCTCTTGCCCTTGCTATTGTGGCAGTCCACTTTATTATCGGTTTAACCTTTATGTTCTCGACCAAGATCCTGGCAGTAATAAAAGATTCTGGCGTCACACTATTGGCCCGAATTGCCGGCTTACTTCTCTCAGCAATTGCAGTTGAGATGATTGTTAGCTCAATCAAAGCCTTCTTTAATATCGCCTAACTAATTCCAACTGTCAGATCTAGCACCTATCTTTAACCCATGGTTTTAGGTAGCACTTCCCTTCATGAAACAACATTTGTAATTGTTGATTTAGAGACCACTGGCGCCTCCCCCAAAAAAGGGGCAGCTATAACTGAGATCGGTGCAGTAAAAGTAAAAAGCGGTGAATACCTAGGAAACTTTGAATCTTTTGTTAATCCATTAACACCAATTCCAGAGTACATAACCCAGATGACTGGCATAACAGATTTAATGTTGGCCAAGGCTCCAGTGATTGATGAAATCTTGCCAGCCTTCCTAGAGTTTGCCGGCAGTGAAGGGCAAACAATTATTGTGGCTCATAACGCACCTTTTGATTTAAGTTTTCTAAAGAGTGCTGCAAGAGAAATAGATCTGGATTGGCCTAATTACAAAACCTTAGACACCGTCACAATTGCTCGTCAGGTGTTAAGTAAAGAGGATGTGCCAAACTGCAAACTTTCAACCCTTGCTCAATTTTTTGGTACAAAAACTGAACCAAACCATCGGGCATTAGATGATGCCAAAGCCACTACCGAAATCCTGCATGGCCTGATTGAAAGATTGGGCTCTTTTGATGTTTATGATGTTGACGCATTAATGCAGTTCGCAAAGACCGCGGCCCATATCCAACGACAAAAATACTGGGGTTTAAGCTCTACCTAGCCGAAACTATTTCATTTGTTAGCTGCGCCCATTTTTTCACAATTGAAAGGGCTGCTCCAGAATCAATTGCTTTGTTTGCTAATACAAAGCCGTTCGCAATCTGGGTTTGTAGCGGTAAATTAAAATCTGCTTTAAAGGCTGCAATCGCAAAGGCGGCGTTTAAGGCAACCGCATCCCGCATCGCACCTTTCGCCCCTGAAAAAATCTTCATTGTCATTTCTGCGTTATAGGCAGCATCCCCACCTGCTAAGGCAGTGATTGGCGCAGATGCAATTCCTAAATCTGCTGGATTAAAAACAGATTGAGTTAAATCTCCATCACTTATTTGGATAACTTGAGTAGTGGTTGAAAGTGAAACTTCATCCAAGCCATCATCGCCTCGAAATACGAAACCCTCTTTACCTTGATCAAGTAATACCTGCGCCATTAGAGGCAGCAAATCTTCACGAGCTACGCCAATTGCACACGCTATTGGTTTAGCTGGGTTCGCCAGTGGTCCTAAAATGTTAAAAACCGTAGGCACGCCCAACTCTTTACGAGCAGCTGCTGCATGTTTCATTGATGAGTGAAAAATTGGTGCAAAGCAAAAACCAATTCCAATTTTATGAACCGTTTGCTCAACCTCTGCCCCAGTTAAATCAATCTTGATTCCAAGTGCTTCAAGTAGATCGGCTGAGCCAGACTTAGAGCTGGCTGCTCGATTGCCATGTTTTACCACCCGAGCCCCGGCTGCATTGGTAACAATTGCGGCAGCGGTTGAAATATTGATCGTGTTAGCACCATCGCCACCAGTACCAACTGTGTCAACAGAACGCTCAGTGATATTTATTGGAGCGCAATATGAATACATCTGCGCAACCAATGCTTCAACCTCAAGCGCGCTCTCACCTTTTGCTTTAAGTCCGGTTAGAAATTGTTTAATCTCATCATTGCTTGCTTTGCCTTCAAGTATTTGCGACATTGACCAAGTAATTTGATCCTTATTTAGATCAGATTTATCGGAAAGTGATTTAAGAATTAAATCCCAGCTCATTTGGGGCTACTAATTATTTTGCGAGCGCGGAATCAGATTTAAGCAGCGCCGCACACTTTGCCGCAATCGTAAATGGATCAATTGGGTGAGTAACAGTTCCTTCTGCCTTTGACCATGCTGCTAACCAATTATCTTGCGCACGGCCTGTAATTAATAAAACCGGTGGGCAGTTAAAAACTTCATCCTTTAATTGTCGGGCTACTCCCATGCCACCTTCTGGAACTGCCTCACCATCTAATACAAAAAGATCAACCTGTTTTTTGCTATCAACATAAAGCCGCAGTGCATCTGCGGTGGCAAACTCTTTAATTTCATGTGGGGCAAGGGCCGGATCTAATTGCTTGCCTAGGGCGGCGATAACCGAGGCGCGAACAGTTGAATCATCTGAGTACAGTGCGATAACCAACTTTTCCATGCCCTAATCCTACCTATCCAGTGATACCGCCAGCTTTTAACGCCAAGGTTGCACTCGGGTGATCAGTTTCACCAAATAGTAGGGCTACTCCCAGCGGCCTAAATGAGGCATTCCTATCTATTTCAGGAATAATCTCCCCCATGAGCGCGATCGCAACCCCAGCAGTAAAGACCAATCGCCCTAACCTGGTTGCAGTTGGCACAATCATTTGGCTCTCATCGGAGTTAATGTTTTTCGCCGCCCTCTTCGCAATGTATTTCACAACCCGTGCGGTGCAAGGACCAAAGGTTTGGCTGGAATCAACTGGCATGTTAAATATTCCATTTGCGGCAACTAACACAACTGTTTTAGTTCTCTCCTCCGTTACATGTCAGTACGGAGTATTTGCTGCTGAGCGTTTTCAAGCACGCCGTGCCGGCACCATTTGGCAATTAAATAAGTGGGGAATGCGGGAGTGGTTTGCGCTAACATTTTTAATGGGCGCATTCTTTATCGCTGGCCAAGTTTATGAGTACGCCATGTTAGTGAGTGAAGGTCTATCACTCTCATCAAATTCCTATGGCTCAGTCTTTTATATGACCACTGGCTTTCACGGCTTGCATGTAACAGGTGGCTTAATCGCTTTCTTAATTGTTTTAGTAAGAGTATTTAGAGCGCAAAAATTTGGTCACAACCAAGCAACCACAGCGATTGTGGTCTCCTACTACTGGCACTTCGTAGATATTGTGTGGATTGCACTCTTCTCTGCGATCTACCTGATTAAGTAGCCGAATATGAAATTTCTATCTAAATATCGCCGCCATAGATTTGCAGCTCCTTTACTTTTAATGACCGCACTTGCCGCCCTCGGCCTAACCTACTCAGTTGCAACTGCAGCTCCTGCTAGCAACTCAATGAGTGCATCTGCTAAATCAACTTTAATTGCAGAGGGTCAAACAATATTTCTAAAGGGTTGCTCCTCCTGTCATGGTTTAAATTCTGAAGGTGGCGCAGTTGCACCATCACTAATTGGTGTTGGCGCAGCTTCAGTTGATTTCCAAGTTGGCACTGGACGTATGCCAATGCAGGATATGAGCCAACAAGCAATGCGAAAGGCACCACTTTATAATGAAGAAGAGGTTGCTGCCCTTGCAGCTTATGTTGCATCCTTAGCGCCGGGACCTGCTTCGTTAACAAATGAAGAGATCACTTGGGAACGCGATGGCAACACCGCTGATGGTGGTGAGTTATTTAGAAATAACTGCGCAATGTGTCATAACTTTGCTGGCCAAGGTGGCGCATTAACTCAAGGAAAATATGCGCCGACCTTGATGGGGGTTGAGCCAAAACATATTTATGAAGCGATGATCACCGGCCCACAATCAATGCCAGTATTTTCTGACAAAGTTGTAACACCAGAAGAGAAGCTTTCAATTATTAAGTGGATTAAAGCTGCTGAGAGTGAGCCAAATTTAGGTGGCGCCGCTCTTGGACGGGTAGGACCTGTTACTGAAGGTTTACTAATTTGGACTCTAGGAATTGGTTTATTAATTGGTATCGCTGTCTGGCTTACTGCAAAGGCTAGGTAAATATGTCAAAAGAGTTAGAACCATTAGCAGATCC